>Ga0302130_1000052_pt1 | contig 97977 bp, 70 predicted proteins | sample CB9_surface_MG_FD_203117 | JGI IMG/M metagenome (GOLD analysis project Ga0302130, IMG submission 203117) | Marine microbial communities from Western Arctic Ocean, Canada - CB9_surface | ecosystem: Environmental > Aquatic > Marine > Oceanic | place: Canada: Western Arctic Ocean | collected... | reverse complement strand
ATTTATCTGATCCAAGCTTGCTAGCTGAATCGCGAAAAGCATTAGATGAGCTTACTTCTATTTTAAAGTTAGGCCCAATCTACGAGTTTCAATCTGCCTGAGCTTAACGAGGGAAAAGTCGGCTCATCCGCTACCGACTACCACATACTTTGTTTTTTTGCCGATGCGGTTGTTTTTGAGCAACACTAAAAATTCAGCAATTGACATACTTTTAACGGAGTCCGTAGGTTCCCCTTCCCAGGTTGCTTGAAAAGTAAATCCGCCGTTGGATACCACAAAAAGCTTTTCGATTTTTTTTGCAAACAACTTTAAGCCTTCCGGTTTTAGGAGCCAGTGGTCCGACTCCTTGTTAGGACTGCCGTTGAGAAGCTTCTGCAGCTCGTCCTCGGATATGAAAAATTCTGAAGAAGGATTGCCAAACATTCCTATTATTGTTTGAACGCTCATCGTGATTCACTTACGCAATTTTTCAGTTTGCGTCTCAAAACTTCAAGATTTAATTTAACGTGATTCAAGTTGGCTAGCTTCCATCATTACGTGAAAGATAACATGTTGTTCCATAACTCCTCTCACTAAGTCAGCTCCAGCGCCAATAGCGAATATGGCAACGTCTTCGCCACCATGAGTCTCGCTGGACATTGGAACTAAGGTTTCGGGGTGAAAGCCTAAAGAGGTTGTGTCAACGTCGGTTAAATCGACTCTTCCACTCATGTGAACATCTTCATCATAAACATCGTCAGCTGAGCTACTGTCTTCAATCAAGTGAAATCCTGGACCATTGCTGTAGCCTAAAGTCGTGTAGGGAAGACCGTCTACTGCTAGGCTTAAATCTGTTCTCGTTTCACCGGCACTGTCAACACCAACAACTTTACCTAAAATAGGATTACCTCGAACTGGATAGCCAGCGATTGTAAAGACATGGCTATGGTCCGCTGTGACTATGATTAACGTTTCGCTTAGATCAACCATTTCTACAGCAGCTTTTACAGCTTCCGCGAGCTCAATAGTATCCGTGAGCGCTCGATTAGGGTTGGTCGCGTGATGTGCGTGATCGATGCGCCCTGCTTCGACATTTAAGTAATATCCTTTGGGGTTCTTCGCAAGAACCTGAATCGCTTTCGCAGTCATTTCACTCAGGCTAGGTTCGCCTGCGGTATCGCTCAAGCGATCCACGGTGTATTCCATATGCGAAGAATCAAACAAGCCTAATAAGTGATCGGTAGTTGCAGGGTCAATGTCATTAAACTGTTCACGGTTCCATACATAGGCGGCGTTGTCATGGCTATCAACCCATTCTTGACTTAAGTCGCGACCGTCTAAGCGCTCGCCTCGGCCTCCAGTTTCTGGATCGGCTCCACTGGTGCTTGGAAGGAAACTGCGGCGGCCGCCTCCAAGTGCTACCTCAATGCCGTTGGAATTAGGTACATTGCTTGAAAACTCAACTAACTGCCTTGCGATATCGACACAATCACCTGCATTAGATAATACGGTGGCATCTCGGTCATCTTCAAAATTACGGTCCATAGAATGTGCGTAGTTCGCTGCAGGTGTGGCGTGGGTTAGTCGAGCAGTAGAAACCACTCCGGTGGCGAGCCCGCGCATCTCGGCTCTTTCAAGAAAAGTCAGGGTTCGATTCCCCAACATAGAGCTGCAGTCACCACGAACCACATTTTGATTCACGCTGATTAGTCCTACATCGGTTTTAATGCCAGTGGCCATGGCGGACATGGTGCCTGCGGAATCAGGAACCTGACCGTTAGTGTTGTAGGTTTTTGATAGAGCTACATTTGGGAAGCTTTCAAAAAATAGTTCGTTCTCCTCGCCACTTTCGCCACGTAGCTGGCCTTCAAGGATCCGAGCAGCTGTGATTGTGGAGATTCCCATTCCATCCCCCACAAATAAAATGACGTTCTTTGCAACGGCATCAACCGGGACCTGATTGCGCAAGGCTAGGTTGCGGCGAACCGCGGCTTGGCCTTCTTGATACCAAGACTCTGGTGTTTCCTGAGCATTGGTGGTGGGTAAGCTGCAAGCTGAGCATAGTGCGAGAAGGCTAAGGAGAGTTGATGTAGGAAAGTATTTAGTGCTTTTGTTCATTGTCTATGACCCAAATATTATTCAGTAATGACATGGTATGTTGGCTAGTTTACAGGAAATTATGAATAAAATTACTTGAAAGTTTCTGGGTATAAAAGCTTATTGCAACAAATGAGGGGTGTTTATATCTATGCCTGCGGGCTCTTCCGATGCATTAACTAGAAAGGTTGGGCATAATAGGGAAAAATACCAACGAGAATTCGGTGAGAAAACGCCGCTGAGACTGAAATGAAGATTAGAATTACTTACTGTACCTCTTGAAACTATAAGCCAGAGGCGGATCGTGTATCTGCTGAGATCAAGTCTGTAAATGGTGTTGCGGTGCAACTCGAAGCGGGCTCAGGTGGCGTATTTGATGTTTTTCTTGACAATGATCTGGTTTTTTCAAAGTTTAGATGCCATCGTTTTCCAGACAACGGAGAAATCACCGGTAAGATTAAATCTTTGACTCGAACCCCCAAAACATTAAATAATTACAATAACGACTAATCCCTTAAGACTTAATCCATAAGCCTTATTCACTTTATCTAACAGGAAGACTCTTGGCTGCACGGATTATTGCTATTACTGGCGCCTCTGGGTCTGGGAAAACATACCTTACCAACGGATTATTTGAATTCCTGCAAAGCCACGGTACAAACTTGGCGATTATTCGGGAAGATTCCTATTACCGAGACCAATCTCATTTGCCAATGAGACAGAGGTTGGGAGTCAATTATGATCATCCTGATAGCCTAGAACACGAGTTGCTAATAGAGCATCTCCAAAGGCTCAAATCCGGTCAAGCTATTGAAGTGCCCGAATACGACTATGCAGTGCACAATCGAAAGCCGCAAACCAGTAATGTTTCCTCGGATCAGCTGATTTTAGTAGAAGGTATTTTGCTACTTAGCAACCCGCTGCTGAGAGAGCAATTTGATGCCACATTGTTTGTTGATACTCCACTCGATGTCTGTTTCGCGCGGCGTCTAGCCCGTGACACAGTCGAGCGAGGTCGCACTCACGAATCAGTAGTGGCCCAATTCGAGACCACAGTAAAACCTATGTTTCACAAATTTATAGAGCCAAATAAGTGTCATGCGAAACTCCTTATCAGTGGTGAGAAAAAGCGAAGTGTCATGTTAGTCGAGCTGTTTGGACATTTGGAATCTCTAATAAGTGACATTCCATCTGCAACAGGCTCACTATCAGCAAGTTCAACTTTTCCAGAGGCTAAGTCATGACTGCGTTTATTTGTTTACTTGGCATTGCAGTAATTTTTGGTATTGGTTATGTCTCTTCCGTTCACAGAGCTCAGGTGAATTGGAGGACTGTCGGTTTTGCTCTTGCGTTGCAGTTCACCCTTGGAGGGATCGCTCTGTATCTTCCTTGGGGTGTTGTCGCCTTACAGGCAGTGTCCGCGGGAATGTCTGGAATACTGACTAACGCCCAAGACGGAATTGAATTTGTATTTGGCACTATAGGAACGCAAGAGTTTGGGTTTATTTTTGCGTTTCACGTGCTGCCTGTAATCGTATTTTTCTCATCATTGGTGGCGGTGCTTTATCACTTAGGTATTATGGGCTGGCTGATCAAACTAATTGGTGGTGCATTGCAATGGTTGTTAAAAACTAGCAAGGCGGAGTCGATGTCGGCGACTGCGAATATTTTTGTCGGCCAGACCGAGGCGCCTCTTGTCGTGCGTCCTTACATTGCGACGATGACTCGGTCAGAGCTTTTTGCAATTATGGTTGGTGGTATGGCCACTGTTGCAGGTTCCGTCCTCGCTGGATATGTCTTGTTAGGAGTAGAGATTCGGTTTTTAATCGCTGCTAGTTTTATGGCCGCCCCGGGTGGTTTTTTAATGGCGAAGTTGATATTGCCCGAGACTCAAAAAATCACCAACGAAGCTGATGAATTCGAATTAGAATTTGAAGAATATGTAAATGTTATAGATGCTGCCGCCTCAGGTGCAAGCAATGGCATGAGCTTGGCGCTGAACGTTGGTGCGATGATTTTAGCTTTTGTTGGACTCATTGCACTGCTTAATGCTTTGTTAGGATGGGCGGGTGGTTTAGTTGGATTTGACCAGCTATCCATGCAGCTAGTTCTTGGTTATTGTTTTCGGCCATTGGCGTTTTTATTAGGTGTTCCTTGGGGCGAAACGCTAACAGCAGGCAGCCTGATTGGGCAGAAACTCGTGTTTAATGAGTTTGTGGCTTTCGTAGCATTCACCGATCAAATGGAAGTGTTGAGCGATCACACTCGCGCGGTAGTTACTTTTGCCTTATGTGGATTCGCCAACTTTTCTTCTATAGGAATCATGCTCGGCGGAATAGGTGTTATGGCACCCAATCGACGGAGCGATATTGCGTCATTAGGATTACGTGCCGTTTTTGCCGGGTTTTTAGCTAACTTAATGAGCGCAGCGATTGCCGGTTTCTTTATATCGCTGAGCTAATCTGGTTTGATGCGCGATTTGAGAGAAGGAATGGTGATCAAAAAATCTTCAACATTTTTTTCTCACTCTCTACTGCTTAACCAAACCTATTTCTTCTAAGCGCTGTTGTAAAAATTCTCCGGCTGTAATCGGAGGATATTTGGCCTTCCCCTCGCCTAGACACTGGGGCAAGCAGCTAAGATCCGCTCTGCTGTGGGGATGTAGGAAGAATGGCATAGAGTATCGGGACTTATCTTGACTATGAGGGTTAACGACGCGATGGACGGTCGATGGCAATAACTCGTTAGTAAGTCGTGACATCATATCGCCAGTATCAAGCACTATCTCGTTAGGCCCACTTTCTACAGCCAACCAATTGCCATCACTGTCTAATAATTCCAGCCCTGAATCAGTGGCACCCAAAAGCAGTGTAAGTAAATTTATATCCGCATGAGGTGCCGCTCGCATAGCGCGGCCAGTGTCCAGACCTTCCACTTTAGGGTAGTGAAGCAGCCTGTAAATAGAATTGCCATCACTCACCATCTCATCGAAGAAAGATTTTTCCAGACCCAGCGCATCTCCTAAAACCTCCAATAAGATTTTGCTCAGATTTTCTAACTCGCGGTACATGCCGCCGAGAACAGCTTCAAAATCCGGTAGTTCTTTAGGCCAAACATTGTCCGCATAGTTTCCGATGTATTGACTGTTAGCATCTAGCGTCTGTCCTACATGCCAAAATTCTTTTAGGTCTGCGTGGGGGTTCCCGGCCGCATTTTCCCGACCAAATGCTGTGTATCCTCTCGCGCCGCCACTGCCACTGTCGTATTGAAGTTTTGTTTTAACCGGTAATTCAAATAGGCGTTCAACTAATGAGTAGGTTTTAGCCGTTTCTTCGACAGATATGCCGTGGTCGCGAATAACGACGAACCCATATTCTTTTAGCCCTTCAAACAATTCTTGGGTGAACTTCTCTCGGTCCGTTTGGAGATCGAGTAGGCTTAAATTTTTTATTGTGTGGGACTTCATTAGCTCAGGTGCTGCTCTTTATTTAATGGATTGGGCTGTAGATCGTTGATTGTCGACTCTATTCTATTTACTGAATCGCACGCAGAAAATACTATGGCATTGGACGCGAATTCTCTTATAACTTGGCGGCAAGCGCCACAGGAGGTTGTCGGCTTTTCCGTTGGAGTGCAGATTGATATGGCTGTTACTGGTTTAGCTCCTTTGGAGACGGCTGAAAAAATAGCATCTTTTTCGGCAGATTGGGTCATGCTATAGGAGACATTTTGTATGTTGACCCCGATATGGATTTTGCCTGCATCGTCTAAAATATAAGCTGCGATTCTAAATTGGCTGAAGTGTGCATAGCAATGCTGTATTGCGCCTTTGGCTTGTTCGATTAATACCTGCATGAGCGTATTTTGCCTAATCGTGACCATGATTGCCATGCTATATGAGGTTTTCTTAAAAGGATGTCTTCCTTAAAGCTTAGCCGTATGTTTGCTCAGGTATTTTCTTATAGTCTTTCAAGCTGCTGTTTATAGCTGCGCTTAGCTTTTTGTAGCGGAATGGATTATAAATAAAGCCATTAATTTCAGCGCTTAGCACCACAGAGCGTTTTTTTCGCGAGATTTGCTGTGAGAGCTATTATTGAAATATTTTGGTTTTGGCTCGCGCCGGCACGAATAACCAGTTAGCTGTTAGTCTATCCATTTCAGGCATGTGAATTTCCACATAAATAAGATCTAGTGCTTGTCCATAGGTATATTCGACAGCGTCAAGGCTGTTCGTTGTCGAAACCACGCTGTGATTATCTTTTTTCAGGATTTGGCCAAAACCATTCGGCTGTTAGCATTATCTTTAACTACGAGTATATTGTGTTTGGGTAGTAATTCACCCTTACTTTTTACTGGCTCAGAGAGGACTTGACTGAGGGAAGACTCAGGGTAAAGCAGGTTCTTTTGTCTAATCTTGATTAAAACGAAATATTTTCCGACATGGCCTCACTTAGTCGCTTGACGATAGCCAGACCAGACCAGACCAGACCAGGTCCGGACGGCCACACTTACGGGTAGTTTCCACATCTGTTTTAACATAGGGTTCGAATATTTTGCTTGCGCTTTCTCGGGTATGGCAATGGCCCGATGATGACCCTTATTTGTAAATAGTTTGATGTTTCGCCGAGAATAGTGGGGCAAATTCAGTAGGAGTAAATTTAATAGCGTTACCGGCTAAGTTGTTTATGATCTGGCGCTACCGAGTAGGGATGCCAAGAATAGTTTTAGTTAAGTCGTCTGCAATATCGCGGTGGAATACTATATTCTTGGAATAAGAGTGGAGCACAAAGAATGAGAGGGTTTGTTCTATAAAGCTGGTTAAGTGGATAGGGCGGCTTTTCAGTACAACCTGCGTGAATTCAAAGACGAATTATCCATTACGTTGTTGATGAGTTGCCATAATGGGTAACCGCTTTACAGGATTATGTTACCAAATTCTTGAGGTACTTTTTCGTCTCCTGCCATCTAGAGAGTCCAAGAATCGCTTATTATACCATTTAAAAAGGCTTCCAAACTCATGGCGGCCGAGTGCGGTTTTTTCTCTAAAGCCATAGCAGTTTTCTGCCAAGCATCGAGTGATAACTTCCCTGCGCTGGGATGCTACGGTTTTCTCAAGCTCAAGTTCTGCGGCAGTTTTAGCGTGTTTAAAAAAAACTTTTGCCGCCGTTGAAAAAAGAATGATTACGCTATCATCGCCAGCAAAAATAAAACCGCTGCCCATTTCTGTTATGGTATTGACCGGCACTCTAAAGCTATTATCTAGAAATAGAATGCGGTTGCTTCTTAATACCCAAACACTGAACAGAGTTAATACATAATTCAGACACCAGAGCACTCCGGCGGGTATCCTGCAAAGCAAAATAGCGATAGGTGCTAGTGGAATAGCCAGAAAACAGGAGTCCCGATTAGTCCGTATTTTGAAGATAGGGAGTCCCCACCTAATAAACGAAAAGGGTCAGATTGGGAGTCCAGAACCTCTTATTAAAAAGGTCTACACATACGGACTCATATTGACTGCTAAGAGTCCGGTTGCAATAGGAGGATTGTAGGCGTGTGAATTTAAATACAGGTTAGTTATCATTAATAGGCTGGCGACAGGACTAATGCTCAAGAAGAATAGGCAAAAAGCTGTCTTTTTCGAAGCTCAATAGGGTCTGCGTGAAATGGGTTAATCCCGCTGTTGTATAAAAATAGAATATGACTTTTTAAATACACAAAGAGCCAGTAAAAGATTGTTTTCCAAAAGCTTGTTCGGAATGTAAGAATAATTTCATATTATTTGCTTTAGATGCTTTGTGCTGATTTTACTGCTTGAACGCAGTCTCGGTTAAAGCATCTAAAATATTGATATAAATAGAGATAATTAGATTAAAAATGAATAAAAATTTAGTAGCTAACTTGGGAATAACAATTTTAGTCTCTTTGAGTCACTGCGCCCCAGCAACAAAGTCTGCGGACGGGGCTATGGACGGGTCTATGAATGCTGCGATAAATCAGCAAGTCCAAGGCAGCATAGAAGATAAGAATGACTGGTGGGATGTCTTGCCACGAGCAGCCTGGTCTCCTTTCGAAAAAATTCCAGTGCAGCAAAATCAAGATTGGTTTCAGGTGTATAGGATTAAGGAAGGGGTGTATGGCATCTATGAAGATGGCCAGTATGAGGAAGTCATTTCTTACCTTATAACCGGTAGTGAGGCTGCTTTACTTTTCGATACAGGAATTGGAGTTGGTAATATTTCTTCAATCGTTAAACAGCTAACTGATTTGCCCGTGTCGATTCTTAATTCTCATACCCACTATGATCACGTAGGTGGTAATCACTTTTTTGAAAAGCTTTACGGCGTGGCTTCGCTTTATGCTGCCAATCATATGGTAGGCAGGACTAATGCCGAGGTGAAGGAATTCGTCAGGCCTGACAGGATTTGGAAGTCTTTACCGGACAACACGACCGAGGAGAATTACTCCAGTGCCGCTTTTACTGTTACTGACTATGTGACTGATGGTTATCAAATAGATTTAGGTGAGCGAGTGTTGGAAGTGATTTTAGTCCCAGGACATACCCCTGATTCATTGGTGCTGTTAGATCGAGATAATCGATTGATGTTTACAGGAGATACATTTTACCCAGCATCATTGTATGCGCATAGTGGCGACGCTGATTTTTTTGAGTATGCGAAGTCTGCTGAGAAATTGGCGGGCTATAGGAATGACGTAGATTATTTGCTGCCTGGGCACAATGAACCATTGGTTGCTGATTATTACCTGACAGCAATGCGTGATGCCTTCAACGCAATTCAGGCACCAAACGCTAAATTTAAATTGACCGATGGTGATCGAGAATACCGATTTGATGGCTTTACTATTATGGTAAGCGAGCCGCCACCATGGGATTTTTAGGTGTCAACTCGGAGCATAGTAAAGTTAGTGGAGATGACTAAGATCAATAAAGCCGTCCTTGTTAGGCATTTGGATTTCCATTAAAGACTCTTTGTTCAATACTGTCTCCTCATCAATGATGTCGTTAAGAAATAACACATAGGCTGTTACCTGATAGACTTCTTTACCGCTCAATGACTTGGGTGCGTTGGCCGGCATGGCGCGGCGAATAAAGTCGAACACCGTGCTGGCGTGGGGCCAGTAGCTGCCGACCGTGCGCAGTGGGTTGCCTTCAGAGTGAATGTCTCCGCCGACCAATATTGTATTCCCTGAAACGCCTTCACCGGTTGCAGCATGGCAGGCAGCACATTTGCTATCGAATACTGCTTTTCCAGCCTTTGCTGTGCCGCTCCCGGCGGGAAAGCCGCTACCATCGGGGCCTGCCACTAAGTCAAAGTTACTAAGCTGAGATTCACTAATGGCTTGGCCTAATCTCACAGTCTGAGCTTGGCTATTAAATAGTGAAAGAAAAACTGCGCTTATTAATGCAAAACTAAATTTTAAAGTTTTAAGTGTAAACATTTTTAATTTCTCCCGCAGTATTTATTCCCCAGCTTTGAATGCCGTGATAATGATAGAAGCTAATTAAGCCGCGTTCAGCCAGAAGTGTATCTCGACTAGGCTGAATGTTACCCGCACTGTCTGTGGCTCGACTTTGTAATATGCCGTCGCCTCCATCCCACTGCCAAGGAATACTGAATCTGGCGAGAGCTTTTTCGGACTGGTGAGATTCGATCATGGCATCTGCCCAGCTACGGCCACCATCTGCACTAACTTCAACTCTTCTGATGCTTCCCGCACCTGACCATGCGATACCCGTTACTTTGTACACGCCTTTGTGTGGCAGCAACATTTGCCCGGAGGGCGATGTAATTAGAGACTTTGTTCCCATAGGAAAAGTGAATTGTAAGCTTCGTCTGTCGGTCATCGTATCTGTGTACTTACTAGTCTCGTCTCGAAAGTGGCTCGCTTCTTGAGTTAGTTTTAATTGAGTTAGCCATTTGACGCTGATGTTTCCCTCCCAGCCGGGCACAAATAGGCGCATCGGATAGCCTTGTTCTGGACGAATAGGTTCACCATTTTGATAAAGGGCAACCATCACATCATCTAGTGCTTTAGCCAATGGTACTGATCGACCCATACTCGCGCCATCTGCTCCGACAGCGGCAATCCATTTGGCCTCAGTTTTTACGCCAGCTTCATCAAGTAAGGTTGATAAGGGGATTCCGGTCCACTCAGCGCCTGAAACCAAGCCATGTATGCTTTGAGCTGAGCCGTCGGTGGGAGTTTTGCCATATAAAGTGCCGCTGTTTCCTGAGCATTCCAGAAAATAGATCTTGCTAACCATTGGATATTTTAAAAGGTCTTCATAAGAGAACACCAAGGGCTGATCAACAAGACCATTGATGACGAGCTTATGCTGTGCAGGATCTATAGCCGGCACTCCAGAGTGATGGCGTTCAAAATGAAGGCTGTTCGGCGTGATAGTGCCTTGTAGGTGTTGGAGGGGAGAGCGAGATGCGCCGCCGCCGGGATAAATAGGGTTTGGGGTTCCTGCGCTCCTTTGAAGGTGCCCAGTAAAAGGCGAGGGGCTGCCATAATTGCTGGTTCCGGGGCCGGGCCGCTGTGACCATTGTGGAATTTGTAGCTTGAGGCCAGCATCTGCACCAAACGCATTAGTCGTTAGTGCCGTGCCAATGCCGCCTAATCCTACTTTAAGTAAATGACGTCGGTTTATCAGGCCTTTGCCTGCCACCCTATCCAATTCATCGCTCATAAATCCGCCGTTTTTTGTTGGTCATTGCGCCACTATAGATTAGAAATAATGATAAGTGCGCAATAAAGAGCGCTATTTGAGATGTTAAGTGGATTAAGGGTGCCAAGAGAATAACAACAATGCAATACTTATTTAGGGCTTAGATACTTAGGTTTAAGTTGTTGCTTAGAAACGGTTCAGCGGCAATTGAATCAGTCGCTTACTAGAACTTGTTATAACTGAATTTAGCAGCTGAACTTCGGTCAGCCACTTGAATAATTGTAATAAAAAGTCAATTTAACTAAGGGTAGATTAGCGGGCGCAAAATGAAAGCACAGTCAGTCATGACCCTATCAAGATTAAGGTTAGCTACGTTCCTGTCTATTGGTCAACATTACATCTCGTTCACGGCAGAACCGGTCGGACCGTCTAGCTATGTGCTGCCGTTGGTTTTTGAAAACCAAGAAGTGCTCATTCTAGATGCGGATTAGGCTTCCGGCTAAGCCTCTGCGGCCCATCGAAATAACGTCCATGTTTCTGTTTACTTGGTTGAGGGGGGTATCGAAATTTAGGTTATTGGGGGCCGTTGACGTGACTAGGACAAGGGGGATATGTTCCATGAATAACCCGAAGCTATTCATCAGGTATCTCTCAATGCAAGTGATGTCGACCCTGCTGAGGTTTTGGTACATGTTCTAGAAACAGTCGGGCAAGCAGTCGGTGTGCCGCTAGAATAACTGAGGTTTTGCGTTGCTGGATAAGGTGTTGGTCTATGTCTTGGGGGAACACTCATTTGTAAGGCGGCAGATTTTTTGATCTGATGCTAGATCTCGACCTTTGATATTGCTTAATTTTTTTCGGCGCTCACCGAGCATCAAACGGGTCTCAATTTAATAGATTTCGAAAAATTACCACCACAGGGCTTTTCTATCTCAGTACTTCAGCGAGTGAGGATATGCCAGATCACATAAAACCAAGAAAGAAAGCCATGTAATATCGCCCAAAGCACGGAGTGGTTTACACTCCATGAGATTGTTATTGCAAGTGCACTTCCGAAAGTGATTCCATATCTTGCTGCCTCTTTACCTGAACCAATCATAATCCCTCTCTTGTTGACCAACGAATGATTTCTGATGTTGAAACTGAAACCTTTAAGCGGCTGTTCCTACTAACTGTTTGCCAGCACCGATGGGTTATACCTTATAAATGCTGATGATTCGCTTAACAGCCTCTCTGTCACGCATCCGTATTTCAAAATCGCTGAGGATTGGAAATTTGCTAAGGGCTACACCATCGCCTTTCAGCCACTGAGCTATGGTGAAAAGATAGGCGTCGCATATAGAGTATTCATCTCCCAACACCCAAGGGCCCACGAATAGCTCTGATTCTATTAATTCAACGTAATCGCTCATATTTTGTGCGACTTTATCTTTCATGGCGAGAATGGATTTTTCATCTTCTGCCCATCTATTGCCTCTTACTCGGTGGGCGTGTGCTACATGCACGGTAGAGCAGAGATAAAGATTAAATTCCTGACATTTTGCAAACAAGTAAGGATTGTTTATGGGCGCTAAATTGGAGGCTGGGTTTGTTTGGGCAACGTAAGCAAGAATTGCTGGGGTTTCAGTGATGATGCCACTATCCGTCGCTAGAGCGGGTACTCGGCCTTTTGGGTTTATTCCCAGATATTTGTCTGAGCGCTGTTCGGTGACAGCAAAATCGATTTCTTTTGTTTCATAAGTAGCGCCAGATTCTTCAAGTACGATATGCGCTGCAAGAGATACAGACTTTTTAGCGAAGTAAAATATCATGATTATTATTTTTATCCCTTAGTGTATCGATATTGTCGTTGCTATTTGTCGTTGCTATTTGTAGTTCTATTGTTAGTGCCGTCAATGGCTGAGAAAGTACGTTATCCGATACGGCCCCGGCGCACAACAGCTGCTGTCTGCCGGTGTAGGTCAAGTTTAGTTAGTGACAATCTCGAATGTCATTGCTGCGTTTCTACGTTGACCATATTCGTCTAGGGTATCAACTTTTATTGAATGTAACCCTGGATTTAGGTTTTCTGGTAGGTTTATTTCCCAGATATGAGAAGATCGACTTACTCCGCTGTAAGCGTTCTCTGTGTCTTTATACTTGGATAAATTTTCAATAAAGGGATCGGTTCGAATTGTATAGTTCATAGCTGTTCTTTCGTTATCATCTATTGATGCCCAGACACTGTCACGGGCGCCACCATCAAAAAGATTAACTACAACCTTAGTGTTTGGCTGGGGTGAGCCTCGATTAAGGCTGCTCTCGTTCATCTGGGTTAAAGCGGGGTCGAGAGTGATTCTCAGTCGCGCATTTGCATCACCGCCAAATGGGAATGGGATAAAGTCGGGGGTAAGTGATGTGTCGCTGAATCTTAGAACATAGAATCCGTTGGGATTGCCATCATCCATTATTGAATCTTTCACCCCTCTTGCATCTTTAAGACCGCTGGTCCAGCCGCTGCCTCGCACTTCAGCTAGGGTATGTGCTATCCAAGTTTGGCCTTGCCAGCCATGGCTGTGATTGACTTCAACCTTCCAGCTATTACTGGTGTCGTGACCGGCTAGGCCATAGAGTTTTGAAAAAGGTTCTAATACTTTTAGCAATCTAGAAAAATTCTCGGTGCTAGGTCCGCTAATACTCTGAGATTGCCCATCATCGGCTTCACTAATCAAAGGGATATGGGTCGCGATCACAATAAGTTTGTCTGGGGATACATTGGCGAGATCTTGCTCAAGCCAGTTGAGTTGGTTTTCGGGAATTAATCCACGGTAGCCTGAATCACCAAATTTCTTGCCATCGCCAGCATATTCGACATTGTTGAGGGCAACGAAATGCACATTGCCATGATTGAAGGAATAGTAGGTTGGCCCAAAATGGCTTTTAAATGTTTCGTTCGCAAAAACGGCATTAGGAGAGCTGAAGTTAATGTCATGGTTGCCGGGGAGATACCATTGGGGTATGCCCATTAATCCCATCATAGCCTTGTGCCGGCCGTATAAGTCTAAATTGTCATACACAACATCGCCAACGGTGATTCCAAAATCGACACCATAGGGGTTGGCTATTAGAGGGTTTATAAGTTCTTCTCGGAGCATGTCCTGGCTGAGTTCGAACTTAGCTTGGGTGTCTGCAAAGGCATGGGCTGTAAATTCAGTATCAGAACCTTCTCTCATGATAAGGCCAAAGTTAATGAAGCTTGGCAGTGGACCTGTAGCTTCGATAACAGGCCAGTCCCATTGCACCGAGGTTCCGGCGATCTGGGTTGGAGTGCCTTCGGGATAGTGTTTATAAAAAAACTGAGGCACGCTGTATTCGTCTACCGGCACATCAAATTTAGCTGGCTTTGATATGAACAGTATTTGAGTTGGATGGATTGCTATTTGGTAATTTCCGTCAGAATCAGTTTGGACAACATCACAGCCGTTGCTAACGCTGACTCCTGCGATTCCGGCTTCAATTCTATCTTGGCGACTGTTGTTATTAGTTTCGATGTAAACACTGCCGCGAATAATTTCGGCAGTCTCTGCAGGATAGTCGCAATTTGCCCAGCTGAGAGTGGCTAGGGGTAGGCAGCACATGCAGATTAAAAAGCGGGACTGCTTAAGGTGGTCTGTAGTGACAATTAATTTCATGAACTACTCTCTAACCGAAGTAAGGGGATATGATCTGTCAAAGTAAAAAATAGGCTGTTATAAGACGTCATCAATCAACTTTAGTGAAAACACAGCAGGCTTTAAAGTGTCACTTGTCCGGCTATCCGTCAACCGCATAGTGGGAAGGTTCTCAAACATTCTTGATTTGGGTTAAACCTGCTGGAATTGTTTTAGTTATAACGAAGGAATAACCTATCCTTGGTAATTTAAGGCTTGTGATAAAAAGAGTAAGACCCCTTGGTTTTCAATCCAGCCGGACAAGTAGGAAGGCAATGAAGCCAAGAATAAGCATGATAACGCTCGGCGTAGATGAGGCAGAAAAATCAGTGGCTTTCTATCGAGACGGTTCATGGTTTTCTCAGCTCAATAGTTCTTCCAGAATTGCATTCTTTAGCCTTAGCTTTGCGGCCGTATGGCCGTATGGCCGTATGGCCGTATGGCCGTAGCCGAGGACGTTCAACTGTCTGGGCAGTAGAGTGGTTTTAACAGTTTTACCTTAGCTCATAATCTAGATCCTGAAGCCGAGGTAGAGGCGCTTATGAGCGAAGTCATAACCGTAGGTGCCGAATTAGTTAAATCACCTCAAAAGATGTTCTGGGGCGGTTACTCCGGCTATTTTAAAGATCCTGATGGCCATCTTTGGGAATTGGCATACAATCCCCTTGAATGGATTGGTTCAAAAGACGAATCTGCCAATTATTGATCAGTAACACTAAACAGTGAGAACTCTTTTGGAAGACTATACACCTGTGCTAATTGGTGCTGGGCAATTCACCGAACAAGGAGTGGCGCCAGAGCGTGCCCAGTCCCCCATGGGAATTGCAGCACAAGCGGCCAAGGCTGCGTTAATGGATACTGGCTGTGCTGAAAATCTGGCTAAGCAATTAGACACGATTGCTGTTATCCGCATATTTCCCGACTCCTATAAAAATCCTCGCGTTCCTAATCCCTTTGGTCGGGCGGAAAATCCGCCGCGAGCTGTTGCAAGGCGAATTGGTGCGAATCCTGAGCGAGCGATTTACGGGCCGGTGGGAGGGAATACTCCGCAGAAGATGATAAACGAGATGGCGCAGCGTATTAGCGACGGAGAAATGGAAGCGGTTTTGATTACAGGTTCTGAGGCGATCAATACAGCTCAACTCGCTCGGCGCAGTGGCATCGAATTAGATTGGGCCGAACAAGATGCAGGAACCTTGGAAGATCGCGGACTTGGCGAGCCGTTGTCGACTCAACACGAGCAGGATCACGGGATTGCTGCCCCTATCTTTGCATACCCGCTGTTTGAAAATGCGATTAGAGGCAATTTGGGTCGCTCTATAGATACCCATATGCTCGAGATGGGAAAGTTGTTTGCGCCATTTACCCGGGTTGCTGCAAATAATCCTTTTTCATTTTACGGAACTATAAGGACAGCGCAAGAACTTGCTGCTGTAACAGCTGAAAATCGCCTAATCAGTTTTCCTTACCCAAAATGGATGAATGCCCGGGACAGCGTTAATCAGGGTGCAGCAGTGATAATGACCTCGGTTGCTAAAGCACGAGAGCTTGGAGTCGACCCATCAAAATGGGTCTTCCTTCACGGTTGTGGTGAAGCTAGTGATAAAATAATGCTAACTGAAAGAGTGAATTATCATACGTCTCCGGCGATGAAACTGAATTCAGAGAAGGCGTTCGAGATGGCTGGTAAATCTATTGATGAGATGGATTTTATTGATATCTACTCTTGTTTTCCATCGGCGGTAGAAGTTGCCTGTGATGCTTATGGTCTGGCCACCGACGATGTTCGCGGTCTCACCGTAACCGGAGGGTTGCCTTTTTTTGGAGGGCCCGGCAATAATTATTCAATGCATGCTATAGCGACGATGGTTCCAATGCTTAGGGCCGCCCCTGAGAAATTTGGGTTTGTTTCGACCAATGGCGGGAGGCTCACTAAGCATGCGACTGGAATTTATTCAGCGACGCCAGTAACAGGTAAGTGGGCTAGAGAAAACCCTGCTAATTATCAAACTGAAATAGACATCGCCATAAGTCCCAGCTTTACCGAGAAGCCGTTTGGTCGAGCGCAAATAGAAACCTATACCGTTGCCTGTGACCGAACTGGCCCGGTGTCCGGTATTCTAATAGGCAGGTTAGAAGACGGTACGCGTTTTCTTGCCAATACAAGTTCCGACCCTGTTTTTCTGCAACGCTTTATTAATCACGATCAACTCAAGACTACCGGGGTTGTTGAATCGGTAGATGGTAAGAATTTATTTAACCCAAACTAGCACGCTAACTAACAGAATATGAGAGGCAAAGATGTCAAATCGCAATCAGAAGAAGCTGGAATCAGGATTTGGGATGAAAACAGAACCATCGGACATTCTGTTGGGTAAAGATCTAAGTGGAAAAGTAGCCGTTGTTACTGGCGGCTACTCCGGTATCGGACTTGAGACAACCAAAGCGTTAGTTGCCGCGGGTGCAAAGGTGTATGTTCCTGTGCGTACTTCAGAAAAAGCGACGCAAGCGTTAGCAGGTGTTACTGGTGTGACGGTTGATGCCATGGATTTAGCAGATTTGAATACTGTGAAGCGCTATGCGGCTTCTGTTAAGGAGCGCGAGTCTCGGCTTGATTTACTCATCAACAACGCAGGGATTATGGCTTGCCCTGAAACGCGAGTCGGTAATAACTGGGAGGCCCAATTCGCAGTTAATCACCTAGGGCATTTCGTTTTAACAACGCAGCTACTGCCCCTGTTACTCGAGGCAGGGAATGCTCGTGTCGTGTGTTTGTCGTCGATTGCCCATCGCCGGTCGGATGTTTTGTGGGATGACATTAATTTTGAATCTACCGCTTATGAAAAGTGGACTTCCTATGCCAGCGCGAAAACAGCTAACGCATTATTCGCTAGAGGTTTAGACATTAAATATAGTGATCAAGGCCTAAAAGCGATTTCAGTGCATCCTGGAGGTATATTGACTCCACTGCAGCGCCACTTAGGCAACGAAGAGATGCAGGCGCTTGGTTGGACGGATGCAGATGGCAATCTTACTGAGCAGGCTGCTGGAAGGTTTAAGAGCACAACTCAAGGCTGTAGTACTTCTCTCTGGGCTGCGACCAGCGATCATTTCGACGGTATCGGCGGGGTCTATTGTGAAGACTGTGACGTCTCCAATTTGGCGACTGATGAATCCCCTCGATTTTTTGATGTGGCGCCATGGGCTGCAAGCGACGAGGGGGCAGACCGGCTGTGGGAGGTTAGTGAGAAAATGTTGATTAGCTAGCTTAGCGAAGACCCAGTGGCGCTTGCTTTTTAGCATAGTGAAACTATATCGAATCGTTTGTGGAGAATATTATGGCAGTTCCTAAAATAGCAATAAATGGCTTTGGGCGAATTGGACGGACTATCATGCGCGTTGCAAAAATGCGCGGCCACTATGACGTGGTGGCAGTGAATGACTTAGCGAGTGCTGATCAATTGGCTTACGCATTCAAATACGACAGCATTCATGGCGTATACCCAGGTGATGTGTCGGTGGATGGCGATCAAATGACAATAGATGGAGATCCCTTTCAAGTACTTTGCGAAAAGGATCCGGCACGGCTGCCTTGGAAGGAGCTCGGGGTGGACTACGTGGTGGAAAGCTCAGGCGTGTTTAGAACCTTGGTGGATTTAAATAAACATTTGGAAGCCGGTGCCAAGCGAGTTGTATTGACAGTCCCATGTAAAGACCCGCTGGATGCAACGTTGGTTACCGGTGTTAATGATCACGTAGTAACAGGGTCAGCGCAGATAATCAGTAATGCGAGCTGTACAACAAACTGCGCGGCGCCATTGGCTAAAGTTTTACACGAGAATTTCGGTATAAAAAGAGGTCTGCTGACGACGGTTCATGCTTATACCTCAGATCAGCGTTTGATTGATTCTCCACATAAAGACAAGCGGCGTTCGCGCAATGCAGCTACCAACATCGTGCCCACATCAACCGGCGCAGCTCGCGCTATTGGATTGGTGCTGCCAGAGTTGGCTGGCAAGCTGGATGGTTTGGCAATGCGGGTGCCAGTGCCTGACGGAAGTTTGGTTGATATGACTGTTGAGTTGATTACCCCGGTTACGGTGGAGTCGGTTAATCTAGCTTTTGCTGAAGCGGCAGCCGGGCCTCTTAAAAACATTTTGGCTTATTCAACCGAAGCGATCGTAAGTAGCGACATCATCGGTGATTCTCACTCCAGCATTTTTGATTCACTGCTTACTCAAGTCATGGGCGAGACTATGGTTAAAGTTGTTAGTTGGTATGATAACGAATGGGGTTACAGTACTCGTGTTGAGGAGCTTATCGGTAGACTGGCAAGAATCGATGGTATGTCGTCCAGTTAAATCGCGATATGAAACCAAAGGAATTTGAGATGGATTTCAGCAATAAAAAAGTACTGGTAACGGGCGGTAGTCGCGGGATTGGCAGAGCAGTGTCACAAGCCTTTGCAGAGCGAGGCGCTCAACTGGCAATTATTTACAATAGCAATGCTGCTGCAGCCGAGACTGTATTAAAGGAGTTGCCTGGAGAGGGCCACATAGCCCTGCAGTGCGATATTGCTGATCCGCTACAGGTCGCAAGTGCGGTCGAGAAAGTGGTTCGACAGCTGGGAAGCATCGATGTTCTTGTTAATAATGCCGGTATTGGCATTTATCATCCAATAGAATCTACGTCTTATGAAGGTTGGCAAAAAGCATGGCAGGCAACAATATCGACAAATCTGATAGGTCCTGCAAACCTTTGCTATTGCGTGGCTAAAAACATGATTGCCGGCGAGGGAGGTAGGATAGTTAATATCAGTTCTCGCGGGGCGTTTAGAGGCGAACCAATTAAACCCGCCTATGGTGCCAGCAAAGCCGCAATTAATTCTCTGACCCAATCCTTGGCAATCGCTCTTGCTGAACATCGTATTTTTGTGGGAGCTGTAGCGCCTGGCTTTGTAAATACCGACTTGACTTCTGCTAGGCTAGCAAGCTCAGAGGGTGATGAGATCAGAGCGCAGAGCCCATTTAATCGCGTGGCAGAGCCGGAGGAAGTTGCCTATGCGGTTTTGTTCTTAGCCTCAGAGGGGGCTGAATTTTCCACCGGTACGATCATTGACGTGAACGGCGCTTCTCATATGCGTAGCTAATTTCTCTATTCCACAACGATTACGTGCAGGCTAATGAGTTAAGGCATGGGTTTTTTGTTATCTCTAATGATTGGATTTTTGTGCGGGATCTCTAAGGCTGGTTGAAAAATTTCTGTTAGTATCAGTAGTCAAAAGCCCTTGCATTGACTTTTTCTTATTAGATATGAAAATGATTATTGCTTAGCATGTCATGATCGCTAACAATCATTCTATTAGTTTTCTGTAAACCTAGAAGTCAGTCAAATAAAAATCTTCATAAAAGGAGAAACGGTTAATGAAAAGTCTAACTAATGGGATTGTTGCAGCGACGGTTTTTTGTGCGACTATGAGTATCGCCGCCGCTGAAGATCAGGTGGTTGTAATTGAAGATCTAAGCCGCTCTGAGCTACGTAAGGAAATCGTTCTGATTGAACAAGAGCTGTACCAAATGTTCAATGACAATAACAGTGCGGTTGAGTTCGAGATAAAATGTGAAGTGTTAATGCGCACCGGTACTCATATTCCCGTACAGGCTTGCGAGCCAAAGTTTATGCGAGATGCCCGGGCTCAAAATGCGGCTGATTCGCAGTTTGGAATTCAAACGTTGATTCAAGATTCGGAGCTGAGGCAATACTATGCTGGCGATTATGAAAAACTTACCCTCGCAATGGAGGGCTTGGCTAAAAAAAGCGGCAATTTTTCTCAGTTGGTGATGATCCTGAATAAGTTGAATGCCCGTCTGGCTCAGTTAGAGCGCTAGTTGATTGGATTGGATTGGATGAGGGATGCTTACTGGGTTTTACTTGAGCGGCTCTATCATTTTTGCTGTAATCAATTCGCCTGTATTTCCCCAGGAGTTACGGACATAGTTAACAATCTTTGCCATGTCCTCATCGGATATGGACCCAGCAAACGAGGGCATTTCCCCTCGGCCAATAATCAAAACCAGCGCTACATCTATCCCGCTTCCTTTTACAACCTCACTGCCTGCTAAAGATGGGTAAATATTGGTTATTCCTTTGCCGTTGGTTTGGTGACACTCCGCGCAATTCTGGGCAAATAGCTTTTCGCCCCTAATATACTCAGTAGCTTGAGCTGATTGAGCAATAGCGATCAATGACAACAACGTAAAGTAGAATCGGTATTTTTTCATTAAATATGGTGGAGGTGTATTACAGCTTTGATGTTCAATATAGCACTAGGATGCCTAGCGGCGAAATGCTTATAAGGAAGGCTTTGCAAAAAAATGCTATAAAACACAATCATCCAACATCAAGTAATAACATCGGGCTGGGTATGCATCGTTCGTCTAAGTGGTTTGTTTTTTTTGTTTTTCTAACGCCGTTATGGCCGGGTATCGCGCAAGAGCAGTTAACTCTCGAGGCAGTATCAGCTCCCATTCCTGAAGGGCTAGAGACTGTAGAGTTTTATAGTTCTGCGGTTGACAGAGACATGAAGTTTGATGTTGTGCTGCCCGCGTCCTATGCGGCAAGTGGCGACATGAACTACCCGGTGCTCTATCTACTCCATGGTTTCATGCAGAATTATACGGTGTGGGGCCGTAATTTAGCTGCTGCATATTACTCTCGGCTTATGGGTGATGTGATTTTGGTTCTTCCCGATGGAGGTAATAGCTGGTACGTGAACTATGCAAAAAGCGAAAGTGGTGAGACTAATAATTGGGAAAATCATATCGTCGAAGATGTTATAGGCTATGTAGACAGCCACTATCGTACTGAAGCTAGGCGGGAGGGGCGAGCTATCTCAGGGCTATCGATGGGGGGCTTTGGAGCATTTGCGCTTGGTCTTCGGCGGCCCCACTTATTTGTCTCAATAGGAAGTACCAGCGGCGCTCTAAGCTATGCCCGCACAGCTGCGCAGGCCATACGGGCAGGTGTAGACCGTCAATCAAACCAGCAAGATGCGCAGCGTGATGGCCGCATAGCGCAAGCCGACGCCTTAATTTCTCAGATTATCGATATTCCTGGGTTTAGCACTCAAATCGAGCGTGCCCCTACTGGGGTCGATTTTGAAACGGCAGAACAAGCTGATGCCTATGATCCTTTTGCGATTATTTATAAGGTCCCTAAGAGCCAAATGCCCCACATTTATCTGGACTCAGGAACAGAGGATGGGCTGATCAATGAAGCACGTGAAATCATGCAAATATTGATACTCAATAATGTGTCGTTTAATTACATGCAGTCCGCCGGTAAACACAACTCGGAATACTGGAGGCGTTCAATAGGCCACATGATTTCAATACAGCGTGAAGTAATGCATAGGGCCTTGGGAAACCGTCCTTAACGAGATTATTTTAATGAATTACGTTTATCAGGATGGGAATAAGGTTTGACGATGATGGATAGCAAGCTTGTCGTTGTTAAGAGCGCTAACTGTAGGCTTGGTCGTGACAAGGCGCTGCGCATAGACGATTTTTCTATTAGCCTTGGCCAGCAGTGGTGCATCTATGGAGGCAATGGTGCTGGAAAGTCTATACTGGCAGAATTGATCTCTGGGCGTCGACGTGAGTCGGCTAGCTATGTCTATTACCCAACCGGTTTAGATCCGCGATTGGATATTCACCTAGTATCTTTTGAGGAACAACAGCGTCTGTGGCAGATAGATAATCGCTTAGACATGAGTGAGTTCAGCGAATCAGCAGAAGATAAAGGCACGACGGTGGCTATGCTTATTTGTTCGGCGCGAGTGTCCGAGAACGTTGATGAAGAGTTGTTTCGGAGCCTAGTAGACACGCTTGATCTAGTTCAATTTGTGAACCAAGGGATTCGTTTTCTATCATCAGGCCAGGTACGAAAAGCACTTATAGCCAGAGCCCTTTACGCGTCTAGAAGTGGCTATGGGCAACTAATCATTCTAGATGATCCCCTGGAGACCGTAGATCTTGCTTCTAAAAAGAAGATAGAAGATTGCATTGAATCTCATCAAAGCTCGGATAATTGCATTGTGCAGCTATGCCGCCGTGAGCAGGATGTCTTTGCCGGTTGTACTCATTTGGCAGTAATGGAATCACTGACTATGTTGGCGCAAGGGGAATGCTCGATTATTAAAAAAGGGAAAGAATACGCCCGCGTGCGAGCAATACCTAAGCCAGTTTTTTGGCCAGCATTGTCTCCACCGGCATTTGCCATAGAAGATAATTCAGACGTACCACTTATTGAACTGCGTAATGTAGATGCCGGATATGGCGATAATCGGATATTACACAAATTTAGCTGGCGGATGATGCAGGGTGATCATGTCTTGATAGAGGGCCCCAATGGCTGCGGAAAGTCGACGCTGCTTAGCCTAATCAATGGTGAAAACCATAAGGCATACGGCCAGGATGTTTTGCTCTTTGGTAAACGTAGAGGCAGTGGAGAAACTATTTGGGATGTAAAGGCTAAGTTTGGTGTGGTCTCGAATGAGTTGCACAACAGGTATCAAAAAGGATGGCGCTTGCTTGATGTTGTGGTCTCTGGCTTCTTTGATTCTGTTGGTTTGTATGACGACAGCGGAGGACAACAGGTAGCGCAGGGAAGGCGTTGGTTATCCATGGTGGGTCTCGAAAATCTCGAGCATAGTTATTATCATGAACTTTCTTTTGGGCAACAACGCTTGGCACTTTTAGCAAGGGCTATGGTTAAAATTCCTCGGATTCTAATATTGGATGAACCTTGTGTGGGCCTTGATGATTATCATCGGGCTCACATTTTGCAGCTATTAGATGAAATTGCGAAGGTGACAGCCACACAGCTAATTTATGTTAGCCATGTGGCGGCGCGCAGGCCACTGTGTCTAAATACTCGCCTTAGCTTTGTGCCAAAGCGCACAGGGGCCTTTGAGATTGAGTCTGGTTTAATTAGTTCTCTTTAGTGCGATGTTCGCATAGCCGATATTATTGCCGTAAAAGCCATAGCTGTCGTTTACAAATAGAGTCAAGTTACCGTTACAACTGGCAGTAAAGTTGTAGTTGTCAGTGGCATCGTCATAACTTAGTTCGCTTACACCAGTTCGGCTTTGTTTGCTGCAGCTTGGCTGTTCAAGCATTAATTCAAACCACTGGTTGTCTCTGGAACGTCTGGTTAGCCCAATCAGTTCAAGAGGCATCAGAGCGTTGCTGAAGCCTAGTTCGTTTAATGCTTCTCCGTCGTCGTTCAAGGCGGTAGAGCTGTCTATCCAATTGCTTAAGATAGTCACTCCCAAAGTGTAGTCTGCCCCAGCTTGTAAACGGATGCCCGTGTCGTGGTTCATCTCCTTGGTAAAGAAGTGAACACTACTCATGTCCCCAGCACTTAAAAGGGTGCCGCTGTCACTATTTTTAAACAGGGAAATGTCAGGAAGGGAACAGCTGGCTAATGTGATGAGGCTGGCGAAGCCAAGTAGGTTGTTTCTAGTATTCTTGGCTGTGAATTGCATAGTGCACTCCTTAGATGTGCTGAAGGCTTGGATAGAGACTCGATTTTTTGCCATCAATAGCGAGGAGTAGAGTTTAACGCTGTCCAGCTCTGTCTTCAATGGAATGCTGTGGTGACCGGTTTAGAGAGCTAAGTCCTGAGGACAGTAGTGAAAAGAAGGCGTCGAATGTTCCTTTATCAGCGGCCTGTGAATGTTTTGATTATTAGAAATCTTTTATATGCCTAGACAGGTTTTGATTGTCCGCACCCCTCTGTTGCGGGTTATCAACCGTTAGATCGCTACAGTTATTCAGCGATAATCATATCGTTAAAAAAGGTCACTAAAACTTTTGCTGTTCAGATCTTTCAATCTTTGGCAGACGTGGCATGAATCCTACATCTGGACTAAACTATACTAGCGACCGCTGAAACGTGACCTGAATAATGACCGTTAAGAACGCCCCATATGAATTTCTCACTTCCCCAGAACAAGGGCTTCCTGGGTTAGGTCTTAATTGGCTTACACTAGCCTATGAGGGTAAAAACGCCAACCTAGAGCAGCGCTATTTAGACAGTTCTTCGACAGGGACACTACAATTACAGCGTATAGCCGTGTTTTTTGGCGCGTTGCTGGTGGCAGCATTTGGTTTTATGGACGTCATAGTTTTAGAGGGGTCCTTAGATACAATTATGTCTGTGAGATACGGTATTTTAGTGCCGGGGACACTGGCATTTCTTGTCTACACACTTTCTTCCCATTTTATTCGACATACACAAGTTGCTGTCACCATTATGGTTATTTGTATGGGAATTGGCTTGTCTGCCATTGTCTTTCTAGTCCCTGAGGATGCTTCTCCTTTATATTTTGCTGGCAATATGCTCGTTATATTCTTTGCTTATGCTTTCTTACGTCTACGATTTGTTTGGGCAAATTTGGCTGGCTGGTCGATTTTCATTGGTTTTACAGGGGCAGACTATCTATTCGGTAGAACTGAGTTTGAAGAACAATTTATGCGTGCTTACTTCACTGCATCTACCTGTTTGCTGGGCATGTTTGTGGCGTACAGTTCTGAGTTTTTCTCGCGCCGTGATTTCTATTTAAGAAATGCGCTAGAGTTAAGGAGAGAAGAGCTAGAGGGCAGTCGGAGTGATTTAGAGCAGCGAGTTAGTGAGAGAACCGAGCAAGCATTAGCTGCTGTTAAGGCAAAGACAGACTTTCTCGCTAATATGAGTCATGAAATTCGCACGCCCATGAACGGGGTGCTTGGTATGTTGGAATTGGTCCAAAATTCAGAGCTCTCCGTCGATCAGAAAGAAAAAATAGACACTGCATTTAAATCTGCTGAAGGTCTGCTGGACATAATAAACGACGTCCTTGATCTGTCTAAAATTGAAGCAGGAAAAATGCAGATTAAGATAGGGTCGGTGTCTCCTGCGTTAGTGATAGAAGATATAACGAGTCTCCTAGCGCCGCAGTTTCGAGCAAAAAATTTACCTTTGGTAAATGAACTGTCCCCAGAATCCTACGATTTATACTTGATAGATGGCACGAGGCTGCGACAGATTATTCTTAATTTGGTCGGTAATGCGCTGAAGTTTACCGATCAAGGGATGGTTAAGATTAGTTGTCAGATAGTAGACAACACACTAGCAATCGAGATCAAAGACACGGGTATTGGGATACTTGATAAGCAGCGAAAGCACCTATTCGATGCATTTAGTCAAGCAGACAACTCTTCTGCACGAGAGGTCGGTGGCACCGGTCTTGGACTAAGTATTTCTAAGCAGCTAACTGAATTAATGGGCGGCTCAATTACCGTCGATAGTAAGTTTTCCGTAGGTACGCAGTTCAGCTTGAAATTTGAAGTGAAGCCTTGCACCGCGAAGAACGAGCTAATTAGCTATCCAAATTTATTTAAAAATGTTTTCTTGGTTGTTGAGTCTGATCTCTACAGTCGATCAGTTCGGCTAATGCTCAAGCGGCTAGGTTGTACTATTAGCCGGTTGGACGATGCCGAGGTAGCGCTTTCAGACATCGCATCAATAGACTGTGGTGGTCTGCCTGTGGTCTTTTTGGCTGAGTCGAACAAGCCCGCTGTGCCCCAAGATGAAGGACATAGCTTGTGTTTTCCTTTTACCCTTGGGGCGTTAGCCTCCGCGCTCAGGGGCAGTGACTATAAACCTTATATAGATGAATTGCAGAATTCAGAGAAGAAATTTCCCAACAAACGAGTGCTGCTAGTTGAAGATAATTTCATTAATCAAAAAGTTGCTTCCTCGATGATGGAAAGACTCGAGGTGAGTGTTGATACGGCGATGAGCGGACAAGAGGCTATTGAAAAATTTGATTCAGGACATTACGATCTGATATTTATGGATTGTCAGATGCCAGGTATGGATGGGTTTGAAACAACTTTAGCTATTAGAGCTCAAGAGCAAGAAAAGCGCTTAAGTAAAACCGTGATAGTTGCATTGACCGCCAATGCGATGGAAGGAGATCGAAAGCGATGTCTAGATTCCGGCATGGATGATTATATATCTAAGCCCATCAGCTTATATGGAATAAGCCAAGTGCTGGATCGCTGGATTTTATGAGCTGACCGAAGAAAGGCTAGCTATTAGGTTTAAATTTCAGCCTTAGCCGGGAAGCTTCATTAGGATTATTCTTGGACCCCTCGCGGGCCTAAGCACTATGCCGCAAGGGCTAGGCTGGAAAGTGCCTTGTCTGACTAACCTTGGCTTTAGGCGCTGTCAAAGTCGTAATTCGCTGAAGGCAGCTTGGGAGCCTTCTTTGGGTTGACCGCTTGGATGGCTGTCTCTGGGCTATCTACTTCTAGGATTTCTGCCTCTCGACTATCTACCCCCCTCTAAATCATTAGCTTCTGAAGCAGTGTCACCGGGTGGTCAGCTGCAAGATCAAGCCGGTAGAAAGGCTATACTCGGCTTTCGATAAATTCATCATCGCTAGCAGTTCTCAGCCTTGCCGAAAACCAGAGTTGGTTTATAGTAGCAATACACAGCTACCGGTTTAGGCCTGATTGTTTTGCGAATGCCCCCCCCTCAAGTTGATGAGTCCGCTTAAATCGACAGGGCTGGGATTTCAGCGTATAAAACCAATAGCTCGAGAATTGAATACAAAAGTTTTATAGTCATTAAGGGTTTGTAGAAGAAGGTTGTTTTAAAAGCCGAGCAGAAGGTACAGATGCCAGCTTTAAGTGCGAGATGCTGCTGGCTTGGGCTAGAGCGTCTTAATGGATAAAAAGGATCAATTGGTTTGAAGCTTTCAGATGTTCACAAACAAACTTCAAAGATAATTAAATGGGTGGTGATTCTGTTGGGGGTGCTTCTATCGATTATTTTTTTGTTACTAATCAGTGATGTAATCAAGGCCGATTTATCGTGGGATGACGGCACTAGGTTAAGCCCAGTTTTGGCGCTTTTTTTATTAGGCACTGGAATTTTAGTGAGTGCCTATTGTGTTGTTTTTACTTGTGTAGCTGTAATAAAATTAATTTTTCTGAGTAACAAAAAGATCGAAGAAGGCTAACATAATATGCTTTTTAAAGGAGCAAATTGCTTGACTCGGCAAGATTTAGATTTTTTTTATTTACAGATATATGTCAGGGTTTAGCATTAGACTGCTTTCCAAACGTGGCTAGTATGTAATCACGGCGCACCGCCGGATAAGGAGTTAAGAATTGAGTGGAGAATTAGATTTAGAAAATCTTTTGGCCTTTTTACAGCCGAAGTTATTGAAAAGTGAATATGTTTTTTGTTCTAGTAACACAATGAGTTTTATCGATGCCTTAGAGTTGGAGCCAGTTGCTACCTATAGAGAAGAGGAAGGCCTTAGTTTAATTTTAACTAAGGCAGTCGCGATGCAAGCGGGGTTAGATTATTCATCAGTTTTTAAATGCATTACGCTGACAGTGCATTCCAGTCTTAATTCTGTGGGTTTAACTGCAGCGGTTGCCAATCGCTTATCAAATCACAGTATTAGTGCCAATGTTGTGGCTGCGTATTATCATGATCACGTTTATGTTCCGTTAGCCAAGGCTGAACAAGCTTTTGAGCTACTCATTGATTTGCAAAGCTAATTACGCGCTATATTCACTTAGATATTCTAATGGTTTAATTTCCTGTGGTGCTAGACCCATCAATAATTTTTTGCCTATACAGACGTTGATTCTCAGGTGACGAGCCAGCATCTTAGGCAGTATTTTCTATATGTGTAGTTCATGGAAAACCTAGTAAAAGGTCTGCTATAGTAGCCTTAAGTCAGTCTAAGTAGGCTTAATCAAAATTTCGAAATTACCAATAGGGAATACGCATGAAGAAAACACTTTTGGGGCTAGCCACAGCGGCTATGCTGATAAATAACGCTTGGGCTGTTGAAGATGTTGACCCTTCGCTGGAAGGTATAGTGAATTTTCGCCAGTATAGCGATAAATTTGCAAGCTCAGGCCAGCCTAGCGCAGAGCAGTTTGCAGCTATTGCTGAGCAAGGTTTTGAAAGGATTGTTTACATAGCCTTCACTAACAATCAGAATGCTTTGCCGGATGCTGATCAGGTTGTAAAAGGATTGGGAATGGAATACATGCACGTACCTGTGACGTTTGATAATCCTCTCCCAGATGACTTTTATGCTTTTGCAGATTCTATGCAACGAAACACAGATAAGAAAACTTTACTGCATTGCCAAGTTAACGCTAGGGCGACTGCGTTTAGTTTTTTGTACAGAGTGATTCATGAAAACGTACCTATTTCAGAGGCTAAGGCGGACATGAACACCGTCTGGCAGCCGAATGAAGTATGGAGAGACTTTGTCTTTGAGGTGCTTGCTCAAAATGATATTTCACCTGATTGTGAAGACTGCGATTGGACACCTCCACCGCCGCGTCAATAGCTAGTAATTAACTATTAGCCTCAGTAGTAGGTGTGGATCAATTGTGTGAGGTGCAATTGAATGGGAAGTGCTTGCCGAAGATGTCTAAGTTAGCAACACAGACCAGCATCATAGATTCAGCAGGGTGGGTTTAAAAGCAGTTCAAAAAAAAGGCGAGTTCATTGAACTCGCCTTTTTTGTTTTGCTAAGGACTAATCAGTTCTTACTCTGATCCACCCTCTTCAACGTTCTGCCAAGTATAGAAACCCATGAACATCTCTTCCCAGCTTTGCTCACCCCAAACGATCTCGCTGCTGGGATCAGGGTTGTAAGGGTTCTGAGTAGAGTTGTCAAAAGCGCCTGTGGCCACAATCTTAGTGCCCGCTGGAACTCTTAGAGGCGTTTCAAGTTCATGTGCCAACTGCCAGTTGAATGAGTAAGCAGGTACGGAAAGAAGCATCTCTTCGCTGCCGTCTGGATACTGAGCGACAAACTTCATCCGCTTACCGCGAAAATGCATGTGTGGCATTAGGCTGCGAATCTCAGCTTCGTCGTTCACATAAGTAACCAGTTCCATCTCATGGTCTTTTGCATTCGCTGGAATTTCAAGGCTGAAGGCATTGCCGACACCGCCTGACATTCTCTTTTCCGGGACCATGCCTTCTTCATAGAAGTAGATGCCAATTTCAGTAGCGTCAGTCATTTCCTTGCCTGCTGTTGTGTAATGCATCTGCAAGTTAAGCTGTGTGCCTGCTTTCAGTAAGCCCCCTACACCCTCTGGGTTTAGCTGGACGGCATTGCCGGGAGCGTAGCCGGTAACAGAGCCTTGGTCAGGATCGCCGCCGCCAAGTAGAGCGCTTATATCAATTTCAGGATTTTCGCGGAATATCTTGTCGATGTCAGGGCGCCCGCCACCAGCTACTGAAGCAAACAGCTCAGCTCTTACAGCCGCAGCGCGTTCCTCGGGTAAGCTGTTGATAACAGCGAAAAGTGCTTCCTGCATGTTGGCGGCACCACCCGGTGGAATTACTGTCGTAATGATATGGTGAAGAACCTCAGGAGATCCGGGAGACACCTCGCTGCCTCTAATCCAGACGTCTTTTTCAAGGCCTAGATCAATCGGAATATCCATATAATCAACCACCCCGGTAGCTGGGATAGTTTGTGGAGGTACTGTAACAATCAGGTCAGGTGTACCCAGTGACCATTTAGTATCAGGCCAGACGAGGTTTGCCAATGGATCTACGTCTCCCTCTACGACAGAGCCTGCGTTCACCCAGCGAACGAGTTTTTGCATTTCTTCGTCGCTAAGGTTCATTTCGTTCTTCATCTTATGGCCGACTTTATTATCGATTTGGCCTGGAGGCATGCGCTTAGTCATAACCACTTCGCGTATCATTGGTGACCAGCCTTGCACTGCTAAATTGCTGTCCATTGCAAAAGGGGCTATTCCGCCTTCGCGATGACATTCGGCGCAGTTCTCAGCAATGATTGGCGCGATATCTTGGGTGTAAGAAAGATTAGCGTGTAGCTCGGCATTGGTGAATTCAATCGCCGGTCCTGATGTAGCTACTTCTACTAATTCGTTTTTCTCGCCACTCAAGGCCGCTTGAATGCTTTCTTCAAGCTGATCGCTTGCAGGGCCACGGTAAAGAAGCTCGAAACTGCTAGGGTTGTAGAGCACTACTTGGTCCATGTGTTGAATGCCAAGCATTTCGGTAACCAACTGTGCGTCGTCCATGAGCACTGAGGCATCAACGCCTTTGGACTCTAACAAACTAGTCACGGCAGCCCGGTCTGTTTCAAGGCCCGGATTCATTAGGAAAAAAGCGATCCCTTGGTCAGCATAAGTAGCTTGCAAGGTGCTAAACTGAGTTAAGTCAGTAGCGGATGTGAACGGCATAATTACGGCGGCGCTGTGATCGTCGTACCAAGCCATATGCTGAAATGCGCCTTTGTGGTCAATTAGTGCAAAGTCACCAACGCGCTCACCAGCTTGCACTGATAGGGCGGCTGTTGTGACTACAACTGATAACGCTAGTCTAAGGGTTGATTTCACGAACTGCTCCTCTAAGTAATTTGTTTTATTTAACATCCTCAAGTGTACTCAATCTGACTAAGAAATCAGCCTTTTTCTGAAAATACGTTACAATCCTACCCAGACCTCTCTGCAGGCCAGTGATGGCATGGGATTGATGAAATCAGGAAGGTGAATTGCAATACTTAGGTAAGGAATTAAAAAGAAAGTGTTACTGCGAGGCCTGACTGCTATTTCGAGGATTAGTTACTATAAATTAAAAGTATCAGTGTTTTAATTAAGTCGGGATTAAAAGTAACATTTTTGTGAAGGTGAAGCCTCCTACACGGTAACAAACTCGATGTGAGTCTGAGCTCATCCTATGATAGCTTTACAGCCCGCTGACTTTTAGCTTTCCCAATTTGAGGTTGCAATGCAAGAAGAAAACTTCTTGGTCGATGCGCTCTATTACTTATGCGCAGCAGTTATCGCGGTTCCGCTTTTTAAGAAAATCGGACTTGGCTCAATCTTGGGTTACCTTTGCGCGGGTATAGTATTGGGCCCAAATGTTCTCGGTTTAATCAGTGACCCAGAGGAAGTTCTTCATTTCGCTGAGTACGGCGTTATCCTTTTACTTTTCATTATCGGTCTTGAGCTAGCGCCGCAAAAGCTCTGGACCATGCGTGGTCAGATTGGTCTGATAGGTGGCAGCCAGCTGTTTATTTCAGCGGTTGTTTTAACCGGCGCTTTCTCATTTATCGCACTGAGCTTCCAGCAATCCTTGGTGTTGGGTTTGGCTCTGGGACTTTCGTCAACGGCATTTGCGATTCAGCTTATGAGTGAAGAGAGGATTTTAGCTTCTCCTTTAGGTCGCAAAGGTTTTTCTATTCTCCTGCTGCAAGATTTAGCAGTTATTCCGATTTTGCTGCTAGTTAGCGTAGTAGCCCAAAATGGGGGATCGGGAGAGGACTCTTATCCTTGGTATTACTCGGTAGCTGCGGTCGTCGGGGTATTGGTCTTTGGCCGATTCGGTCTTAATCAGGTGCTAGCAGTGGTGGCTCAGACTAACAATAAAGAAGTTATGACAGCCGCCAGTTTGTTGATTGTAATTAGCGTTGCTGTATTAATGGATGCGGTGTCGCTCTCTATGGGTTTGGGCGCTTTTCTTGCTGGGATCATGTTGGCCAATTCTGATTATAGGTATCAGCTTGAATCAGATATAGAGCCTTTTAAGGGGATATTGCTAGGCCTATTTTTTATCGCTGTTGGCATGACACTCAATGTCTCTTTGTTTCTGGAAAATCCTTTTTTAATGCTGTTGGGGGCGATGTCATTGGTCGCCACTAAGACCCTTATAATCGTGGTGGTGTTAAGAAGAAACAACGTCTCCTACAAGGAAGGTTTTCAGCTCGGACTGATCCTGTCGCAAGGAGGAGAGTTTGCCTTTGTGATTTTGTCAGAAGCTTCTCAAGGGGGGTTGTTCAGTCCAGAACTGTCAGAGCAGTTTATTTTAATAGTCGGCTTGTCAATGGCGCTGACATCGCCTCTTGTCGTTTTGCATCGAAAAATTTGGCATGCGCGCAGTGAATCTCAACCCGATCAAGATGCTCATTGGGACACCCATCATCCTGAAGTGATCATCGCTGGTTTTGGCCGATTTGGGCAAATAATCGGCAGGATGCTATCAGCCCGCCATATTCCTTTTACGGCAATGGATAAGAACTCAACTCATGTTGAATTCGTTAAGCAATCTGGGAATAGAATCTTTTTTGGCAATATTACTCGTCTCGACCTGATGCGGTCGGCGGGCGTTAAGTACGCAAAAATAATGGTTGTCGCCGTAGATGACATAGAAAAATCTCTCGAAATTGTCGCTCTGGTGAAAGAGCAAAATCCAAGAATTCGCATTATAGCTCGGGCAATCGATCGTACTCATGCTAGGCGGTTGTTAGCTAGTGGCGTCGCACATGTAATTCGAGATACTTTTGCCAGCAGTTTGGAGGCGGCAACTCGAACTCTCGAGCAGCTTGGTTATCCAGAGGGTCGTGCTCTCGAAGTCACTGAGATGTTTCGTAATCACGATGAGACAATGCTGCAAAATTCTGTTGAGCATCTAGATGACATTGATAAACTTCAAAAGTTAGCGCGGGAGGGTCGGCAAGAGCTGCAAGAGCTATTTGAAAAAGATAGCCGCTGAGTTAGCGGCTAGCCGTTACGCTCATCTTTATTGAGTAAAGGCTCGTTCTTGCGGTCATGAACAGTGTTTTTCCATCCGGTCCGCCGAAGCCAACATTCGCTGGCATCTGGGGCGTTTGAATAAACTCTATTTCCTCGCCTTCTGGGTTTCTGACACTGACACCCCCAACCCAAGTTAGATAGACATTACCCAGCTGATCTAGGGTCATGCCGTCGGAGCCTTGGTCGGCAAATTCGATTTTATTAACCAGAGAACCGTCTGAGCTGATATCAAAGCGGAAAACCTTTCTAAGCTCAGTGCTGGCTATATAAAGATGTTTCCCATCTTCTGTGCCAACTACGCCGTTGGGTTTGGGAATATCAATAATTACTGGCTCTACATGGCTTCGATCTTGGCTTATGAGATATACATATTCACCATCTTGGGAAATTTCACCAGCGGGGAAAGTGTACCTTGGATCAGTAAAGTAAATGCTGCCATCGGGGTGAACCCATAAATCATTTGGGCTGTTAAAGGGTTTGCCAGCGTAGCTATCGACCAAAGTAGATACGCTTCCGTCTGCCGCTAATTTACTTATCCGCTGTCCGGACTGCTCGCAGATTAATAGGCTGCCGTCTAGGTCCAGTGAGAGTCCGTTAGCATAATTACTAGGCGAATAGAGTGATGATATTTGCCCACTAGCTGTCATCTTATGAACAGTATTATTGTTGATATCGGTAAAAAAAAGATTGCCCAATTGATCTGCTACAGGGCCTTCAAGAAAACCGAAGTTAGAGGCTACCTCAATGACTTTTGCATCTGCAGAGATAAGCTGGGGTTCTGCAGCATTGGCTGAGCTAGCAAATTGGGTAATGTAAATTAGTGTAAGTAATAATGCGCAAAATAGGCTGGCAACCGAGTATTTTGTTGGCAGCTGGACAGTAGCTGAGTAAGTGATCACAAAGATGCTCCTTAGGTCATAACGGGTAAGTTTAGCGCGAAAAGACTTTTATTGTAGAAGTTATCTAGCTCAAACAATGTAAGTGATCCCAACTGTCATCGCATAGCGTATAATCAAGATCTGTTACCCAAGTATTTAACTGCCCATGTTTGCTATCTCAGAGACAGGGTAAACTTGGTACAAACCTTCATAATATACGGCAGTGGACTCATGACTAAAGCAGTAATTCTTCTCAATCTAGGCACCCCCTCCGAGCCGACTGCAAAAGGCCTTCGAGATTTCTACAAATATTTTTTCTCAGATCCTTTTGTGTTCGATTTCAACCCTATTGGGCGGTGGTTACTTAGGAATTTGATTATCATTCCTTTCAGAGCGCCTAAAACAGCTAAAGATTACGCGGATATTTGGATGGAAGGCGGCTCGCCGCTGAAAGTTTACGCAGATCGTCTTCAGAGCAGTTTGCAGGAGATGTTTGACGAGGCAGGTGAAGATATCGCGGTGTTCAATGGCATGGGATACAGCAAGCCGTTTGTGTGGGATGCGATGGCAGAAATTAAAGAGAAAGGCATAACAGATATTCTCGTGTTGCCGATGTTTCCTCAGTTTTCAACTGCCACTACCGCTTCGGTATTTCACGAAGTTAAGGAGCAAGCCAAAAAGTGGGAGACTGCCCCCAATATCCATTTCGTTGATGACCTCTACAGCGAGCCGGCATTCATCCGAGCCTGGACCATCTTGATTACTAAGCACCTAGAAATTAATGACTACGATCATGTAATTTTTAGTTATCACGGCCTTCCAGAGCAGACTATCAAGAAATTTGATCCTGAGAACTATTGCCAATTTGGTGAATGCTGCAAAACTATCACCGATAAAAACCGTCTTTGTTACCGTGCCCAATGCGTTCAAACTACTATGGGAATCGTTGATGCCTTGGGGTGGAGTGAGGATAAATATTCTATCGCTTTTCAGTCTCGATTTGGCAAGCAACCATGGATAAAACCCTATCTTGATGAGCACATCATCGAGCTAGTCGAGAAAGGCCTCAAAAAAGTGGCTGTTGTGACTCCATCGTTTGTCTCGGATTGTCTAGAAACCATTCATGAGATTGGTATCGAGTACAATGAAGAGTTCATGGAAGCCGGTGGAGAAGTATTTCAGCTTGTGCCAAATTTGAATGATGACCCAGCATGGTTTCGCTCTGTTTATGAGATTTCTAACAAGCATTTGGCACTGATGCCCGATGAAAAGGCTCTATCTTGAGGTAGCTCCGAGCCTGCCACTTTTTGATCTGGCAGCGGCATGAGTCGTCGCTTGTCTTATGCCACTCGACGATGTTTCACGTCGGGGTAACGCAATTATTTACTTCATGCTTTAGCTTACGGGGCTAGCCTTTTAAGGCGGGCCGTTATTGCTATTATGAGAAATCTGGCAGCTCTCGGCTAGGCAGCGATCAAAACTCCTATAGTTGCTTTACTGCTAACGATTTTTTAGAAAGCCTAAACAAATCATGGAGGTTGGAAGAGCGATTATCTAAAAAAAACCGTTTTTGCGTTCAGAGCGACGTGAAGTGCTTAGCAAAGCTATAGCGGCCAACTCTGATGCAATCGTCTAGATTGCTTCGGTTACGCCTTATCTTATGATGTAAATCAAGAACTACAGTTAGCAGGCTTACCCCTGTTCTGAGGTTAATACGCAGTGGAGCTGGCAACTGGCGACACAAGTAAAAAAGACCCGTAAAATCAAAAAAGAGAGGCTAAGCTGCTGCAAATAAAGGGCAGCATTTTTCTCTGTGCATTTTTAATTATTGGCTTGTCATATTTTATTGGGAATCCTTTTTCTTTATCTTGAGCTGAGCTTGAATGAAAACTAAAAGAGCAGGTCAATTGAGCGCTGGCTACCAACTATTGCAGGCACAAAAAAGGGAGGCTTAGCCTCCCTTTTTTTTGGTCGGGTGTGGTCTTACAACATGTAGTTAAGCGCTAATTGCTCGTTTAACCAAACTTTGCATAAGTGGAACTTTAAACCCATTGTGTGCTAGTTCTCGTGCTCCGTCAGTTGCCATTTCTCCAACAGATTCAGCTGTTGCTGAATTCTTGGCTTGGCCTCTGATAGCGTTCTCTACGTCGGTCACACGCCGTGGAGTACATTGAACAGCTCCGCAGACTATTCTTGAGTCTTCGATGGTGTCGTCGCTTATTTTGAACGCTGCCGCCACGTTAACTAAAGAAAAATCCCAAACATTTCTATCGGCTACTTTCTCAAAGTAGAAAGTGGCATTTGCCCATGTAGTAGGAATCTTAACGGCGGTTAGAATTTCACCAGGCCTAAGCACTGTGACGTTTTCAATGTCGATGGCAGGACCTACAAAGTAGTCTGAAGCGGCGACTTCTCTGTCCCCCTCTAGACTGCGAATAACCATTGTTGCATCCAGTGCCACTAAAGCCGGCGCAGTGTCTGATGCGGACGCCGCTACACAGCGACTCGCTTCAAATAAAGAATGCTCTCTGTTCATACCTTGAGGGGTATCAGCGTAGCAAAGATTGCCGCCTGCCCTGTAGCAAGATAGTCCGCGGCGATAGTACCAGCAGCGCACATCTTGAGAGACGTTTCCGCCTATTGTGCCGATGTTTCGTATTTGTGGACTAGCGACAACCGCTGCAGCATCTGAAAGCACAGAGTAGCGCTCTTTGATAAGGGGGTTCTCTGAAATTTCAGTAAGCGTAGACAGTGCTCCAATTTCGATACCATCGCCGGTATCGCGTATTCCACGCATTGATTCTATAGCGCTCAAGTCGATCAAGGCATCGGTAGCCTTGGCGCGATCTTTGAGCCAGCCATAAGTATCCTGTCCGCCTCCGACCAGCCAACCTCGTTCTGCAAGTCGGTCAGCAATAGCCAGAGCGTCTTCTACCTGCACCGGTTGGTACAGTTCCATATTTGGCATAACGTCATGTGATGGCATTTTTAACTAACCTCAGAATGTATTGGTTTTGAGAGACTTGGAGCTGTAAGACTTACCAGCCAAGTGGTTAATGATCATATCCGTCGTTGTCGGCGCGGTATTAAACAGATGACCATCCAGCGCATCTGAAATGGCGCTAGCCAGTGCTGCGGCAGCGGCACCTTGAGTTGGTTCGCCTATGCCTCGCCCCCCCGTTGGGTTCTGCGGGTCCGGAATATTCACTGCGCCCATCTTTGTCTCAACCGGTACATCCATATTGGTTGGCGGTTTGCTTTGATATAGGCCAGTATTCGCCGGTAAACCATTTTGTGGGTCGTAGACGTGGCGCTCTAATGCCGCCATTCCTATGCCCCAAACCATACCTCCACGCATAGCGTTGTCGAAATTCTTTGGATGAACAACAGTGCCACAATCAGCGACTGCGGCGTAATCCAAGATTTGGAATTTACCTGTTCCGGTATCCATTTCAATTTCGCAAAAGCCTACTAGAATTCCAGGTGGTTGCCCTTGACCTGGAATCTTGTCTTTGGATACGCCAATCAAACCCGTTCCAGCTAGCCCTTGTACCGCGCGCTGGGTGATCGGGTTGATATCGTCTGGGTACTCCAGCCCGCTGAATTTGCCGCCTAGGTCAATAGCTCTTTGAGCCGCTTGCGCATAGGTCATTCCCTGTTGAGGGTTTGAGCTCAAATAGACTCGCTCGTCGCCAATCATATAATCATCAGCTAGACCGCCAAGATCATTGGCCGCGATTTCTTTTAGCTTGCTAATAGCATCATGCGCCGCCACCCAGTTAGTTCGGGTGTGGGTGAAGATTGTATTAGATCCGCCTTGTCCTGAGCTGTGAGGAAGGTGATTGTCGGTGCGACCTCGAAGGATTTCGCAGCGCTCCCAAGGTACTTGCAGGGCCTCAGCCGCAGCGCGGCAAGTTCCTGCGTAGGAGTATGTGCCTAAGTTACCCACTCCACTATGGATATAGAGTTTGCCGTCGGTTCCAATGCGCAACAGACCGTCATAACCGCGACCGCCAGCTCCGTGATAGCCAATACCAACCCCAATGCCACGGACTTTATTGCCATTGCGTTTAGGTTGCGCAAGCTTTTCATCCCAGCCAAACATTCTCTGGCCTTGTTCCAGCGCTTCTTTTACAAAAGCGCTGGTTACTGGGCCTTGGCTGCTGCCTTGAAATCCGTCACTGTTGATGGCGTTAACTTTTCTGAATGCTACCCGGTCCATGCCTATAGCATTGGCCGCCTTGTCGGCCATAGGTGCAAGCACCGCAGCCATTTCATTCTGCCCTGGTCCGCGTTGAGCGCCCCGTGGTGTGGTATTGGTGTAGACAGAAATGTGTCTGAAGCGCATTGATTCTGGCTGATAAGCAACGGTTACGTGTTGAGCGGATGAATTGCCACTGCCGCCACCGGTCATGCCACCATCGTTAACGATAATCAGGTCTACGGCTGACACTTTACCGTTTGCTTTGACTCCCATTTTCATCCAGCCTTGCATGCCTGAACGAGCAGAACCTATATAGAATTCTTGTTCACGAGTAATGCGTAGCTGAACGGGACGGTTTAAAATCCGAGCAAAGTTTCCGGTAATCGCCATATAGGGATAAGGCCCGATTTTGGATCCGAAGCCACCGCCGGTCGCTTCGTTGATAAACACCAAATCACCTGGATCGATGTTCAACATACGGGCAAGGCCGTTGTCATTGGCACTTTGGCTTTGTGACGAACCATGGAAATAACATTTCCCATTTTCCCAATAGGCCATACCAGTGCGCGCTTCTAGTGAGTGGTGGGGGTAGCCCATTGTCACGAAAGGTTCTTCAATGATAGTTGCTGCATCAGCGAAGCCTGCTTCTAAATCTCCGAATTCCCATTCGCGAGTAAACTCTGCGCCGACTGGCTCTTTACCTGCTTTAAACGCATCAATAGCGGCTTGTGGCCACTTAATATCTCTTATTTCTGCGCCCACTATCGGGGTGCCTTCGGGGCCCTCTTCACGAGTACGAACTAGAGTATTGCCCTCTGGATAAGCATTCGGGCCGCCCGGTGCTAGACTTTCTAAGGGGTCTACGCAAAATGCCCGTCGCTCATATTCAATCTTAATTTTGGAAATGGCCGTCTCGGCGATTTCTTCTGTGGTTGCTGCTACCGCAAGTATCGGCTGGCCAACGTAAGTGATGTATTCAGATGCTAGCGCAGGGTTCGCCGGCGGCGGCACTGGCGGTAGGTCATCGGCAGTAAAAATTCCCACCACACCATCCATGCGAAGCGCGTCAGAGGCATCTATGCTGGCCACTCGTCCACTGGGCATTGGGCTTGTTAGTAATCGAGCAAAGACCATTCCTTCCTTTTTATAGTCTTCGGCGTATTTAATCTCTCCAGTGACTTTTCCAGGGACGTCTGGTGGTATGAAATCAAAACCTATGTGAGTACTCATGCTAATTGCCCCGAGGCGCGCAGGACGCCATTTAGATAATGTTCATAAGCGCCGCAGCGGCACAGATTACCTGACAGTGCCTGCCTAGCTTCCTCTTTGGTGGGTCTTGGATTGTTGTTCAATAGGGCAACTGCCGACATCACCTGGCCAGGCGTGCAAAATCCACACTGAGGCGCGTTTTCGGCGATAAAAGCCTGTTGGACTGCATGCAGAGTGCCGTCGGAAGATTTGACGCCCTCTATCGACAGTATCGCTTTGCCTTTAACGTTATGCGTTAGAACAGAGCAAGAATAATTTGGGACGCCATCAAGAAGCACTGTACAGGCACCACATTCGCCTCTATTACAGCCTATTTTGGTTCCTGTTAAATCCAGCTTGTAGCGAAGTGTATAGGCAAGGGTTTCAGATGGCAGCACATCGACGGGTCGATTACGTCCATTAACATTCAGTGTTATCAAGCGTTCGGCTGCAGTTTGTCCGGGTTGGGCATTCGCAGCGAGGTAGAATCCAGTGGCCGTAGTTGCAGCAGCTCCGGAGAAAATAACCCCCTTGATAAAACGTCGGCGAGTAAGTTTTGAATTCACTGGCTTTGCTCCGTTTTATTATTGTTGGAATGCACCCGATAGACAGAAAACGTGCATCGTTTATTACAGTAATTAGATCTACTTTTGAGGCTAGTTGTTTTTCGTCCAAAAATCAACCATGTGAAGGCTTGTTCATTCAGATTTTATAGTTATAAAACAGCTGCTTATAGGTGTAGGGGTGAAAAGTAACACACTGTCACGAATTCGCTAATGTGAAGGCGGCAGCGGTGGCTGAGAAGCAGGTTTTGGTTACTATGAGGACGTGCCTTTCATGCTAATCTAACTGCGCTAGATGAGTTTTTAACGCTAGGCTCTGGGAAGCCATTGGCTGACGTTTATTCTGTTAATAATTTTGGAGTTTGCATGCGTTTCATTTTGTTCATGGCGATTAGTTTTAGTTTTTCAGCTGTTCGGGCGCAGCCCTCATCCTTCGGCTCAGCCATGTTCAGCGAGTCGATGATAAGCATGGCAGAACGCTCTAATTTTGAAAGGACCTCGACGTTTCAAGAGGTGGTTAATGTTATTGATGCGCTGGATGCCAACACAGATCTGATGCATCAAGAGATTCTAGTCACAACTGAAGAGGGGCGCTCAGTTCCAATTGTCGTATTGGCAAACCCAGCTATCGATTCCCCAACGGCGGCGCAGGCCAGCGGCAAGCCAGTTATTTATCTGCAAGGAAATATTCATGGCGGTGAGGTTGAGGGCAAAGAAGCCTCACTGATTTTGATGAGAGATATCCTGTATGGCGATAAAAAGCATCTGCTGGACAATCAAATCATTGTTTTTGTTCCAATCTATAACGCTGATGGCAACGACGGTATGACTGTGGACTCCAGACCTAATCAAGAGATGAGTCCAATGCTGGCCGGGCAGCGACATGCCCATGGCTATGATCTCAATAGGGATGGGATTGCATTAGAGGCTCCGGAAAGCGCCGCTTTGATGGAAAGAGTTATTTTGAGGTGGGACCCAGACTTGCTGGTAGATCTGCATACGACCAATGGCACTTGGCATGGCTATTCACTTACCTATGCGCCGTCCTATCAAACCGCCGGCGACGGGGCGACATCTAACTTTACAGCGGACATAATGTTACCGGCAATTAAAGAGTCAGTGAAAAGTAAGTTCAACTTAGACTTCAGCTGGTACGGTGGTTTTGATTACCGAGATTGGCCTCCTAAGGAGCTACGCACCTATCATCACGCGCCTCGGTATCTGACTAATCAGATGGGCCTACGCAATCGCATGGCTATCTTAAGTGAAACGTTTTCCCATGATCGTTTTTACAAGCGTGTTCATGCCGCTAACGTTTTTATTGAAGAAATTTTGGAGTACACCGCTGTTCACGGTGAAGAAATTCGGCGCATCAACCGAACGGCGGATGAGCGTGTGGCAGCAACCGGTTTCGGCCAAGAGCAGGGGGTCGTGTTTGAAATGCGGCCTTTAGACGAGCCGCTGGACTTGCTTAGCTATAAATACATTCCCTATCAAAAAGACAATGGTGAAACTGATTTTGTTAGAAGTTCGGAACTAGTAGTTATAAAAGGGGTTCTCAACTACAACCGTTTCGAGGCAGTCGTTACAGCTAAAAAGCCATTGGCTTATGTTTTCTCGGGTCGATTTAAAGAGGTTGCGCAAAAGCTTCGCCAGCATGGAATTCCTGTGGAGGTCCTTAGCAGCGATAGACTATTCCTCGGTGAGGCGTACATGGTGGATGAGGTGACAAAACAATCCTTCGTTCAAAACAACCACCGCAACTCATTGCTCATCGGCAAATTTTTCGCGACAGAGCGGACTTTTGGCACAGGTGATTTTTATGTGCCGATGAATCACCGGCTAGCGAATCTAGCCTTCTATTTGCTAGAACCGCAAGCCGATGACGGGCTGGCCTATTGGAATTTCTTCGACTCGGCTTTTGAGAGGGAATTGGAAAGTGGGTCGAGAGCTGAGTTAGAAAACTCGAATCCCCTCGAATACCCTGTATTTAAAGTTTTTCCTTAGTTCTGTTACTTTAGTATATTGATGCTGTAATTGCCTCGGTCAGCTATTCGCTGGCTGAGGCACTGGGTCTTACGTTCTCATCACCGCTCAAGGTTTTAAAAGCCTCATGAAAACGGTTATACCAGTACTAGATTAGTGCAGGCTCAATTCAATAATCGCTATCTGCCTGCGTAAAGGGTTGGGTCAAACCTTCTTCAGCGAAAGCTGGCAAATATTATTCTACCTCACACTTCCATGTGAGCTGCTCCACCTGAACGCGATTTCCATGTCCTTTTATGTACTTCTCGACCCTTTTATGTCCCGAAAATGCCCCGAAAAAAATCAAGAGCAAGCACCGGAATAACATCGTAAGAAAAACACAGCTAAAGCAGAAACCAATACGTAGAAAATCATATCGCTTAGGGGCTTCTTCACTTTTTTCATGTCTTACCCCTGCAAAGTTCTGTTACTGTTCAGAAAGGGGGATCTATATTTCTAGTAACAACATCACAATTTAGCCTCCACAGAAGTGCAGCAGTGACTGGGAAGAGTGCTATTTAGAGGTATTGAAAAGTGTCTTTTGCAAGGGCTGACTGAGGCACGTAGGGCGGAGGCGGTTATTATGAAAAAGTAGAAGCAGAAAAGGAAAAAGAACGTAAGTACAAAAATTAGAACAAAAAAAAAGGAGCCACAAGGCTCCTTTCTATTTTTAGTAGCGCTTATCTAGAAACCGCCAAACTCGTAACGAACACCGGCTTGGATTCTCCAAACACTATCGTCTACGTCAGTTGTAAACGGAATGCCTGTGTTTCTGCCGGCACCCGGATTGAAGTTTGAGTACACAAACTGAGTTCGGTCTGCGCTTAAGGCTGCATCCAAAATTGGAACAGCTTCATCCACGTCACCTACGTCAACAAAACGCTGAACATTTTCGCCGTCATCAAACAAGTTAAGAAGATTTTCGATATCAAAGAATAGCTTCAACTTGTGGTTAAAGTTTCCTGGTAGGCGAATATCTTGCTGAATGCGGATATCGACGTCTGTGCTCCAGTCTTGTTCAAACTGGTTTCTGCCAGCAATGCCACCGGCATAGCTGTTTAAACCAGATTCTTCTAAGAATCTGAAGAAATCACCAGATTGACCAGAGTCAACGAGTGCGCTCATGTCGACCAATGGATCGTTAGGTCCAGTAGGCACGTAGAACAGGTTGCGTTCTTCATTGTCTGAATCGCCAAACAAAGTTGATGGCGTATTGTTGTCATACGCGTAGCTGAAAGGACGGCCAGAGCGACGACGTACGAACATTCCAACTTGCAATGGTGTGCCTTCAGTCCAGTAGTGTTCAAAGTTGAGTGACAAAACAAAGTTGTGCTCGTTGGCATACTGCGCCGGAGCTAAACGGTTTTGATTGATAATAGCTGTAGCAACTTCCTCAAAGCCAGAAGTCGCTGTTGAGCTTGTAATCGGATTACCAATAGATGCGTCTGTGTAGGCATAACCAAAACGAACATCTAGTGCGCTGTTAGCAGAAAAATCAAATGAACGATTTAATTGTAGCGAGAAAGAGTGAGTCTCACCGCTTACACCGTTGGTCAATAAGATGTCTTGATCGTCACGACCTGCGTTACATGCAACTGATACATTGCTGAAGCCTTGTCCTGGGGCGATAAATTGCGCATCACAGCCGGTAAGTAGCGGGTCAACAGCAAAGAACACCGGTCGGGCATCAGGTAAAAACTGCGGATTGCCGCCGCTGTCAACTCGCTGAGTTAATGTCAAGTCAAGAAACTCTGACGCGTCTTGTGCATCACTGTAAATGTAATCCGCCTCAACCTGCCAGCCATCTAGGAAGCTGTTGTTAGACTCAACGAACCAGTTGAAGCCTAGGTTCCAGCGCTGCTGGTGGGGAAGGTTGAAGCTAGGATCAACTGCGTCAGCACGCCCGGTATTCAGGCCGGCCTGTGCACGTTGTGCCTGGCCGATACACGCTGGAATACCAGTAAACGTGCCGCCTTGAAGAACTTGAAGGTCTGCAGCTGCACAGTTTCTTTCACTTGCGGAGCCGATTGCGCCGCCGAAGTTTTGGAAAGCGTTGGCAAAGTGAACTGTTGGATCGCCGCCGGAGAACAAGCCAAAGCCAGCAGACATTTGAATAGGGCCAAGCTGATTAAAAGGCAGGTCGTAAGTCAAGCCAAGGCGAGGCATCAATAGATCAAGGCCATCGAAGCTAGTGTCGTTGCGAAAACCATAACGCTGTTCGTAAACAGGGTTATTGATTGGGCGATCGTCTGACTGGTACGAGTCATAACGCACGCCAGCAACTACTTGTAGCGAGTCAGTTGGCTGCCAAGTGTCTTGGACATAGAACGAGTGAATGTCTCTTTGGAATGCTGCAGCAGCATCATTAATGTCGCCGGTAAAAGAGCCGTTTCCGTCGATTCCTTGAGCGGTACCAGCTTGAAGAGCGGCAATGTCAGCAAACTCGATAGTGCCCGTGCCATTGGCAACAAACAGATTAAAAACGTTCAGTGAGTCAAGCTCGTAACCTAGAGTGAAACGGTGATCGTTCCAAGTATAGTGGCCAGCAATTTTTAGCTGGTCTAGGTCATACTGGAGGTCGTTGGCGCTGCGGAATGTACCAGGGCCTGACGTTAGTGCCACGCTGCCTGCGCCGTCAAAGACTTCAATACGTGGGATGTTGCCGTCCTGAGCTTCTCCGCCGCCAAACGGGCCTTGGTTGTCGATCACTTCAAGCTGTGAATAACGGAACTCGGTAGAAAAGCTGTCATTCCAGTCAGAGAATAGACGGAAAGACATCGCTTGTTGGTCAGTACCTTCAGCTTCAAAGTTATCGCTGAAAGTGAAACCGTTAAAACCGAAATCGTCACCTTCTAAATTTGATTCTGTCAGATCTGTGTAGGTAAATTCAGCACGATGGAAGTCATTAATATTCCAGTCTAGACGTGCAAAATAGCGCTCTGAAGTCTGAGGTAGAGTGCGAACAATGGCGCCTGGGTCCCGGCCATATTGATTGATCAATATGTCACGGACTTGGTTAGCGTCGTCTACTGTAATAAAGCGCTCATTGGCAAAACCGCCGCCTATCGGGCCATCGTTCTGAGCAGCGCCTTCGTCGGTTTCTTCATATGAGCCATAAAAGAAAAGTTTGTCTTTTATGATTGGGCCGCCAATTTCAGCGCCCCAGTTTAGGTCTTTGAAAGGCTCAGTAATAACAGTGTTGCCGTTGATCGTGTCACCGGTGCTGCTATCGTCGTTGAAAAGATAGAAAGTCGAACCTTGCCACTCATTAGTGCCAGACTTAGTTACGACATTGACGTTACAGCCAGTGAAACGGCCGTACTGTACGTCGATCGGAGCGAATTCCACAGAGGCGTTTGCCATGCTGTCAAAAGGAATTGGGAAAGTATTTCGGGCTGAATTACCGGAAGCATTTAGGCCAAATCCGTCGGCAGAAGCAACGCCGTCGATAGTGAACGAGTTGGAGCGGTTGCTGCCACCAAGACATGACACGCCGAATCCGTTACCGCCATCTGCACGGCCTACACCTACGCGTGGGTCGAGCCGGATAATGTCGCGAACTTGTCGGCTGATAGAAGGTAGGGCGCTTATCTGACCTAGGTCAAAAGAACTGCTTGGCCCAATTGCTAAATTTGCTGTGCGCACTGCTGATGCGATAACAACGATTTCTTCGATGCCCGCTGTAATAGCTTCAAGCGCAATATTAAAGTTTACAGCACCAGAGAGGGTCGTGAAGACATCAGTAATGGTAGTGCTCTGATAGCTAGCAGATGAAACTCTGATTGTGTAAGGCCCGCCAACTGTTAGGTTGCGGACGTTAAAATTGCCGCTATCGTTGGTGGAAACACTTCGGTTTGATCCTGTTCTGGTATCGCTCACAACGACTGTGGCGCCTACTTCGGCATTACCAGATGGGTCTAGTACTGTTCCTCTAACGGAACCTGTGATTTCCTGCGCATTAAGTGCGACAGGGAGCGTTAGCAGCAGCATTACCGCTAACAGTGTTTTGCTAAAAAAGGCAAACACATTCCCTGAGGAATGTGGGGATAAAAATGCGCTTTGCATTGTCTATCTCCGGTGTTTTATAAAAGCGCATATTATCATCAAGAAATGTGACAAAGATATTTCAATTGCGCAGATCAAAGGGCCTATACCCATTGATTTTCCTCGATTACGCCGCAAGTTAATGAAATAAATGAAATAATGCTGACATCTTATTTCTTCATTATTTTGATGCAAAAAAAACAGTAGAGACCTGCTGCGGGCCGCAAAATTTTTCAACTATGGGCAAGTCATCTCCTCTTAGTAGCATCGCTTTAGTTAGTCGCTTCGACTTTGCCCAGTGACTTTTGAGGGGGCGCACCGCCAAAAACGCCATAGGCAGTCCTGTCAGGAGTGTCAGGTTCTATTTATGGAGGGGCAAAAGTGGATGAAAGTGAATGTGAGTAGGTGTAGGTAGGTGCTGTTAATTGGCGACGTATTTACTCCAACACACTAAGGCCAAACTGTTGCTAAGCAGGCTGAATTATCGTGAGTAAAATTTTTCGGCGATCGGGTGATTGTGCGATTGAGAAGGGGTATTACAGTCACAAAATTGAGCAGCTGTAGGATTCAATCATCTGCATAGATTATGGGTACTGCAGAGGTGCTAGCAATCAGGTGGAATTAAACAGCTGCCTGAGTATTGGCGCAGGCAGCTGTTTTGAACTTACTTGATCCCCGCAAGGATCTTTTTGATATAGGTGCCAGTGTGCGATTTCTTAGACCGTGCTACGTCCTCAGGGGTGCCTTGGGCGATGATTTTGCCGCCGCCACTGCCGCCTTCAGGGCCTAGATCGACGATCCAGTCAGCCGTTTTGATAACATCTAAGTTGTGTTCTATGACGACTATCGTATTGCCTTGATCGCGCAAATGATGAAGCACCGCAAGCAGTTGTTTAATGTCATGAAAGTGTAAACCGGTGGTAGGTTCGTCTAGGATATAGAGAGTTTTACCGGTGTCACGTTTCGACAACTCGCGAGATAGTTTGACACGCTGAGCCTCGCCACCAGAGAGTGTGGTTGCCGCTTGTCCTAAGCGGATATAAGAAAGACCCACTTCCATCAAGGTTTGCAGCTTTCTAGCAATGGCAGGAACAGGATCAAAGAACTGTCTGGCGTCTTCAATAGTCATATCTAACACTTCGTTAATATTTTTACCTTTGTAGCGAACCTCTAAAGTTTCTCGGTTATACCGTTTGCCACGACAGACATCACATGAAACATAAACATCTGGTAGAAAGTGCATTTCTACTTTTACCATGCCATCGCCCTGACAAGCTTCGCAGCGGCCGCCTTTCACGTTGAAGCTAAAGCGCCCCGGCTTATAACCCCGGCTGCGTGCTTCCTGAGTGCCGGCAAAAAGCTCTCTGACAGGGGTGAAAATGCCTGTGTACGTAGCTGGATTCGATCTAGGGGTGCGCCCGATCGGGCTCTGATCTATATCCACTACTTTGTCCAACGCCTCCATGCCTTTGATTTCTTCATAAGGAGAGGGTGTAAGGGTGGTTGCGTTGTTTAACTTTGTAGCGGCAATAGGGTAGAGGGTGCCGTTAATTAGGGTGGATTTTCCTGAGCCTGAAACACCGGTGATGCAGGTGAACAGTCCGATAGGAATGCTTAAGCTGACGTTTTGAAGATTATTGCCATTGGCGCCAATGAGCTCTAAGGTCTTACCATCGTCATTAACCGTTCGCACAGCTGGAATCGCGATCGATTCAACACCTGAGAGATACTTTCCTGTTAACGAGCGTTCTGACTTCATGATGTCCTCAACGGTGCCTTCTGCAACAACTTCACCGCCGTGGACGCCTGCGCCGGGACCAATATCGATGACGTGATCAGCATTGCAAATTGCTTCTTCATCGTGTTCTACGACAATTACCGTGTTACCTAAATCGCGCAAATGAAACAGGGTTTTTAGAAGACGGTCATTATCCCGCTGGTGAAGACCGATAGAAGGTTCATCAAGGATGTACATCACGCCAACCAGACCGGCGCCAATTTGGCTAGCGAGTCGAATACGCTGCGCTTCTCCGCCTGAAAGCGTGTCGGCGCTACGGCTTAGGGTAAGATAATTAAGGCCAACATCCACTAAAAACTGCAACCTGTCCTGTAGCTCTTTTAGAATCTTGTCAGCAATCTTCGCCTTGGTGCCGGTCAGTTTTAGCGTGCTGAAATACTCAGATGACTGAGCAACGGTCATAGAGGTGATGCCGGGCAGGTTCAATCCTTTTAGTAGGACAAAGCGGGCATCCCGCTTTAGTCGGGTGCCTGCACAGTCCGGGCATGACTGAGAACTAAGATATTTAGCCAGTTCTTCTCGTACATGATTCGACTCGGTCTCCCGATACCTGCGATCCATGCTGGGTAAGATTCCCTCAAAAGGGTAGCTTCTGGTGACGGTATCACCACGGTCATTAACATAGTGAAAATCGATTACTTCCTTGCCGCTGCCGTTGAGAATAAAGTCGCGGTGTTTCTTGGAGAGCTTGTCAAAGGGGGTGTCAACACTAAAGTCATAGTGCTTAGCTAGGGAGGTAAGCATCTGGAAATAATAGATATTGCGTCGATCCCAGCCACGAATAGCGCCTTCAGCAAGGGCTAGGGCTTCGTCTACCACTATCCGAGACTCATCAAAATACTGTTTTACACCAAGTCCATCACAGCCCGTACAAGCGCCAGCTGGATTGTTAAAAGAAAACAATCTTGGCTCTAATTCCGAGATGCTGTGGCCACATTGGGGGCAGGCAAACAGAGAAGAGAAGACTAAGTCTTCAGTCTTATCGTCTTCTTCCATGAAACTTACTACGGCTAAGCCGTCGGCCAGCTGAATTGCTGTCTCGAAACTCTCAGCTAAGCGTTGTTCTAAGCCTGGCTTAATTTTGATTCGATCAATGACAACGTCTATGGAATGTTTCTTATTTTTTTCGAGTTCAGGTGGATACTCAATCTCGCAAACTAAACCGTCAACCCGTGCGCGAATAAATCCGCTTGTGCGCAGTTCGCTAAACACATGTAAATGCTCGCCTTTTCTTTCTCTTATCATAGGTGCTAGCACCATGATTCTAGAGTCGGCTGGCAGGGCCATGACTTTGTCGACCATCTGGCTGACAGTTTGTGCTTCCAGTTTTACGTTGTGATCTGGGCAGTGAGGGTCGCCAACTCTGGCAAATAGAAGCCGGAGATAGTCATAGATTTCGGTAATAGTTCCAACGGTTGACCTTGGATTATGAGATGTGGACTTCTGCTCTATGGAAATTGCGGGCGAAAGCCCCTCAATATGATCAATATCGGGTTTCTCCATCATCGACAAGAATTGCCGAGCATAGGTAGATAGTGACTCTACATAGCGCCGCTGACCTTCCGCATAAAGCGTGTCGAATGCCAGAGAGGATTTCCCCGAACCTGACAGGCCGGTAATAACCACTAGCTTGTCTCGCGGAATAGTAACGTTGATATTTTTCAGATTATGGGTGCGTGCACCACGTACAACAATCTTATCCATGCAGGTCTCGGTTGGAATAGGGGAAACCGGGCATTATCTTACAAGTAGTACACATAGAGCAAAGGTCATGACCCTTAGTTGCTACATTAAGTTAATTTAGAGGAATATTTCTCATGCCAGCGGCCATAGTATAAACTGGCTGATATAACTGAAACAAATTTTGAGGGAGTCAATGTGGCAAGTCGAGGCGTAAATAAAGTAATTCTGGTAGGCAATGTAGGCAATGATCCTGAAGTTAGGTACATGCCTAATGGTAATGCTGTCGCCAATGTCTCTATTGCGACCAGCGAAACCTGGAAGGACAAGGGCAACGGTGAGCAGCAAGAGAAGACTGAATGGCACCGAGTTGTGTTTTTCAATCGCCTTGCCGAAATCGTTGAGCAATATGTAAAAAAAGGCAGCAAGCTCTACCTAGAAGGGCGTTTGCAGACTCGCCAGTGGGAACAAGAGGGCGTTAAGCGCTATTCAACGGAAGTCGTGGCTAGTGAAATGCAAATGTTAGATTCTCGTGGTGGTGGGGCAATGGAGCAGGGCGACGGTAATTCTTTTGGCCAGTCCCAGCCTCAAAGATCACAGCAAGGGGCTCCGCAATCCGCGCCTCAATCGGCCCCCCAGTCTGCGCCGAGTCAGGCTGCTCCATCAAACTTTGATAATTTTGATGACGACATACCCTTCTAGCAGAGCCTAGCAGAGCCTAGCAGAGCCTAGCAGAGCCTAGCAGAGCCTAGCAGAGCCTAGAAGAGAAACGGTGTTGCGTTCCATCGATGGCGCTTCTTCGTTAGGGTTTACTCTGTCCTGTGAAAAACACGACTCTTCTCTGATCAACGCTTGACTTACACTTCTTATTGACCGAAGTTATTAGCCCGTATTAATAGCCTATGTTGTTAATCGGCTTAGATAAATAGGAATTTTTTGTGAAGCTGTTTCTGGTTGGTGCGAATAGCCCGACAGGAAAAGAATTGGTTGAGATCTTACGCCGGCGTAAGGTCGGATTTCTGGCGCCTGCGGATAAGCATTTCGAGCCAGGCAACGAGGTTGCCCTAGCCAAAATGATCACCGAATACAATCCTGATCAGCTTATCAATATGGCAGATTTTATCTCAGGTAATCACAGTGCCTTGAATAGAGCCGAGAAAGTTCAACAGCGTTGCTACTTAATAAACACCTACCTACCTTCTGCGCTCTCTGAAATTTGTAATCACTTGAACATTCCAATGATTCATCTATCTAATCCTTATGTTTTCGACGGTGAAAAACGCCTCGGTTATAACGAAAATGATGAGCCAAATCCGATTGGTATTTATGGTATTGCCTCGCTAGAGGGTGAGTTAGCTGTTCAGGCACACTCCTCCCATGTGATTGTTAGATCTGGGTGGTTATTTGGTAAGCATAAGAAAGGGCTTATTAAGTCTTGGATTCGTTCAGCCATTAAAAATGACGGCTTGCTACAAGTCGCGCGGCGAAGATTTAGTCCCACCCATACCGGTGATTTAGCTTCTGCGATTTTAGCAATTTCACAGCAAATTGACTGTGACGCGAATGTTTGGGGGATCTACCATTACAGCGGTTTGGAGACCAAAACTGAAAGTGAGTTTGCTGAGCAGACGTTAAAATATGCGGCTAATAATGACGAAAAAATTTATCAGTTGTTGGATAATAAAAAAGTCATTGAGCGGGATGTGCGTTCACCGGAAATTCACAGCGCTACACTTTCAAGCAAGAAAATATCCGATACGTTTGGCATTAAGCAAAGGTCATGGCACGGGAATCTTCAGGATACTGTAAAATCCCTGTACGCTGGCAAAAAGAAATCCTCGAATTAGCGCATACCCGCGTCACCCGTTTTGTCCGATAATACGGCCTAATCCTAGTTAGAATATCAACAGCAGATAACGCGATCATGAGTTCAACACTTACACCTATAGACATAGCCTTTCAGCACTTGCTAGCGACGCTAAAGCCCGTTGTCGAAGACGAAGATATTCCTGTCGAAGAAGCATTGGGCCGAGTGTTGGCTTGCGATAGCATTGCGCAGATGAATGTTCCACCCCATGCTTGCAGCGCAATGGACGGCTATGCCGTTATCGCTAAGGACACTGTTAGCACGCCCCGCCAATTAGCGGTAACCCAGCGCATTGCAGCGGGGCAGGTGGGTACAGATTTGTCCCCCGGACAGGCCGCTAGAATATTTACCGGTGCACCGGTGCCTCCCGGCGCAGATGCAGTTGTAATGCAGGAGAACTGCAGTGCCGAGGATAATGTTGTCACAATTTTGCAATCCGCAAGATCAGGTGAGAATCAGCGTCTAGCCGGAGAGGATGTTGAGATAGGTGCAACATTATTTTTTCAAGGGCATAGACTTCGCGCTCAAGATTTAGGGTTGTTAGCGTCGGCTGGCAAAGCAGAAATACGAGTTCGCCGAAAACTTAAAGTTGCCTTGCTAACCACTGGCGATGAAATCGTTCAGCCTGGACAAACACTCCTTCCTGGGCAAATTTATAATTCAAACTATTTCACTTTGCGAGCATTGCTTGAGTCCTTGCAAGTAGATGTCTTAGATATGGGAGTTCTTAAAGACGATTTAGAATCCACCCAGTCAATGCTTGAAGTCGCGTCGAAATCGGTTGATTGTGTAGTGACCACCGGGGGTGTCTCGGTAGGTGAGGAAGATCATGTTCGCGCCGCTGTCGAGGCGTTAGGAAAAATTGAGCTTTGGAAGTTGGCTATTAAACCGGGTAAGCCTTTTGCTAGTGGAAAAATAGGCGATGCACAATTCTTTGGTCTGCCGGGGAACCCGGTATCTGCGTTTGTGACTTTTGCACTTTTGGTAAAGCCTTCTTTGTTGAAAATGCTAGGGTGCAAAGATACCGGTTTTCAATCGTTTTTTATCAAGGCGGGATTCGCGGCGCCAGAGTCGGGTTCGCGACAAGAATATCTTCGTGTGTCTTTGGGTGAGGCCGACGGCGAGACAACCTTGCGGCCCTATGCGAATCAAAGCTCGGGGGTCAGCGCGTCGCTTAGCCACGGTGATGGTTTAGCTGTTGTGCCGCCACATACCGAAGTAAAAACAGGCGACCGGCTTCGATTTATTTATTTTTCTGAACTTCTCAATTAATGGTTACCCTATGCTTAGTTTGAGATTTTGTCTACTGTCTATCCTGTTTGGGGCGCTACTACTTAGTTGTAGCAGTCCTGCAGGGTTAGCCAAGGGTGAACCTAAAAGGCCGAGCAAGAGAATCAAAGACCCCCAAATTAGGGTGATTTCGGAAGCCGAAGTATTTGTTGGAAGAGGCCGCAAAAGAGAGATATCAACGCCGGACTTACTTTACTCAGCACTGCAGGCATTAGACGCAGACAGATTGCTGACCCCTGCAGATGATAGTGCCCATGCTAAGTTTATGCGGGTTCTTGCCAGTGAACCCAATAACCAAATTGCTCTTGATGGTATTCAAAGTATTGCTCTGCGTTATTTGCAGCTTGCCGAAGAAGCGATGCGGCGCGGATTCTTTGAAGAGTCAGAGACGATGCTAGACCGTGCTAGATTTGTAGATCAAGATCACCCTGACATAGCTGGCGTAGAGCTAGCATTAGCAGCAGAGATGAAGTCTACTGACCTATTCTTCAGTTTTGATGCGGCTGAAATGAGCGCTCGAAGTGAACAGGTGCAACAGCGGCTTCATGAAATCGCTGTTCAAGCGAAACAAGCCCAAGCGTTTTTTCTTATTACTGCCCCTAACGATGAGCTGGCGCGTTGGATGTTCAGTGTAATGAGAGAGGCCGTATCGGGCTATCGATTACGTGGCAATATCGCACTTGCTGGGCGGACCAGCATTCGTTTACGAATGCCTATTGAGGCGGAGTAATAAATGATAATTGATCAAGTGTCGGCAAGCCGTTGGCAGCGTTTTAAAGAGAAAGTGAGTCCTAGTAAAGGCGGCTATAAAAAGTTGATCTTATTGGTCCTTATTCTTGTTACGGTTTGGGTATTATTCATTGGGTTTTATTGGAGCGCTGAACCTGAGCCGTTTTCGGTCAGCGACAATGTCTCAAAAAAGCTAGAAGTATCTGGTAACGCAATCGTAACTGGCAGCACAGTCACCGCCACTTTGATTATGGTGTCGGAGACCATGCTGGATAAGTCCGGTGGTTACTTAAGCAACGATGTTATTCCTCCAGGATTATATCTCGACAATATACCTAATTGGGAACTAGGCGTTTTAAAACAGGTGCGCGATCTCTCTAGGGCGCTTCGGGAGGGATTTAGTCGTTCTCAATCTCAGTCGACAGAAGATCCTGATTTACAAATTGCCTATCCTAAATTTAATGTTGATAGCAAAAGCTGGCTACTCCCCGCAGCTGAATCGGAGTATAGGGTTGCAATATCCAGCCTCTATTCTTATCTTGCTAGAATTTCAGATCCTAGCAATGCAGATGCTCAGTTTTATGCCAGGGCAGATAATTTAGCAGGTTGGCTATTGTACGTTGAATTGCGACTGGGTAGCCTGTCGCAAAACCTAAGCGCCAGTGTTGGGCAACAGAGAATCAACACAAATACCTCCGGCGAAACTGGGGCTATGCAATCAACACCTACACCATCTGAGCAGGAAATAAAAACACCCTGGTTAAAAATTGATGATGTTTTTTACGAATCCCGCGGGGCAACTTGGGCGTTAATGCATTTTCTTAAAGCAGTTGAACTGGATTTTCAAGATGTGCTTGCTGACAAAAATGCTACTGCCAGTCTTCGCCAGATAATAAGAGAGATGGAAGAAAGTCAGCGCCCGCTTTTTGTTCCTATTATTTTAAATGGCTCGGGTTTTGGAGTCTTTGCGAACCATTCTTTAACTATGGCAAATTATATATCCAGAGCAAATGCAGCAATCATAGATTTGCGTCGCTTGCTGGAGCGAGGATAAAACCCTTTCTGCGCGGTGACGTTTGCTTAATTGCCAATTCAACGAAGGTCAGCAGAAATAAGAGCTATACGTTAGTGAGGCAGGACTACTGATTAACTCGGTTCTAGTTATGTTATCTATATCGGTAGTGCCTCTAAACTGGCGGTAGTGCGCGCTAAAAACCTAATTCAGATAAGAGAATAAATTGGCAAAAAGATCCCTTATAGAGCGTTACATTCCTATAAGTCGCTGGGGGCGTCTCTATACCCGTGCTAATTTGATGGATGACTCTGTCGCTGCATTAATTGTGGCGATTATGCTGATACCGCAATCCTTGGGTCTTTCATTGGTGGCCGGACTGCCGCCAGAAACCGGGCTTTATGCTAGTATTTTTGGACTTGCGGTTTATTCGGTCTTTGGTACTAGCAGTACACTTTCTGTGGCGCCGGTGGCGGTGATTTCTTTAATGACGGCGGCCGCTCTTGCAAAACTTCCACTAGAAGATCCCGCTGAAATTTTAAATGCAGCACTTTTACTAGCCTTGCTTTCAGGTATCGGCTTGTTTTTTCTCGGCCTATTTCGACTTGGTTTTATGGCAAACTTTTTGTCTCATCCTGTTATTAGTGCTTTTGTGACAGCTTCTGCCCTCATAATCGGCATGAGCCAGATAAAGCATCTGCTTGGTATAGAAGGCGACGGCCACAACCTAATTGGTCTTGCTAAATCATTGTTTGAATCAATAGGCCAAACTAATTTAATTACCCTTGGTATGGGTATTGTGTCTATAGGGTTTATTCTTTGGTGCAAGGCCAAAATGGAATGGCTACTGGTGAAGGTTGGTCTGCCGAGTTATTTTGCTAGAGTGGTGTCCAGAACTGGGCCTGTGTTTATCGTGGTTGCAACAAGTCTCGCTGCCTATTTGTGGCGGCTAGATTTACATGGATTGCAGTTATTGGGAGAAATCCCAAGTGGTATACCAAAGTTTAGAGTTCCCCAGGTGGATGGGGAATTACTTGGCAGTTTAGCGGGATCTGCAGCGCTGATCGCGATTATCGGGTTCGTGGAATCTATATCGGTTGCCCAAACATTAGCTGCCAAGCGCCGTGAACATATCGATCTTGATCAAGAATTAGTTGGGCTTGGAAGCGCCAATATTGTCACGTCGTTTTTTGGTGGATTTCCTGTAAGCGGCGGCTTTTCCCGCTCGGTAGTGAACTTTGACGCGGGAGCTGCGACACCGGCGGCAGGTTTGATTACCGCAGTACTGGTAACCCTTGTTGCCTTATTTTTTACGCCGCTGCTGTTTTGGTTGCCGAAGGTTAGCCTGGCGGCAATCATCCTTGTCGCGGTAATTCCATTGGTTGATTTTTCTATGCTGCAAAAATCTTGGCGCTATTCTAAAGCAGATTTTACGGCGGTGTTTTTCACGTTGAGTTTGACCTTATTGGTGGGTGTAGAATTTGGCATCGCCGCGGGTGTGCTAGCCTCGATACTTATTCATTTATACAAAACATCGCAGCCTCATGTTGCCGTGGTCGGACGGGTGGCAGGCTCTGAACATTTCCGTAACGTGAAGCGCCATGATGTGGAGACTTTTGAAAACCTTCTTTCCATAAGGATTGATGAAAGCCTTTATTTCGCCAATACCCGCTACTTAGAAGAACTTGTATTTAAGCTTGTTGCAAAGCAACCAAACGTTGAGCATGTGATCTTAATGTTTACCGCAGTTAACGCGGTGGACTTGAGTGCCTTAGAAACCTTAGCGAAAATCAACGATACCTTGTCCGAGCTTGGGATTTCCCTGCATCTTTCTGAAGTAAAAGGGCCAATAATGGATAGGTTGGAGCAGACCGAATTTTTTAGAGCGTTGTCCGGCAACTGCTACCTCAGTCAAAATCGTGCGGTTGAGGCGCTAAAGGATAGGGAGTTGCCGCTGTCAGATTTCTAGCAATTGCCGGTCTTGGGCCGCTATGGCCCATTTTTAAAATAGTAACCTCTCTAGAGCTACTCCTTTAGCGCTTCCAAAAAGAGCAGTACATCTGTGGCTGTTCGCACAGGGTCTTCTTCCATCGGTATATGCCCGAGATCCTCATAGATAACGGTCTTGGTGTTAGGCATATTCGCTTCAAACCGTGCAGCCACTGACACTGGAATAACGACATCTTGTGCTCCCCACATAATAAGCGTGGGCTGGCTGAGTAGGCTTAGATCTGGGAGTGGATCTCTTTCCTCATTGAATGATCCGGCTCGACTGAGAATCGCAGAGCGTGTTCCTTCGCGCATGATGAGATCGTAGTACCGGGCGATCAGTTGGTCATCGACTACTGGCGAATCGTTATAAGCGGAGCGCAGTCCTTGACCTATCAACGGCGCTGGGTCCAATTTACGAGCAATAGCTTTGAACCATCCTTGCCTGAGTAGCCTGAACCCTGCTGGCCCTGACCTTTCATTCTCCCCATCACGCTCAGCCTGTGCCCAGTGGCTTGGCGGCACGGAATCCACCAGCAATATAGCCCTAACTCGATCGGGATTTTCAAGAGAGTAACGCCAAGTTGCGCCTCCACCCATAGAGTTTCCGCCCAGCACGAAGGTATCGAGTCCAAGCTCATTTACCACAGCCTCGATTGCGGCAGTGAAAGCGTCAGCGCCGTACTTTTCTTCTGGCACTTGGCCGGTAAGTCCATGGGCGGGGAGGTCCAAGGTAACAAGTCGGTAGTTCTGTCCTAGAATCTGAACCCAAGGCTCCCACGTATGCAGTGAGGCCATCGCACCGTGGACTAAAACTATGGGCAGGCCGGTGGATTGGCCTTGGTCTCGGTAATGAATACGACCGCCGTTCTCCAAAACTAAGAAGCTCGATTTTGAATTCGAATATTTCGCATCGACGGTCGATGCGGGAATATCGCCCTCAAATAAAAGAACCGATCCAATGAGGGTGATAACCACGATCGCACCCAAAAACCATTTCAAAAATCTCAAACCACACCTCTTCCTGATGAACAAGATGGGGGCACTAATAGTTTAAAGGTCCTGATAATAAAGAACCGCATCTCGGTAAGCTATTTAACTATTAGTTAATGCCCCATTTACTTCAAAAGCAGTACGTCAGTACTACGCATTTAACAACAGCTTCATGGTATTAAGGTAGATGATCCATGCCGCTCGTCCTTCCTCAGTAATATGAACTAGCGTTTGGGGCCGCTTTCCACTGTATCCTTTTTCTTGCCTGACGTAACCAGCGGACTCTAGTTTTGTCAGGTGAGTGGATAAATTCCCATTGCTGGTCTCAGTCTTTCGAATAAGCTCGGGAAAACTCGCCGGACTCACGGATGACAAATAGGCCATGATGCCGAGCCGCAAGCGTCCATGAATAACGTCATCTATAAGACTGATTGAGGGTGTATTATCTTTAGATATTGTCATGGTGTTCATTCTTTATGCTTATCAAGGAGGGAATCACAATAGTGAATACACAGGCGATTCCACCGATAAGGTAAAGTACGGTCTCATCATAAACAGCTATGCAAAGGGATGCAGTGATGAAACTCGCGAGAGAGGCTGCAAAGAGCCATCTGGCTTTACTAATCTTTGCAACAACACCATAAGCCATGCCCTGGCCTGCGAAGGCTATTATCACTATTAAATTGTAATGGGTTGTGTCGCCACTTAGGAACAGAACATTTAGCAATACCCCAGCGAACAATATAGCCATCATTGTTGAAAACGTTGTCCAAACAACCTTCTCTACGCGGTTTGAGACGGACTGCGCCCCGTCTATCTTATCTAACTTTGGCCCCATCACGGCACTGCCGGTGCCACCGATAGCAGCAAAGGCGAACCAAACATAGAAGAGAGTTTGTAATGGTAAATTAAGCGCTTGTGACAATATCGCCCATTGTAAAGTCAGCGTAATCGAAAGTAGGCATCCCCACATAAGGCCTATTCTACCTCCTACCAGAGGTGCAGAGGCCCCTTCCCGAGCAAGGGTGCTGGCGTAATTTAAGTCATCTAAAATCTGGTCGTTGGTCATAAGTGTCTCTCAAAATATATGCAAATAGGTTTGTATTGCAAACTTAATTGCCACAATAGTGTGCTTTGGTTTGTAACGCAAACTTAATTTTGCCTTTTATGCAAATGGTTGGAATAGCTCTTAAAAGAGGCTTCGGATGTGCTTAGTAGGGAGAGTGTCAGAAGCAGGCCAGATAGCAGCATGGGGAGGTTTGAGACTCTGTCCGGTTTTACTGCGTACGAAAAAAGTAGGATGCCGCCATTTTGGGCTTGGGAAGGAGTGCTAGCTGCTCGCAGCCGCTATCACAATACAACGATAGCGGCCGAAGCTGGTTATTTCTGTTCCCTCACATTCAGGGTCTACAGGCGGGAATTCAAATTATTGTCTCGATACAGCGTTTTACTGTCTAAACACTGTTATGAGTTTTAGTTTTTGCGATAAACAGCGACCGATGCGGTCTCTATTTTATCCGTCGCCGTTAGAGTAATCTTATTTCTCTAAACGTGACCCTAAATCTTAACGACCATCTTGCCAAAGTTCTGGCCGCTAAAAAGGCCAAGAAAGGCGCCAGTTGCATTATCTAAACCGGTCACCATTGTTTCACGGCTTTTGATTTTGCCTTCTTGAATCCAAGGAATCATCTCAGCTAGGAATTCGTCTCTCATGTCGCCATGGTCAGAAACAATAAAACCGTTAATGCGAATTTTTTTGCCGACAATCAACATTAAATTGTTCGGGCCAGGTACTGGCTCGGCATCGTTGTAGCTTGCGATCATTCCACAGGCAGCAATACGGCCAAAAGGGTTCATGACGGCAAGAGCGGCCTGAAGATGATCACCACCGACGTTTTCGAAATAGACATCAATACCATCGGGCGCTACTGCGGCTAAAGCTTCGGTTAAGTCGCCACAGGTTTTGTAGTTAATAGCCGCATCAACACCACACTCGTCTAACAACCATTGAGCTTTTTCATCGCTGCCGGCACTGCCGATGACTCTGCAACCTTTGAGTTTTGCGATCTGACAGACGTTGGCACCTACTGCGCCAGATGCAGCCGACACAAAAACAGTTTCACCAGCTTTTGGCTCGCCAAATTTAAATAAACCAACATAGGCTGTTAGCCCAGGCATGCCTAAAGTGCCAAGATAGAGAGACATTTGGGATTCGTCGAACGGTGTAAATTTGCTGACCGTACTACCAACTGCAATGTGCTTGTCTTGCCAAGCGCCACCGTTGATAACTTTATCGCCAACTTTTAAGTTTGGGTCTTTTGACTCTACTATCTCGCCAAGTGCGCCTCCCCACATGGGAGCGTTAAGCTTATAAGGTTCTGCATAAACACCTTCCGTACGCATGCGCCCGCGCATATAAGGGTCCACTGACATATAGTGATTTTGTACTAACACTTCACCATCTTTTAGATCTGGGAGCTTGGTTTCAACAATCGTAAAATCTTCGACTTTTGGCATGCCGCTAGGGCGGTTTAACAGGTGAACTTGTCTCGCGGTGGTGTTGCTCATGAGTATTTTGCCTTTAGAGTTTTTTTGTTTTATTTAGCCAGCACGGCTGCGCTAGATTCTTTGTTTTGCATGACGACTATAGCGATGAGAATCGCGGCGCCGATAAGGTGAAGGTAGATTGGAAACGGCGCCCACATCAGCAAGGCGGCACTAAGTAAAAGCCCGGCAGCACTGCCTAAGTTTAAGCGAGTCTCTAAATGCCACTGCAGAATCCCAGCCATAGCATACAGGCCCATGGAGGACCAAATAAATACTTCAATACGCTCTGGCCAAGTGCCGGCGATTAAGGGTGAATAGGCAAAAAGGACTGGTACTAAATACAACCCCTTGGCAACTTTCCAACTGGTGAGACCTGTCGCCATTGGGTTTGTGCCGGCGATGCCCGCGGCTGCAAAGGATGCCAGGCACACCGGCGGTGTTACGTTACTGTCTTGGGACAGCCAAAAAATAATCAAGTGTGCACTGAGCAGCATGCCAGTTAGCAATTCCGGCTCCAGTAACTCCTTTCTAATTATCTGCTTCATTTCCAGCGGCATTTCCTGCAGTGCTATAAGCGGGTCGCCACCGAATAGACCTATGGTCGCGGTTACGCTGCTAGGCAAATCGGTAGCTTGAAGTGCAATAAGCAGTTGTGATTGGCTAATCAGATCAAAAATAAGCGGTGCTGATAGGGTTGCCAGAACAATATAGGAGGCAGTAACTGGGAGACCCATACCAAGAACCAAAGAGGCTAGGGCCACCAATACGAGCGTGATTAATAAACTGCCTTGGGCCCATTCTACGATCATCAATGAAAACGCATTACCAACGCCGGTAGTGGTCACCACATTAATAATGATGCCGACGGCCACCAGCAACAGAGCGGTTGAAACCATGGTTTGTACGCCGGATACAACGGCATCAAAAATGTCTGGAAGGCGCATAGGTGTAGAGGAGAGCCATGAGGCTCCTATGACACTAATGATCGCGAAAGCAGCTGAGCTGGTGGGAGTGCGGCCCATCACTAGCAGGGCAACCAACACAATCATCGGAATGACAAAGTGCCAGCCTTCTTTGAGTACGGTGGAAACCTTCTCAGTGCCGTTTACATGAGTGGGGTTAAGCCCTAGGCGCTTGGCTTCTATACGGACAAAATAGCAAACTGTTAAAAAATACAAGATTGCGGGCAGTGCAGAAGCCGCAATGATAGTTAGATAGGGAATTTGCGTGTAGCTAGCAAGAACAAATGCACCTGCTCCCATAACCGGAGGCATTAAGGCGCCCCCTGTTGATGCTGCGGCTACCACCCCTGCCGAGAAGCGTGCTTCGAAACCCGACTGTTTCATCATCGGAATGGTAATGACTCCGGTAGAAACGGTATTGGCTACAGCAGAGCCTGAGACAGATCCCATTAGGCCTGAGCCGATTACAGCAACCAATCCAGCTCCGCCGGTGTAGCGCCCGGCTAAACACTGAGCCAAGCGGACGATGAAATCGCCAGCGCCGGAGCGTAGGAGGAAAGAGCCGAAAATGATAAACATAAAAACGAAAGTGGAGGAGATGTTGGCGGTGAGTCCAAACATACCTTCGCTGGTGAAAAAGCTACGGTAGAGGACAGTTTCAAGACTTAGACCCGGAAATGAGAATACGCCGCCAATGTACCTGCCTAAAAATAAAATATAAGACAAACTGATCAAAATCAAAGCAGGCATAAACCAGCCGGTGGTGCGTCGCGTAAACTCGATGGCAAGCCCTATAGCAACTAGAGAGAACACGTAGTCGCTGAGGATATATTCGGTTTCTCGAGCGTAAAGTGCGTTCTCGAAGAGGATTAGGTAAGCAGTCGTTGCCACGGCAAGACCGGCGAGCGCTATGTTTATCCAATAGCTAGCCGATTTGACGGTAACGTCCTCTGCTTCGTTGGCCATTAACGCACAAATAGCGCAGAAACCACCAAAGTGAATAGCAGACAGCCATAGTTCTGAAATACTGGCGAATACGTTGCAGTAAATGTGGAATAGGGCAAAGAAAAACGCTGCCCAGCGCAAGGTAGGAGATTTCATTATTATTGTTCTCTTGGTTACTTACAACTTCATCTAGTTGCTTATTACTTTATCAGCAGATAGCTCTTCGAAGTCCGATTGCAGAATAAGTCGCTCAGGAATTTCTAGGCCAACTTCACGGTAGTAACGTATGGCGCCTGGATGCAGAGGCGCCCCTAAGCCATCAGTTGCGATTTCAAGGCGCATGTCTTTTGTTGCCCCATGTATCTCTTGTAACGTAGCCAAATTCTCCCAGATCACTTTTGTTACGTTATAAACCACGTCTTCGGGGATGTCGCTGCGTGTTACAAGCACATTAGGTGAGCCTATTGTGCGTATCAATTTAGTTTGGTTTGGGTAGGTGCCCGGTGGAAAATCGTACCAGTCCCATAAAGGGTATTTTGCGTTAAGTTTATCTAATGTCTCTTGAGTCCAATTTAATACTGTCAGACGATCGCCTAGCATCGCATAGGCCTGCGTTATTGAGCTAACTGGAGCACCTGCTGGAATGTTCATACCGACTATATTGCCATCTTGAATTGCGCTAGTGGTTGGGCCATAGCCCATATACGCTAAATTAAATTTCTTTTCGTAATCGATTCCTAAAGTATCGAGAATGAAACGGCCGGTCTGTTCGGCGCCTGAATTTCTTGCGCCGAGAACAAATCGCTCGCCATCAAGGTCGTCCAGATCCATGATCTCACCGGTTTTAGCTAGCTCTGAAAGCAAGACAAAGTGCTCAACGTTCTGCCACATCGCACTTACGCTTCGCACATGTGTTTGGGGTTTGCTTACGGGCCCTTCGCCATTCCAAGACCAGGCGCCAAAGGGGCCTTGCAACAGCGCGAACTGGGCTTGGTTATCTCGCAGCAGCTTGACGTTCTCAAGTGAGCCTGCGGAACTGATGGCGGTGAGTGAAATTCCTTTCGTTTGATTTAGCTGGGCATGGGCGATGGTGGCTAGGGCAACGCCAACAGGGTAATAAGTGCCGCCAGTTGTTGCGGTGGTCAAAATATAAGGTCTAGATCGATTTAGCTCATCGGTACAGGAGCTAATCGCTAGTGTCAGAACGGCGTAGATTAGTAGTTTTTTCATAAGGGCTTAGCAATTATAGGGCTTTAAAAATCATAGGGCGATAGAGGTCATAGGACGGAGAATTTATAGGGTTTAGAAATCAAAAGGCGCAGAAATCAAAGTGCATATAAATCAAAGTGCATATAAATCATAGGATTAGGACTCAAAGGCGGAATCTGAATCACTCCCCCCACCATACAAAGCCAGGCTCCATGTGAAGTAAGATTTATCGGTGCTATGTGGCTGATACTCCTAAAAAATTGCTTTACTGGAGGATGAGACCACACTTACTTTGAAATCACAATAATTCAACCTATAGTTAATCTTTGCGGCGATCTGCCCCTAGAGTGTCTCTAACATTACCGGAAAGCGGCTTTTCTTTTTCGAGATTTTGGATGAGATCGATAGACGTAGCAAAGATGGTAGCGCCCATGGTGACGCCAAAAACCAGCGCGACACGGAGCAGGACATCAACATAAATGCCGGTGAAGTAATAACCCACTTCTGAAATAGCAAAAACAAGGACTAATGCTACTCCGAACGAAGTCCATACGGTTTTTTTCATTGGACCACCTACCTTAAAATTATCTGTAAATTTGCAGGGAACGGTGAGCTTTTTTGTGCTCCCTGCTATTTGTCCGAGAGTAGCAGTAAACCTGCGATCTGACCACTTATCCCAGCTTCGAAGACAAAGATATCATCAGTGTCATCGCCATTGATTTGAACAGTGATAATGTCGTTCACCGAGGAGGTAAGAGATAGGGGGATGATCAGATCAGGGTTTAGCTTATCGACACGTGATCGGCTTTGATTCAGTTCTTCCAGAGCATTGTCGACAATTTCTCTAATATCAATTTCATAACTGTCTTGATCACGGCTATAGCCCAGCGCGCCAAGGAACTCAGTGTCTTCGCTTTGCGGTTCTATGCTGTTTAAAAAGAGCGCTAACTGATTATCGATTAGCGCTAACAGGTCCGTTCTAGCGAACTCATCATTAAAGTTACCGATGGTACTAACAAGGTACTCCTCGGTGTCAGTAGCTGACACTTGTTCTTGGATTCCTCTGGCACTGCTTGCCAGGCGGATCACAGAGGGAAACTTAAGGCTAACGGTTAATTTTCTGGCTGGGCGGCGAGCAAAGCGTTCACCTTCGTTTGGATAGATAAAGGCTTCTATAGCAATACTACCTGACAGTGCTAACCATACAAAGATATCACTAACGGAGATAGGCTCAACGCGCCAAAGCCAAAGGTCTTTCAGTTCGTCATTGTTTTCATCGAACAGGAATGTGCTGAGGACATTGCCGCTAGAGCGAAGAACCTGTCTAGGTTCATCCATCTTCATACCGGTGGCTGTGCCGCCGAAAAGGGAGACTTTGCTGCCTTCCCTGAGCAACAAATCATCAATGCCGTCGCCATCGACATCTTCAAGCAATTCTTCATGGGTGAGTGCCAGAACCCCAGTCAAGTTGGAGAAATCTAAGTTGTCGATATCAAAATCACCAAGGCGGGCTTCAATCTCAGAAATATCTACAGAGTAGCTCGGTGTTGCCGAGAAATAAGCTGGCCCTGTTGCGTTGGCTAAAAAAACATCAAGCAACTCTTCGGTCCGAGAGATAAGATCATCAGCGCCATCAGAATTAACATCCCGCAGCTCCATTAGCGGGATTCGAACGGCTTGACCAATACGTCTCTCTAATTGGCTGGAGTCGAGATTGGTTCTTACTCTAAAGTCAGACTGAATGGCCAGAGGAGTCTGATAACTCCCGGCGCCTGCATTCATGTGAATTTGCAATTGACCTGCACCAGGGATAATCAAGTCCTCTAATCCGTCGCCGTTTATGTCTCGGGAGAAATGCAGGCGGTTGAGACCCTTGCTAAGATAGCCATCGATATCGCTTGTGACTTTGATTGGCCCTATTATTTGTTCCGCTTCGACATGCCAGGAGAGCACTTGATTGCCTTCGACAACCGCTATCAGGCTCAGCCCACCATCCTCTTGGTAATTGTTTGATAGATCCCAACCAACGGAGCGACCTGCAAAATCAATTTCGCTAAACCCGTTTTCAAAATCAAAACCAGAGTCGCGCTGAAAGTAAATACGTAAACTAGCGTCAGAGACCACTAAAAGGTCGTTAAGCTCATCGTCGTTGAAATCTGCTACCAGTAATTTTTCAGCGGTGGGGGGGAATGAAAAATTTTGTTCTGTAAATTGAGGTAATGCGGCGAAAGATGAGCAAGCTTTCAGGCTCAGTCCTAATAAAGTCAGTTTGCGTAAAATGCTCATGGCAGCCCCACCAGAACAGTGCTGCTATTGCCGTGAGTTAAAATGAGGTCAGGTAGGTCATCTTCATTTAGCTTAACAATTTTAAACTCAAACACGCTTTTGGGTGCTATGTATTCCCAGAAAGCCTCGTCGGCAATAAGTAGGTTCGAGTCCATTTTCTTCGCGGCGATATAGCCATTCTCGGTAATATATAGTCCGTCGTTGCGCCCATCGCCATCAACATCGTGGAGCAGGGAGAGCTGTTCACTCAGGCCCCTAACATTGGCAGCGGAAAAAGTTTCTTCGATACGAGCGTCGGGCCTTCGATTGAAGATTTGGTTCGTGTCTTCAAGGTTGTGATCAAACAATAGCTGAACTCTATTCAGACTGGCGTTGCGAATAGCATCGACCACTGGAATAGTATAATAGTTGACGCTTAGGATCGGCAGGGCATCCTCTGTCAATTTGACAAAATCCAAGCGCACATCATAGCCAGAAAAGCGCATTACTTGAGAAGGTTTTTCAAGACTAAATTGGCCCCCTTGATTGATATAGAACCTTGCATCTGCTTCGTTGCCATCGCTGGATACCCGGACAATATCGGTGAGTTTATCGCCATTAATATCGGCTAGTTCAATCTCGCCTCGTGCGTCTATTGAACCGGTCCAGTCGGCTACCTCATTGAAGCCACTGCTCGCATTTTGGTAATGAATATTCAATTGCCCTAAGCCATCCGAGCCTACATTCAGGTAGAGGGCATCAAGTAGTTCATCGTCGTTTAACTTTGTTAAAACTGCGTTTGGCATCCAGTTTTCAGTTCTTAGTAAAGTTTCAGTATTCTCGGCAGGTTTGTTCCATTGTTCGATGAAGTCTTGATAGGGTGTCTTGGTTTCTATCGAGAGCTTTATGCTTACACCTTCTTCGGCATTAATTCCTAGGTTTGTAGAGATTCCTCGTTCTCTTCTAGTGGCAGAGTTGCTTTGCTCGCTAGCCGTGCTGATCTGTGAGAGTAATTCGAATGTCTCATTGGCCCCGCCCATAAATATGCCGTAGCTGTCGCGACCGGGAAGCAGTAAGTCAATATAGCCGTCATTATTGATGTCGGTATTTGATAGTAAAAAGGAAACCCTTTCCAAATCCGGCACGGTGGCAATCAACTCCCATTCAAGCAAGGGCTTTAAATTTCCAGCATAGCCTTCAATCATGGATGACAAACTGAACACACCTGCATTTGCGAAAAGTAACAACTCAGTTCCCGGGTCACTGCGCAGATCAGCGAACCCAACCGCAATAATTTCAGTTTTTACTTCGATCCTCTGAGGCAGTGCCGAAAAACCGCCGTCACTGGTTTGATGATGGATATGAATTTCTCTACCGCTCGTTTGATCAAAATGCGAGAACACGAGGTCCTTCAAGCCATCGCCGTTCATATCCTCAGTGGCGAGGCTGTCCCAGTTATTTTCCCTATTGAGCTCAAAGGCTTTGTAGTTGCTTTGTGCAACAGTGGTTCCGACAACGAAATTGCTTAGCGCGAAACATAGGCAGAAACGAGTGCTCTGGGAAATGATATGTTGAGTCAGGATATTCACATTTATTCTTCGTTAAGTTCACCTAAGTCTGAAGAGTAATTAATCAGGCCGAGGATGCTGTGTGATTTCTCTTCTTCAACTTGGTTGAATGAGTAAAGTGAAAACAACCAGAGATTAAGTAAAGTGAATTTGGTTGTCTCAGGGTTAAACCCTGTTTCGTAGTTTAGCAATGGACCGAAGCTTAGCTTACTAATCCGCCGACCAGGATTCCATAGCGGAACAGTTACCACGCGGATACCGCCGGCACTAAAAACAGTTAGCTCTACCGTGCTTCCAAGTTCGTTATCCTGAATCAATCGATTAATGAGATCTTGAGCTGAATTAAGCTCAACATCATTCAAGGCGATAACGATGTCGCCCTTAACAAGGCCCGCGTCTGGGAGGGGGCTTTTGGGGAAAAATTCAACAATTTTGGCGGCTACTAAATCCTGTCTTCCGACAATTTGAACAAGCTCGGTTTGATAGCCCGCTCTGGTGGCGATTGGGTCAGCTCGATAGAGTTCGAGAGGAGCAATTGATGGGCTTAATGCCCTAGCCAACATCCCCGCTTGAAATACAACAGTGCCGCGCCTTACTTTTAGCTCAAAGTTCAGATCATCGGTTTGGTTTTGCTGTAAGGCAGTGACAGTATCAGGATGATCGGTGATGCTCTCATCGATACTGAGAATGATATCGCCTACTTTTAGCCCAGCTGAATTAGCGGGCCCACTTGGCTCTATGGTTCTTACTCTGACGCCAGGTAGGGCCTCTATATTAAACAGTGAATCGGATTCGTTGACGCCTACCTCGAAACCAAAATCCACTCTGTGATCATTGTCGTCGTTCGAGCTAAGAGGTTCTTGCTCAGGAGACAGAGTAATTGCTGGGGCTAGCACTAAAGGCTCATAGCTTACACAGTGCTGCAGGGTAAGCATGCAAAGTAGGCTGGCAAATTGCAATTTCATAACTTTATCCTTTGCACCGCAATCAATGTCAGAATAACAAAAATCGCTGCTGTAGGCAGGGGAACCCATAAATTGAAGTCGAGAAAGCGTTCATCCACTAAAACATCCGAGTACCCTCGCACAAGCCGACTGACGTCTTTCAAATAAGACTGATCAAGTAAGGATGGTTGAAAGTTGGCATAGTGATAATAAGCTAGATCGCCAAGTGTTGATTTGAATACATCAATTGCCAAAGTTAAACCGATGGCTGTGCTTAGCGCTTGCGTAGCCGACTGAGTTAATGCCGAAATTAATACGCCAAATCCTATAGCTGCGGGTAACGGCAGCAAAGCGAGTCTCAAACCGAGCTCGATTTCAGACCATATCTCAGTTTCACTAATAAGCTCAAAGCCATCTTCTACAATAGGGCCAAAATCCCAAAGACTTCCACTTAAAAAGTAGCTACTCAAGACTAGCGCTATGATCGAGGCCAGGGCCAATAGATGAATATAAATAAGTGTACCAATAATTACGGTTGTTCGGCTTATGCCTCTTATGACGAGATGCCTAACCGAGCCAATATCCCGGCTATAGCTGAAGCTGTAGGCTGCAAATGACACCAGCAAAAGTCCAAGAATTGTCAGTCCAGTGGACAGCCCATCGACAAAGTATCCGTAGGCGTTGATCCCGAATTCATCAGAGATATTGCTGCGGCCAAGTAAGTTATCTCTGGACTCCTGTCCAGTTTCGGTAATCTTGGCGATTAAAAGCTGCAACGCGGCGACGAGAGAGGGGGCCACGATCAATAATTTGCTGCTGAAACTTCGAAGACCGATATAGGCTTCTAACCTGGTTGCGAGGACAATTTTATTCATGACGGCGACCCACTGGTAACCGATCTAAACAAAGTCGATAGGGAGGCTCGATTGATTCGTAGTTCTGCAACCGATACCCCCTGTTGAATAAGGTTTCGGTTCAGTTCGGCTGAATCTAGGTCGACTAGCTCGACATGAATATATCCATCTTGATCTGTTTTTTGATAATTGACGCCGGCCATTGCTTTGATGGCAGCGACTGCCTTATTCGCATTGTCACTTTGCATGAGTGCGACGGGAAGATGTTCAGATAAGAGGTTTTCAATTCTGTCACTTATTATGATTTTGCCTTCATGAAGAATCGAAAGGTGGCTGCAAATCTGCTCCAAATAAGGCAGTTGATGAGAAGACAGCAGGAAGCTTGTGCCTTCGTCCTTATTAAGCTGTTTGATCAGGGCTAACACATCATCAACACCGCCTGCGTCAAGGCCGTTGAATGGTTCGTCTAACAAGATTAGTTCAGGCTTCCCTAGCAGTGCGTGGGCAATGGATGTTCGACGCTTGTTGCCCAGAGAAAGGGTTTTAATTTTAAAATGTGAGAATCGGTCAATTCCTAAAAGCGTTTCTAGTTCGGCGGGTTTGCGAACAGGTCTTTGGCAGAGCAGAGCCCCGTGTTCAAGAGTTTGACGAACTGTGAGATTAGGATTGAGGCTTGGAGAGTCGAAGATAGAAACTATTCTGCCTCCTGCTTCGTGTAGTCTGTTGGGAGCGTAACCCAGTAAGCTGATGTCCCCGTTAGCAAAAGGTTGAAGACCCAGAATACATTCTAAAGTAGTGGTTTTGCCCGAACCATTAAGCCCGACCAGACCGTGAATTGCGCCAATTTCAACGCTCAATTCAAGGTTGTAGAGGACGTTATGGTTGCCATAACTTTTACATACATTTCTTGCGTCCAGTGCAAGCTTCTTTGAACTGTGGGCCATGGTTCAACTCAACGTCTGGAGTACTGCCTCAAGCAAACAACAATACTCACAAGATCAATTGCTGCCATCGAAGCACATTTATAGCATTGTCAGATGGCAGTACTATTGATTTTTAGTTAATCAACAAACAAGTCATCCACTTGGATTTGCTTGACCGTGCCAAATTGCGCTAGTTCCTCGACATCTATAATGGATAAATCGCCGACTATAGAAATGAGCTTAGCGCGGTCTTTAACATTGGTCCGTTGAAATTCGAGCAAGTCAGAAAATTCTGCAGCTTGGAGTTCAGCGTAGGTTTGCCGCCGCGGGTCACCTTCAAGTTCTAATAGCTCCCAGCCTCGAACGGCACCGATAACTTCACGGAAGCTCAATTTCGATGTGCGGTAGCGATTGACGAGAGAATTGACCGCTTCGTCATAACTTTGCTCAGACTCAGGCATATTGTCGATAAGATCAATAAAGGCATTTAATGCATCCACAGTCTTATCCGTCTGAGTACCAATAACACCCAACATTAAGTTTTCGGCATTGGATCGTCTGCCTTGTGAATAGCTTGCCCCAGCTGAGTAGGCCAGCGCTCTTGCCTCTCGTAGTTCCTGAAAAACCACGCTGGACATTCCACTGCCGAAATAACTGTTATATATCGAAGCCATAGTCGATTTTGATCGGTCGTATTCGTTTTCAGGGAACTCAATTCGCACCTGCGCTTGGGCAGATTTCTGATCTACAACATACACTTCATTTGTCGTAAATTCTCTTGCTGTACGAAAACGATAAGCCGGCGTTTCTTTTAGATCTCCTTCTAATACATATTCACGTCTCAAAGCGGCAACGACATCTTCTATAGGCATGGAGCCGGTGTAGGCGAGGGTCTGTTTATATTCTAAAAGGCTGGCAGGTAAAGACGCTAATTCCTCAACTGTTGTGGCTTGTATTTCTGCGGAAGTTAGAGCTTCTAGCATTGGTGATTCATCGCCGTAGCGATTGTACATATACAAAGCCTGGGCAATTGCTGGAGGTGAACTCTTACGGTCTTGCCGTGACTTGAGCATTATGCCTTTAAGATCGTCTAATGTTTGATCATCAACTACAGGGTTTTCAATTAATTCCATCATCATCGCAACACTGTTCTCGAACTGTTCATCGAGCCCGGTAAGAGAAAAGCCTGATGAGTTTTCGCCAGCGCCAAAATTGAATCCAGTGCCCATCCGGTACCACTCTTTCTGCAACTCTTCATTGCTTAGAGTTTCGGTTCCGGCAACTTCCATAAGAGAGGCGGCTAAATTCAGTTTTTCGTTCTCCTCAGTGCCTACATTAACGCTGACAGAAAAAGAAAAAAGGTCGTTGAGTGGGTTGGGCGCATAGTAAAGCTCTACCCCATCCGCAAATTCAATCAAGCGATAATCGCTGTCAGCCTCAACAAAAACTGGCTCAATTTCCGAAAAGGGCATGGCCAGTATATTTGCTGCAAAAGTCGATTGAAGGGAAGAATCAATGACAATGGGATCTATCTGTGGTTTCACGACTGTTGGGATCTCGTGCTGTTCATCAATTCTATAAACAGCCACATATTCATCACCAAAATATTTGTTAGCGACGTCGATTACGTCGCTCTTGGTTAGCTGTTCCATACGGTCAAGTTCGGCAATGCTGTGGTCCCAATCGGAGCCTTCTATAAACGATTGACGCATCAATGAGACGCGCGCTGTATTAAACTCCTGGCTTACTTTCGCATTCTTTTTAAAGTCATTAACAATTGCTGTGATTATCCAGTCTTCAAATTCGCCAGCTTTGACTGCGGCTAACTGCTCCAGCAGTAACTGTTCTACTTCTTGAAGACTTTGATCTTGTTTTGGCGTGCCGTAAAGGTACTGGACCCCCGCCTGATTAAGGAACATAGGCGAAGAGCCAGCGCTTGAGACTTTCTGTTGTTGGTTTAGGTTAAGGTTAATCAAGCCAGCGGTTCGATTGTCTAGAATCATATCAACTAGCGTTAGCGCTTCCTTGTCAGCACTGCCATTTGGGGCAGTTCTAAAAGCCAGTTGAACTTCTTCTTCGCCAGGGTAGCGCACTGTTGCGCGTTCAGGACCTGATAAAGGAGCTTCATTCCACGGGCCGATTTCCGGTAATGGTTTGGCTTCCCAATGGGCGAATTTTGCAGCTATGAGTTCGATCGCTGTATCAGTGTCAATGTCGCCACTAATAAAGATGGCCATGTTATTTGGCACATAGTAAGTATCAAAATAATTTTGGATATAAACCAAAGAAGGATTTTTCAGATGCTCAGCGGTGCCTATGGTCGGCTGTTGGCCATAGGGATGGACTTTAAATACCAGGTCATTAACAGCGGTGCTTATGATTCTGCCAGGATTATCTAGCGTTCTGTTTTTTTCTTCATAAACAGTTTCAAGTTCAGTATGAAATAAACGGAATACCGGATCAATAAAGCGGTCGGCTTCAATCGCTGCCCACTGCTCGAGTCGATTCGAAGGCAGGCCTATTTTGTAAACGGTTTCCTCAAACGAAGTGTGGGCGTTTAAGTTGGTGCCGCCCATGCCAGAAAAAAGCTTAGTAAGCTCGTTAGTCGCGACATATTGGGATGCCTCTTGCGCTTCGATATTTATTTGACGATAAATATCGGCTCGCACCGTCTCGTCAGTTTCTGTGAAATGTTGTTCATAGAGTTCGACAATCCGGTCTAAATGAGGTTTTTCGGCTGCATAATTTAAAGACCCCATGTTTTGGTTGCCTTTGAACATTAAATGCTCGAGATAATGCGCTAGGCCGGTAGCGTCAGCGGGATCGTGAAGAGAGCCCGCTTTAACTGCAATCTCAGCATAAAAGCGCGGTTCTTCGTGATTCTCTGTCAGGTAGACTTTGAGTCCATTGTCTAGTTCATAAATGGCTGCGTTTAATGGGTCATTTTCATTGGGTGCATTTAGCCGGCGATAGCCTATTTCCGTAGCAGGTTGGGGCGTCGCTACAACATCGCTAGCCGGAGGTGGTAATTGCTCAGAACAAGCGGCGAATGAACCTAGGAGCAATGCGGCAGTTATTGAGCGCGCAATGTGAGACGAATGAAAACGGTTTAACATGATAAAGCTCCCATTAGGAGAAATTGGTCAATTTGATAAAACTCAATTACTTCAATTGTGTGTGGATTGTTAACAATACGAGCTGAGTAAGTGTTTGGTTGCTCGAAAGCGGCATAAAGTCTGGTGACTGGGATTTTAATCCCTAGATTGCCAAGCTCCGTCATTTAAGCATATTCAGTGCGAGATTTTTGTCTCCTAAGTTGTTCAGCGATTTGTAATTGTGGCAACTAGAGAGGCTTAAATCCAAGGTCATGTGCCGCAATACAAAATCACAAGACTTATTATACCCTGTTCTCATTGCGGTTTGAGAACTCAATACTTCCAGAAATTATCCAGATATCGACCTTATATGCAGTAAGCAGGCACTAAGACCGGGGTCCCCAAGGATTCAGCTGGCGGCACTGTTTGATCAGACCATTTACGTTTAGCGCTACCTTAGAAACGGACTATTTATAAATCCTGACTAGTGCCTTGTTTGCCCTATATTAATAAGTGCTCGGATAATCACTAACCGAGCATCGATATATTGTAAATAAATCAGCACCAAAAACCTATTGCCGTCCCTCTCACCTGCGCCTCGTTTGGTCTTTATTTAAGCTGTTGAGATTAAACTGCTCCTCAATATAAGATGAGCATTTAGGCAACTTAACTTATGCGGTCAGCAACTACTATGCGCAATGTCACTGAATTCGGATTATCAGCTTTACTACTCAGCTTTGCTGTAGCGATTCAAATGCCCAGCTTCGCAGCAGACAACGGATTGTCTGGTTATGACGAGGCGGCTGATATCTCTGAATTGGCTTTACATGAGAATGAGCGTATGCATTTTGCCCTTATTCACTCTCAAGTCTCCAACAAGGCAGACCTCTGGGAGAACTATGCACCTGAATTGCTTGCCTTTTCAGAGGCTGATTACGCAAGATTGAAGCCTCAGGTTTTAGATAAATCGATAGTCGAACTTCAGGATGCCGTGGCAGCAGATCAATTTGACTATGCAGATTTGCTTACCTTTTACCTATACCGTATTAAAAAGGTCGAAACCGATAGAGCGAGATTTCTGAACGCCATTATCGCGATTAACCCTAACGCGCTCGCAGCTGCTAGACAAAGAGATGAGGAGCGACGCGGCGGAGTCGCGGTGGCTCGAGAGTCAGTGTTTGGAATACCTGTACTATTGAAAGACAATATCGGGGCCCAAGGCATGCCCACTTCAGCCGGTACGGTGGCACTTATGTCGAATTTTACCGGTGATGCTTTTGTAACCCAGCGCTTGATTGCAAATGGCGCGGTAATTCTTGGCAAATCAAACCTAAGCGAATGGGCCTATTTCTTTTGCGATGATTGCCCGTCAGGTTATAGCGCTGTAGGAGGCCAAACCCTCAACCCCTATGGCCGGAAAACGTTCGGCACCGGTGGCTCAAGCTCTGGCAGCGGGGCTGCTGCTGCCGCCAATTTTGCTACGGTTACTGTCGGCTCGGAGACAACCGGTTCCATTTTGTCACCAGCTAGTGCCAATTCACTTGTAGGGTTTAAACCAACCACCGGCAGTTTAAGCCGCACCGGCGTGGTGCCTATATCATCTACCCTGGACACCACAGGGCCAATTACTAAAACAGTCGCTGACGCAGTGATCTTGTTTAATGGTATGGCCGGATTTGATCCTGCGGACAAAGCCATGCCGCGAATGGCCGAGAGTTTTCAGCTGCAGCTCACTGATGTCAGTCTTGAAGGCAAAAAGCTCGGCATTCTTAACAGCTTCGATGACAATCCTTATTATCAGGATGCGGTGAACAGTCTAGTCGTGGCTGGAGCGATATCAATTGAAGTCAATTCTGAGCCGCCAATTTTTGCTGGCGTTGATGAATTTCTCGGTGCTGAAATGGTGCGTGATTTAGCGCTCTATTTGCAAGAATTTGCCAGCGCAGAAGTAGCAGTTGATTCAGTGAGCGCTGTTAAGTTTTTTAATGAGCAGGCGCTGGACGTGCGAGCACCTTACGGGCAGGCCTTGTTCGATATGATGTCTGAACTGAACTACAGTGCCGAACAAACCGAAGCACTGCGAATTCAGCTGCAAGATCAGGCTGCGAGCTACCTAGGTGAGGTGTTTGCAGATCTCGAGCTTGATGTGTTGCTTTCAGTTAACAGCAGCTATGCCGGCTTGGCAGCTTTTGCAAATTATCCAGCTCTGACAATTCCCATGGGATACGAGGTGGATGGCAAGCCGGTAAACCTGACTTTCTATGCGACTCCATTTAATGAGCAAATGCTTATTGATATTGGACTGCAGTTCGAAAAGCTAAGCCTTGCGCGCATGCCACCTGCCGGTTACAGCAACTAGAGTCCTCGCGTCGGCTGTCGCAAAGGTTTGTAGTGGATCAATGCTAGGAATATCTATAGTCTTCGAGCAAGTATAATAATCGAAAGCTTTATTTGGCTTTATCTGGCTTTGTTGGCCAGTCAAGCAGCGGCAGAATATGGGGTTAGTGAATGTTAAGTACCTGGTTTAAAATAGCACTGTGGAAGCGAATTCTAGGCGCTCTCGTGATTGGCGTCATCGTAGGAATGCTGTGGGGGCCAGGGTCCGAAAGCCTGTCATGGATGGGTGACATCTTCATGCGCTTGATACGCATGGTTGTGGTGCCTCTTGTTTTTGTCACTCTCATTTCTGGTGTTGTTTCAATGGGGGATCCTTCTAAATTGGGTTCGCTTGGAGCTAAAACCCTCGCTATTTATATGGCTACGACCTTGGCTGCCATCACTATAGGCCTGACTCTAGCGGTTATTCTGCAGCCCGGTGCCGGTGTTGACTTTACCGGTTCGGTGCCTGGTCAAATTCAAGAAACTATTCCTCTGTCCCAAAGGCTCATTGAAATCATTCCGGTAAATCCTATAGCGGCTTTAGCTGAAGGCAACATTCTCGCGGTTATCTTTTTCGCATTAATGGTTGGGGTTAGCTTATTAACGATTGGCGAAAAGGGTAAGCCGGTTGCTGATGTTATGCATGCGTCATCAGATATGATGATCAAGATTACCCATTGGATCATGGAAGTGGCCCCGTTTGGTGTATTTGCTCTCATAGCGACGGTTGCTGGAACCCAAGGCGTTGCTGCATTACTAGATGTGCTGACGCTCGCCTTAGCTGTATTGATCGCGTGTATTGTGCATTTGGTAGTAGTGCACGGCATTATCATAATGAAGTTAACGCTGGGATTATCTCCTGTCACGTTTTTTCGTGGGGCAAGAGACGCCATGTTGGTGGCTTTTTCCACTTCATCAAGCTCGGCCACGCTTCCAGTGACGTTGTCAGTTGCTGAGGAAAATCTAGGAATCAAGCCGGTAGTGGCTTCAACGGTATTGCCGCTTGGCTCTACTATTAACATGGATGGTACTGCGCTTTATGTAGGTATTGTTTCCGTCTTTGCTGCGCAGGCTTTTGGTATTGAGCTTAGTTTTGCCGACTATGTCGTAATGGCAGGTGCAACTACCTTGGTTTCGGTCGGAACCGCTGCCGTACCCGGTGCTTCTATATTTTTGATGGCTGCGGTGATGGGCACTATCGACATGACTCCTGAGCAGATAGCGATAGTTATTGGATTTATAATTCCTTTTGATCGGCCATTGGACATGCTTCGAACTGTTGTGAATATCGGCGGTGATTTATCAGTTGCCACAGCTGTGGCGAACTGGGAAGACGAATTTGATAAGGAGACCTTCGATCGGCCTGTTAAGTTCTAGGTATTAAGATAGGTAAGGACTAAAATCGCTTTAACGGCAGCGAAAACGAGCTGCCGTTAAAGCGACAAAGCGCTTGCAAGAGCAAGTTCTAGAAACATCAAACTCCAGAAAGAGCAGTGGTTAGAAAGAGTAGGATAGAGTCGTGCCGAGTCGCAGGTCTTCGTCAAAAAATAATAATGGCGAGCCGGTTGCAGCATTGATACTGATGATTTGAGCGTTAATGGCCCAGTTGTCACTTATCGAATAATCAAGTCCCACCAAGGCCAAGAGAGACTCAGCATTTAAATCCCCCTGAAACGTTGCAGAAAGTACGAGGTCACCATTTTTAAGTGAATTGCTGTAGCGAACTAACCAGCTTCCAAACACCCCATCATTAATTAAAGATTGTCCGGGCGACAGGCCTTCGTCTTCATTCAAAAGCTTTTGGGCTTGAATGCCAAGGCTCACGCTTTGATCGTTGGAGACAGCGTATTCAAAACCAAAAGAGGTGCCAATCTGATTTTTCTTTAAGTCTATAGCTCGGCCAACACTATTGGTGCCGGGAAAACTAAAGCTATCGGCAGTGATCCCTCTACTAAAAGCCAAGTCAAAATTCAGCAGCAGCTTTCCTACTGCTCTATTAGCGCTAAGCCCTAAAAGCAAAAAGTCATTCTTTTCAGCGATAGAATTACCAATGCTGTTTACAGGGTCTTCATAGCGCAGCTGGTTCTCAAAAAGGTAAGCGCCCATAATTGCGATATCACTGCCCTCGAAAGACTTGCGCCATTGACTACCAACCTCTATTAATACGTCGCCTTCACGGCGGTAGTCAGTTAGGTTAAATTCAGATTCAAAAAAGAATGGGCTGCCGCGGACTGGAGCCGGATTGAATTCTGGGAACAGATTGATGAAACTGGAGATCGTGCTGTCGTCGCCAAAATAGTCCCAGGAAAGCATGAGCTGATTGCGTCTAGCATCTTCAATATCAATAATGCTTAGGTCTCGAAACTCACTAGTGTTGATTATATCCAGCACCGAATTGCCTAGGGTTTCCCCCCACACCACGGTTTGCCGCCCAAATTTAATACTGTGTTGGCCAAAGCTGCGTTGCACGAACAATTCGTTGATGCGACTTTCAACCTCGAGATTGTCGTTGTTGGCTTCATATTGGTAGTCATTTTTTAAATAGATGCGCGATTGTCCACTTACCTGTAATAGCCAGCCGGCGGCGAAGGGGTTTTGATAACGAATGTTGATCCCGAGGCGATTGTTTTCAACTTCTGATTCTCGGAGGAAGCTGAAGCCAGGAATCGGTTCAACAGAGTGATTATTGACCTGGCCGTAAATTTGATGGGTCAGACGAATTGTAAAATCATTGAGCCAGGTATTCTCGGATTCACTTTCCTCAAATTCAAATCCCCCGCCGAAAAGGTCATCGTCGAAGGCGAAGTCTCCGTCAAAACTTAGATTGTCATCGAGTTCTAGCGAAACATCTTCTTGTCCTAAACTGATACCCGTGATGGCAAGGCTGACTGCAAGGCTTAATAATCGCAAGAGTTCAGATGGTTTGAGTAGACACTTATCATTTTGGAACACTTAGCTTTCAGTCCTAACTATTTAACTTGTTCGCGCAGCTTTTGCAATTCGGCTTCGCGAAAGGCCACATCGCTTAGAGTGCGCTGAGTTAGAAATTCATCTTCGACATTGATGCCAGTATTGATTTCTAGTATCGCCATATTCGATAGACGATTGGTAACAAGGTTCATCATGGTTAAGGATTTAGCCATCCAAACATCGTCGACCAGTTCAACCCTTGAGGACAGTAAGCGCTTTATTTCTTTTTCATATTGGTCGTACATCTCAGTTCGCAAAGAGACAAAGCGCTCTTTGTCGATATAGACAACGGTTTTAGAATAGCGGGATTTTCGAGCCTGATCGGCATTGGGAATCATGTCTATTTTCCAAACTTCTCTGCCCGATTCTTGGGTTTCCTCGACTAAGTTGATTGAATATTCTTCAAGTTTTCCGGTGTCAGTGTCCTCGGTTGTAAATTCAGACCCAAACACTGAGGCGGGCTCTGAATCATCGTCTGAGTTGCCACTTGCGATACGTTTGATCCGCCCCATTGCAGACAAATATAGCCAAGTCTCATTGTCTTGATCGCTATCATCATAGGCGAAGCTAAGCATGCCGATGCCCCGCTCGGAGGCCGGCTCCAATACGATAGTGACAGTTTTGGTGTCTTTTAAGTTGACGCCAAAGCTTTTGCCAACAGACTCTAGAGACTTTATACGGGGTCTCTCAGCGCAGGTAATTTTACTGTTTTTTATGCCAAATTTGCAGGTTGATAACTGCATGCGATTGAATGCTGAATCTGAAGTGGAGCGTTGAAAATCTTCCACTTTCTCCATGATTTCTAAACCGGTTAATTCCTGCGCGCTTAATGAGTTTGAAACAGTGAGCAAAACCGCAGCTGACAACAGTCTAACTTTTAAGTAGTTCATGTGGGTCTCTCCATGAAAGTAATTCGAGTATCAGCGTTCTTAACCCCAAAGGTGGGTTTGAATATCATTATCATTGCAGGAATCAAGAAAAGGTCACAAAGCAGGGCGACGAAAATCGCCGCCGCGCCGAAGAATCCCATTTTTGCCATGCCAAGATAGTCAGAGAAACTCAGTAAAGCAAAGCCTAGGCCTAGCACCATAGTCGTAAACATGACCGCCTGACCAACATCTAAGATGGTGGTGCGAAGGGATTCGCTGACACTGCCGGTGCGGATAAGCTCTATCCGGTAATGGGTCATAAAATGAATGGTGTCATCGACAGCGATACCTATAATTAATGGGGCTATTAGCAGGGTGTCTGTATCCAGAGGAATACCCATTAGTCCCATTAAGCCGAAGCCCAGTAAAGCGGGAATAACATTGGGAATCATCGCCATTAGTCCCCCCTGTATTGAGCCAAGGGTTATCACCATGATGACGCTGATGACTCCTAGCGCCAGCGCAAAGCTATCAAATTGTGATTGGGCAACTTCATCAGCCATTCGCATCATCAATGCCATTGAGCCGGTGAGATAGACATCCAGCTCAGGAAATTCTTCTTCTAGAGGTCCGAAAAATGTCTCGATGTCTTTCGTTATTTGTTCAAAAAATAACTTATATTGGTATGAGCCGGCGTTGTAAATATTTAGCGTGATATGAGATCGGCTATAGTCATCAGAGACAAGGCTTCGGCGATCTTCAGGGTTTGCACTGTTAAATAAGTAGAGTAGCTGGGAAATCATCTGCTCTGATTCAGGCACTGCGTAGAACGCAGGGTTGTCATCGTTCATGATTTCATTGGTGTCTTTAACAACATTCGCCAGTGAGTTTGTTCGTGTTACTTGTTCGCTGTCTCTCTGCTCGATTAGGGTTTGAAAATCATCTATGGCTTTTAGCAGTTTTGGATTTAGCAGGCCGTCGGTAGTTTTCGTGTCTACCATTATCACCATCGATTGAGCACCAGCCATGTTTTCATCCACGATATCGTAAGCCTGATTAAGCGCACTATCCTCACGGGTGAGTTCGGTCATGTTGGTGTCTATTCTTACTTGGCTGGTGCCGTAGGCACATAGACCAAATACGGTGGCAAATATCCCTAAAATCAACCATGGGCGCTTGGCGACAATGTAAGGCACGAAGGTAAGGATTTGTTTTTGCCAATTAACCACTACATAGGTCATGCTAGAAATCACTACAATATAAGTGCCGACAAAAATTCCTAGCAACCCATAAACCGCGACTACGTAAGCGAGGCTTATTGCCGCCTTTTTGCCAATATAGAGATCAGTCCACTTCTGGCCCATTTTATCCGCAAAGCTTAAGTCTCCAGATTCTGGCGCACCCGGATGCCATAGATCCAGAAGTATTGGTAGTAAGATGATGGTGAAGAAAAACGCCATGACGACGCCGAAGGCTGACATTAAACCAAACACTTGAATTGGCAGGAGATCTGATGTCGTTAGTGCGAGCACTCCGCACATGGTAGTTAAGGTGGTGACCATTATGGCTAAGCCCGTCTTGCCGTAGGACTTGGATAGGGCTTCATAGTGCTCGATACCGCTGCGCCTAAAAGAAAAATACGCACTCATTACGTGAACACAGTCGGCAATGCCTACAGCAAACACTAAAAGCACGGTAAGCGAGATCATTTGAGAAACTGCCACGCCCAGCCAGACAGTGATTCCCCACGTCCATGCAAGGCTAGCGGCAATAGTTACCATAGGCCAAAGAACGGCACTGAAAGATCGAAACAAAATCCACAACAATACAGTGAAAATCAATACCATTACGATGCCCAAAACCATCATTTGGTTTAGTACCTGCATCATAAATTCCATCATCGGTGGGTTGCCCACTGGAAAGAAATCAAAGGTGTCGGTGTAGTTGTCGTAAAGGGCTTTGCTGACGATATGGAAATTGGTATAGCCCAGCATATTTACAGGTTCAAATGTGACTTCTTGGATAGCGGCGCTCTCATCAAACTCTAGATCAAAACTGGCATCGCTATCGAAACCGCCAAAGTCACCGAAACTGTCATCTAGGGTGATTTCAGCAGCATCAACAGCAGATACATAATTTGCTACCGGTTGAGCACCAAAATCAGTTTGAATCATGATGGCGCCATAGCGAGCATCTGCGGAATAGAATGCGAGCAGATAATCTTCTTGAGCTAGGGCGTTGGCTTTGATCTGGGCGAGTTCTTCATCGGATTCAGGCAGCACCGCAGGTACCAAGCGGTTGGATAGAAGTGTGTCTCCTTGGTTCTCCTGATAGCGGACATTGGCGAGAGATTGAATGCGGCGAATATGGTTTAGTTCGTTGAAATCCAGTGCAATACCGTTGATTTCATCAGGGTAGTCTGCGGGATCAAGGTTTTGCCAGTTACGCAAATCTTGGGTAAGTTTTTGAACGGCAGTGAGAGAAGCGCGCGAGAATACATCCCCGTCCTTGGCGCGGTACACCAAAAATACCGAGTCGTCGCTGCCAAATTGCCGCCGGTATTCGTTCAGGGCAAAAATAGCTGGGTCTGACTGATCCAGAAAACTGTCAGTGGTCATGTCCAGCTCCGTGCGAGTGACGATCCCATAAACCATGAAGATCGTTAACACTAACAAGCTGGATAACACAGCGCTGCGAAAGCGTAGGACTTTATTTGGAATCTGAGCGAATCCGTCACTCAGAGAAATGAGAAGTTTTTCCATTCGTAAGCTCGATTATTATTAATTGGGTTTACTAAGCTTGAAAGCTCTTAAATTATAGCGCATTAGCGGTCAAGTACCTGCCGCTTTCAAGGCAGGTTGTCTTGGTAGCATTTCTACTTAACTAAAGCGCTCACCGTTGTAAGGATGTTCTGACTCATGGTTATTGAGGCAACTGTGCGAATAGAACCTTTGAATTAGAACGGTTAATACGCTAAATGCGATTGCTGCAATCAAACTCTTATTCGGCAGGGATTATAATCAGGTTAATATCAAAGGCCACCATAAATTTTTCTGCAAAGAGATGAATGGCCTCTGTTCCATTTCTGACGCATTGGTCCAGTGGTCTCGCAGGCCGGGTAAAAGTTATGGTCAGTCTTGTCCCAGACGTTTCCGACAACGACGAGATACAAAGCGACTCCGATGGAGATGGTTTGTGCTTGAATGCCGGTATCCTGATTGGATAGCACAATTGCAGTGTGACTAGAGGTTAGAATTAAACCGACCTCAAACATTATGGTTGTTACCAGTAGCCTTGCATATTTGGTATGGCGTATTGGGTTGGAGAGGTTTTACCGAGCCAGTGTCCAGTCAACACAGTGACGGAATAAAGAGCTGGTAATAATGGCGCTGCGATAATTTTTGGCTGATAACTTGTGGGAATTCCAGAAAGACTAGTGCTATGACAGTGTGGCGGGCAAGGTGCTTAAAAGATGCTGAACAGGCTGAGGCTCAGCCCTAATATATAAACAAAAAGAAAAACAGTTCCTAGAACTGGCTTGGGGATAGCTATTATTTTACTTCCTTTTGATATTGGAAAAAGCCAATCAAATACGCAGCGGCATCATCAAAAGCACTCAAATTAATCTAATAATAAATGCTTTGCCCGTGACGAGAGGTTATCACTAAGCCTGCGGATTTAAGCTACCCTAGGTGTTGTTGCACCGGGCAGGGGGGACGCTAATATCAAATTTCTAACTCAATTCGCCGGCAGACTTTTTTCCTGATTTGAGAAGATCTAGTGTTTGACCTCGTTTAGGGTCAGAGATTGCTCTGAGTCCAGTTTGCATAAGTATTCCTTAGATAGTTAGAACATTATCTAAATATCCAATAAAAACAGGGCCACCGATTTGGGGCTCTATAGCTTTAGGGCATACTGTGGGCTAGTGTGGCGAGGAATTAATACAATAGGACTCGGCGACTTAGCATCTGTAGACGCCAAAACGTTGGGTGCCGTCGTTGATTGGAGACTCGATGACAATGGCGTCGCCACCCATGCTGCCGGCTTCGTTACGAGCTAAGGTGGCAAGTTCTTCCTCTAGCCGCAATCGATTGCGCTGGGTAAACAGAATTTTATTCAAAGTGTTGGATCTAGTGCCACCAACACGTGCGCAGCTAGCCACACCTGATTCAGGCAAAAGCATTACAGATTTGCCTTCATTTGTGAGTTGAACCCAGCTGCTGCAACCAATAAGCATGACCGCGCCGATAGCCGTGATAAGTGCCTTTGTCATGAAATACTCCTGAATAGGGTGCCGGTTTGCCAAATGCTGTAAACCTAGGGCTATCACTTTAGCATTTTTAGCCCTGTCTGCCATTACGCAGATAGGTTTGTGCTACTATTTGGCCCCTATAAAAAGATCAAATGGTCACCGTTTGTTATGTCAGATACCAGCCTATTGGAAGATTTAAAAGCCATCGTTGGCGCGTCAGGTTTTCGCGAAGGGGATGACATTGATGCTCGTAACTATACCGACTGGATGGGGGCGAGGGCGATTGTACCTGTTCTTCTTCTGCGACCATCGAATACCGCTGAAGTGTCTGCGATTATGAAGCTTTGCAATGACGCGGGTCAGCCGCTCGCCCCTCAAGGTGGGATGACAGGTTTGGTTAGTGCTGCGGCTCCTATGGCAGGCGAAATCTCTTTGAGTTTTGAGAGAATGAACCGCATCGAAGAAATTGATCCCTATACCAGCACAATGACTGTAGAGGCCGGCGTTGTTCTGCAGACAATACAAGAACAGGCAGAAGCCCATGGCTTACTATTTCCTTTAGATCTTGGTGCCCGTGGCAGCGCCACTATCGGAGGCAACCTGTCCACCAATGCCGGAGGCAATCGGGTTATCCGCTATGGCATGACCAGAGACTTAGTGGTTGGAGTAGAAGCAGTGCTCGCTGATGGCACTGTCATTGACGGACTCCATAAATTGCGAAAAAATAATACTGGCTACGATCTGAAACAGCTTTTTATTGGCAGCGAGGGGACGTTGGGCCTGATTACCAAAGCGGTGCTGAAACTTACTCAAAAACCTAACAGCCAAGCGGTCGCTATGTGCAGTGTCGATAGCTTTGCTAACGTGGCTGATCTATTGGTCCATTGTCAGGCGACGTTAGGGGCTAATCTAAGTGCCTTTGAAGTCATTTGGCAAAACAGCTACAAGCTGGTTGATAAGCATATGAGTCACGTGACGGTGCCGCTGGATGCAGACCACAGTTTTTACGTCTTGTTGGAAAGCATGGGTTCGGATAAAACTAAGGACACTGATCTGTTCTTTGACTCGCTCGCATCGGCCACTGAAAAGAATCTAATTGATGAAGTCGTTATCGCCGACTCTGATGCGAAAATGAAAAATCTCTGGGCTGTTCGTGATTCGGCTGCGGAGGTGTCAACGGGCGTGGGGTACATGCATACCTATGACGTAAGTCTGAATGTTAGTGATATGGGTTATTTTGGCGAGGAAGTAGAGCGCCGTCTGCGAGTGCAGTGGCCAGATGCGGTGCTTGGCTTGTTTGGACATATCGGTGATGGCAATGTTCATATTGTGGTCAATGTAGGGCCGGATACTAAAAATTTACACCGAGAAATCGACGAGGTGGTCTATGGCCTTATTCAAGCATTACACGGTGCTATTTCTGCGGAGCACGGCATTGGCATTATGAAGAAAGAATTTCTTTCTTACAGCAAAAGCGAGAATGAAATCGCGCTGATGAAAAGTTTGAAATCGACACTGGACCCAAAAAACATTCTTAATCCAGGTCGTGTATTTAATTAGTTATAAAAAATAAGGAGAGAGTGATGACGGGAAATGATCTTACAGGTAAAAAAGTAGTAATCATTGGTGGCACGGCTGGAATTGGTTTGGCCGCGGCGCAGGCCGCTGCTGCTGCAGGAGCTCAGGTTTGGGTTGCTGGCCGCTCGCAAGAACATATAGACAACGCCAAAGCGCTGGCGAATGGGGCATTTGAAGTGCGTCAGGCAGACACTCACAATGAGCAGGAATTGGAAGCGATATTTAAAGAAGTTGGCACTATCGATCATTTGGTTTCAGCGGCAGTTGGTGGCGAGCGGACCTTAAAGCCATTTTTAGAGCAAACTGAAGATCAGTTTAAGGCGGCTTTTGATAAGCTTTGGGGCTATGGCAAAGTTGTTAGAACTGGAACGCCTTATCTGGCCAGCGACGGGGCGATAACCATCGTCAGTGGATCGCCAGCGAGAAAGATTGCAGTAGGACAATCTCCTCTTAGCTGCGTCGGTGCCGCGGTTGAAAACATGGTTCGCTGCTTGGCGGTGGAAATGGCACCTATACGCGTCAATGTGGTTTCTCCTGGCACAGTGAATACAGCGATGTTTGATTTTATGGGAGAGCAGAAGCAAGCCAACCTTAGCGCGATGACTGCTAACCATCTGATCAAGCGGGCAGGCACATCTGAAGAAGTTGCTGCAGGTATACTTTTTGTTATGCAGAACAAATTTGTCACTGGTACTACAGTCGATGTAGATGGTGGCCGATTGTTAAGTTAGTTGTTTGTTTTTGATTAAAAGTGATTATTGGAATTTAGCATGAATGATTTACAGATAAAAACAGATGGTGATGCTATGCAAAGTGGAGACCCTGAAATGAGTCTCATCGATGCCATCTATCAGCGACGCTCGGTGCGCGGTTATTTGGATAAAGAGGTTCCTCAGACAAGCCTTAATCGAATTTTTGAAATAGCCAATCAGTCTCCTTCTAATTGCAATGTACAGCCTTGGAAAGCATATGTAGCGTCCGGCAAGCTTAAAGATCGCTTGAAAGCCGAGATGGTAGAAAGAACTTCCGCTGGGGTCGCGCCGAATCCAGATTATCCTTACCGTGGTGATTTCGAAGGCGAATATCGAACACGACAAGTTGAATGTGCTGTCGCGCTGTACTCAAATATGGGTATCGAGCGAGGTGACAAAGAAGGCCGGATGCGGGCGATAATACGAAACTTTGAGTTCTTCGACGCGCCTTACATTGCATTTCTGGGCATGAATCCTAGTTTTGGAACCACGGTGGCATTAGACGTAGGAATGTACGCGCAGTCTTTGATGCTTAGCATGGTCGCTTTCGGACTGCACAGCTGTCCTATGGGAACCATGAGAAATTATCCTGATTTAGTGCGTGAGTCTTTCGATATTCAAGATGATACTAAGATTCTTTTTGGTATAAGCTTTGGCTACGAAGACAAAAGTGTCCCTGCGAACAAAACAATAACAAGCCGTGATGATATTGCGACGAATGTTGTTTTTCGCTCTGATTAAGTCGTTCTAAGACGCGTTGGGATTATCTAGAGGTTGTACCGGGTTTTGTAATTCAGAGCTGTAAATAAGAACATAAATAAGAATTATTAATAAGAACTACCAATAAGAACTGAAAATATGAATTATAAACCAGTGGTCCTGCTCTACGACCTGAACAATGCGTTAATAGATGAGTGTGCAATGTTGATAGGTCATACCGGCTTGTACACTACGATTAATACTTATAACGAAGCCAACGCCACCGAAGCTCTTCGGCAATACAATCGTGGTTTTGGTTTGTTAACTAATCGTCTGTCATGTGTGATCACCGGTTGGAACAGTCATAAAAAACCCAGAGATCAATTTCTGTTCAAAATGCGCAGCGAAGAAAAGCGAAGTCCTTTAAGGTCTGCAACGCCTGTCATGATGATTACGGAAGATCACCGTTTCGATCTAAAGCAACTGGCACTAGATCCAATGGAGGGGAGTGTGGCGGCGTATCTTGATACTGAAAATTTTCAAGATAAAGTAACTAACACACTGCATAAAATTGTTTTTGGTAACCGAGCTCACGAAATGAACTCTATTGCCTATGCGCAGGTAAGCCGTGAGGAAGAAACATAAACAAAAGGGCCTAGGTAGACGAGTGCCGGGAAATTTATAACAGAGAGTTTGCACAATTAGCCAGCGCAAGCGGGTTTAAAGCCAGTAAAAAGAAATAAAGAGAACACAAAAATTAGAAACAAAAAAGCTGAGCCTGGGAACTGACTAGGCCTTTTTTATTGAGCCTTTTGCAATATACTTTTAAGTTTTTTTTGTGGCAGAAGTCATACAAAAGACATTGAGTTTATTGCCGTCGAGATCACGAAAATAGCCCGCATAAAAATTACCACCGCGAGGACCCGCAGCTCCTTCACATGTTCCGCCTAATTCTAATGCCTTGGCATAAACCTTATCTACTTGATTGGTGTTTTCTACCCCAAGGGCGACCATCACACCGTTGCCTATGGTGGCAGAATTGCCGTTTGCGGGCTTTGAAATTGACAGTGCAGGGGCTTGAGAAGTAATAGCCCAAGCAATGAATTTTTCCATTTCCATAAAACGAGTCGCTCCAACTTCTGCTAACAGCGCGTCATAAAACTTGGCTCCTCTTTCTATATCGTTTGTGCCCAAGGTCACATATCCAATCATCGTCTTCTCCGCATTTTTAGTGCCGTGTATCTAGTTAAATGGTTATTTTCATGCTTATGTAGATAGTTATATAAATAACACTAGAGAAAGTTAATCAAGCCGGTAAAAAATTGATTTTTGGCCCTGATTCAAGCACTGTCTGAGACAATGCTGAAGTGTTCAAAAAAGCCTAAATGCCAAAAAGGCATAGATATCCAAACACCGGCAAACCTATTTTTTCAGCTCTTTATAACGGAAGCAATCACTAGTGTGGTCATTGATCAAGCCCGCAGCTTGCATATAGGCGTAGCAGATTGTGCCGCCAATAAACTTAAAGCCACGCTTTTTTAAATCTTTGGACATGGCTTCACTTAACTCCGTTGTTGCTGGCACTGCCTTCGCATCTTTACGTTTTCCATCAAGAGTTTCTCCTTTTACAAAGTCCCAAATATAGGAATCGAAACTGCCAAATTCCTTTTGTACCTCAATGAAGGCCTTAGCGTTCAGGCGAATAGAGTAGAGTTTGAGACGGTTTCTGATGAGGCCGGGGTCTAGTAGCAATTTTTCGATAGTGGCATCGGTTAGTTTAGCGACTTTTTCGATTTCAAAATTCTTAAAGCATTCGCGGTAGTGATCTCGTTTTTTCAACACGGTAATCCAGCTTAAACCTGCTTGCTGGCCTTCTAAACAAAGAAATTCAAACAGTAAGCGCTCGTCATGAATCGGTACGCCCCATTCTTCATCGTGGTAGGCGATGTAAACAGGGTCGTCTCCTGACCACCAACAGCGATTAGTCATACCTGTCCTTCCTCTGTGATTAGTCTTTTGGCAAAGCCTTTCTAGGCTCAATCCTCTAAGCTTATTATTGTTGAGCAAACCTAAAGCAATACGAGACAGTCGCTAAGAGAGGGCTAAGAAATATCCCCGCAGGAGCCTGGAGCGTGTGAGCACAGGTTTTGTTGCTAGAAACCCAGTGCACAGCGCACTGGATTTCCGTTGAGGTAGGGTATCAGGTTTCCCAGACTAGCTTAAGGAAGTGTTAGCGCTATGATTTTAGCAGCAGACGAGAAATCGCTTACCGTCATTACCAAGAACTGCTTGCCGTTATGCATGTAGGTCATGGGTACGCCAGTTACCGAGGCTGGCAACGCTATGCTGGCAACAGTCACACCGGTTGCTTTATCAATGGCATGGAGTACTGGGTCGCCACCGGGGCCTTCTCCGGCAAACAATAGGCTTTTGGTGAGGATTAAACTTGATCGCGTTGGTTTGCCCGTCGCAGGAATCTCGATTCCCTCAAGTAATGGATGGTTCTTGATGCTTGCCGGTGTGTCACCGTTTACGACCTGCCAAACGTGCTCACCTGAGGTTAAGTCTATAGCTGTGATTCTGCCATAAGGAGGTTTAACTAGCGGAATTCCATCAACGGAAGGGGTACGGTCACCTCCTTGTATGTAACGAACACTGGATGCATCAGGCTCGCTTACCAATGAAAGAACGCTGGTGGCTGTGCGTGATGAAACATAGATAAAACCGGTGTCAGGGTCGTAGGCAGCGCCTTCCCAGTTAGATCCACCTGTTGAGGAGGGCAGGTGCAATGTGCCGAGACTGCCGTCCGTGGGGTCTTTATACAGCGATGGCGGTGTAAAGAGTTCGCTAAAGCGGTATTTGCTGGCGATCTCAGTCGCCCTTGCATGAATCTCTGGGGTGAAGTCAACAAGGTCGCCTTCGCTAAAACCGCGGCGGTCATAAGGTGCTGGCTTGGTAGGGAAAGGCTGGGTTTGTGCTGTCGCTTCCCCAGGCACATCGCTAGCCGGCACTGCTCTTTCTTCAACCGGAAACAAAGGCTCTCCGTTTTCTGGATTAAACATGAACAAGTGAGACTGCTTTAGGGTTTGAACAACAGCTGGAGTGCCATCCGGCAAATTAATTACCAAGGGAGCAGAAGGTGTATCCCAATCCCAGATGTCGTGATGGGTTGTTTGGAAATGCCATTTACGTTTGCCGGTTTTGTAATCCAGTGCCACTGTTGAGCTTGAGAAAAGGTTATTGCCCGGTCGGTCGGCACCGTAGCGATCACCTGTTGCTGACTCAACCGGCAGATAAACCGTGCCGCGTTCGATATCTGCGGACATGGCTGACCAAACACCGGCGTTGCCTGTGTATTGGGCAGAATCATTAAGCCAAGTTTCGAAGCCGATCTCGCCACGTTCAGGAATGGTCTTAAATGTCCAAATCTTCTGGCCGCTGCGGGCGTCAAATCCTCGGATGTCACCTTTTACATTGCTGGCCGAGAGAGGACGCATGCCGACCTCATGAGCGGCACCGGCGATGACTATATTCTCTACAACTAGGGGCGGAAATGAAATGCCGATATCGAGATCATCTCGGCCAACGCCACGGCGCAGTCCGCTTTGTAAATCCACGTAGCCACCAGCACCGAAAGAAGGTAAGGGGTCGCCGGTTTGTGCATCCAATGCGACTAAGTAATAGCCCGGTGTGATGGTGAATATGGTCTCCTGACCATTGTCATTATAATAAGAAAGTCCTTTCCCGGACCCTTTGCGCGGAGCGCTGTCAAAGCGCTCGCCTTCTTCTGGTCGCCACAGCCAAAGAAGTTCGCCACTGATTGCATCTAAGGCTGCAACGTTGCGAGTAGCGCCTACCGTTGCGTAGACTTTCCCGTTGACCATCAGCGGCGTAGACACGCTGTAGGTTTCAGGGCGAGGCCCAAAACTGCCAGTGTCAAAAGACCAGGCTATTTCTAGATCGGCAACATTGCTGGCGTTGATTTGGTCCAATGCTGAATAGCGATTGGCGCCTTTGTCACCATGGTAGTCGGCCCAGGGTACGCTTATGCCGGCGTTGGCATCAGCGGGCATCGCTGCTGGATTAATCGTTAAAGCGGCCAGTTCAGGCACGCTAATCTTGCCGCCTTCAATATTGACATTGCCAGAATCAAGGATGAAGGCCGTTAGGTCGTAGTATTGCTGATTCGACAACGAGCCAGGGGTTTCCGCTGGCATGGTGGAGCGCACTTGTTCGAACAGTTCTTGGCCACTGCGACCTATCCATTTTGCCTTGAGTCTGGCATCCATTTCGGTGGGCACGTGACAGCGAGAGCATTCGGCGGTAAAGGTTACGCGCCCACGCTCCACGTTGGCTACTTGCCCAAAGGCGGAGGCCATACTGATAAGGGTGAGAAATAGGATTGAAGGTACTCTTAGCACAATGGCTCTCCTTTACATTGCCTGAGGACATCGTTGATGGGCCCCTAGAAGGTGTAATGTTTTAGTGACTTTGCAGCTTTTTTTTAACGATTAATTTTCGACTTCAATGGTAATGCTTTCATTTCAGCGGCAAAAAATAAAGCTCTAGCTTACACTGCATAAAGCTCGATATTTGCTCTGTGTTGTCAATTTCTTACTGCAGCGGGGGCTATCCTGAAATACTCGGTAAGATTAGTCTTTAACAGGCTTTCTCAAAGCTAGCTTTTTTAGAGTATGTTTTCTGATTATGTAAGTGAGCGGCGGGGGGGGGTACCTATTCTTTAACGAATATAACTGCAGCAGCCATAAATCTGGGTTTCCCTTACGCATTGTTTAATGCACTAACTGCCGTTTGACTAAGAAATGATAAGTAATAATAATCTTTTTCTTATAGGAATTCTAATGAGCCCAAACTAATTACCTTAATCGGTCTGATATTAATCCTCTTTGCCTATCAAGCAGTGCTGTAGGAGCTTACATGTGTAAGTAGGGATGCTGGAATGTCGACAATGCTCCAACTGTTACTTTTGGCTTTTTTAAAAAAGTAACATCACGTCTGCTGCACAGCATTTAGAGTCAGGCGCCTCAACATGCGACAACTGTCTGTGGTAGAAAGCTAACCCAGATTCTATGACAGGTGACCCGACTGGATTTCTTAAAGATATTCATGACGTCCAACGTCCATCGTAACTTTTATGTAAGCGCCATAGGCGAAGCTGTAAACCAGGGAGGACAGGGCTTACCTTTTCTGATGAACACTATTTTGGTTAATGAGAGTTTCAATAATTTAGAGGCACTTGATGCAAGGCGGGACCCGAATATGACGATTATGGTCAAGCTAGCCGCGGGTCAGTCTCTAGGAACAGGTTATTGGGAATAGCTGAAGGGCGGTGATGGCAATCGCCAAAGGACTCAGATTTGGAGCATTTTTTCGAGATTGTCATTTGTTCGCAGCAGCCGACAATTCACCTTTGTTAATTCAAAATGCTTTGATGGCGATCTTTAAATGCTTGATTGGGACTGCTTGTGGTCCCAATTTTTCTATACTCATATCGTCTTCCGGTATACTGCATAATTTAGGTTAAAAAAAGCTAATTGCGAGCGTGATAATATTGTCCGAAAAGTTGAGAGTCACCCCTTTAAGGCGCGTTAGGCGTTACAAACTATCACACCTGCAGCTCCATAAAATGAGCTAAGCGCTTGATTAAAAACTAAATTTCTACTAAGTTAACCGCCGAAATTAGGTGGCAAAAAAGTAAACATGATAATTTAGAGGAATGAAGTTGATGAACGTAATCTTAGGCTTCCATAAAAGGATTGGCCATTTAATGCTTTTGGCGGCGTTTTTTGGCTGTGGAGCAAGCTTTGCCCAAGAGCTTACTAGTGCGGCGGTGGCGCCAAGTACAAATGCTTTTCCTTTAACAACCATTCCTGTTATCGACGGCAATGTTTTTGATGATGCTGCTTGGGCGTCAGTTGCCCCCACTAGCGGCTTCACTCAAGTGCAGCCCTATGAAGGCCAACCAGCTACCCAGCGCACCGAAGTTTTTATTGGCTTTTCAGAAGAATCCCTTTACATAGGTGTGATTGCCTATGACGATAATCCAGAGGAGATCATTGTCTCCGATAGTCGCCGTGATTCTAATATCGACGAAACCGACAGCTTTCAAGTAATCATCGATGGTTTTTTTGATCGTCAGAGTGGCTATGTGTTCGGTACCAACCCGGTGGGTATTGAGTATGACGGCCAGGTGATTAATGAGGGTTCCGGTGGTGGCAGTTTCAACTTGAATTGGGATGCTCCATGGGTAGTTGCCTCAAAAATTGGCGACTATGGTTGGAGTGCGGAGATGGAAATTCCTTTTTCGTCGCTGCGCTATATAGGCGGTGATGTGCAAACCTGGGGAATAAATTTTCAGCGTAATATCCGCCGTAATAACGAAGTCGCTTACTGGGCACCAATTGAGCGCCAGTTTAGTCTTTATCGCGTATCTGAGGCGGGTACCGTCGGCGGTATCGATGTGCCTTCACAGCAGAATCTACTGGTGACACCTTATGCGCTGACTCGGGCCGAGCGTGGCGGCAGCATTGCTCAGGGCACTAACCTCGACGAAGAGTTTGGATTTGACTTAAAGTATTCAATCACCCCCAGCTTAACCTTGGATGCAACTTACAACACCGATTTTGCTCAGGTGGAGGCAGATGACATACAAGTTAATTTAGACCGGTTTAGTTTGTTCTTTCCGGAAAAGCGTCCGTTTTTTCTAGAAAACGCAGGGCAGTTTGGCGTGGGTAACGCGCGAGAAGTAGAAATGTTTTTCAGCCGCCGCATTGGTATTGGCGCTGGTGGTGCACAGCTGCCCGTTGAAGGCGGTGCAAGACTTACTGGCAAGGTTGGCAATGATACCAATATTGGATTATTGGCCATGCGCTCTGAAGGCATACCCGGGGTGGCTGCTGCGAATGATTACACTGTTGCCCGGATAAATCAGGAGCTTGGCAACCGCTCTACTGTTGGCTTCATGTATGTTGGCCGTGACGGCGATGGCACCGTTAATGGCGTTAACAAAGAAGACTACAATCGGACCTATGCCGTCGACGGCCGCTGGGGTATCGGTGACACCACCTTGGTAAGCGGTTTTGTTGCCAAGACAGAGACCCCGGGTTTAGATGGTGACGATCATGCGCTGTCACTAAATAGCACGTATAACACGCTTGATTGGACGCTAAGTGCTGGGTACGCGGAAGTCGCGCAAAACTTTAATCCAGAGGTTGGCTTCCTCTCTAGAACGGCTTATAAAAAATACAGCGCTAGCGTGTTTAGACGCTATCGCCCTACCGACTGGGGTAACTTATTTGAGTTACGTCCTCACATTTCCTATCGCAGCTACTACGACTTTGATGGTTTCCAAGAGACAGGTTTCATTCATGTCGATAACCACTGGGAATTCTTGGGCGGTATGGAAGTCCACACTGGCGTCAATTTCACACAAGAGGGTGTTAGAGAACCGTTCAATATTGTTCCGGGTGTAACGGTGCCGGCAGGTGAATATGAGCATGAGGAAGCGCAGCTGCAGTATTTTACAAATCAAGGTGCGCCGCTGAGTTTGAATGTAAGCAGTAGGATAGGTGGTTTCTTTGGTGGTGATAGAATCAACATAGAGCCGACAATCCGCTACCGTATGGGCGAAAAATTAAGCACTGAAGTTTCTTGGAATCACTCACAAATCGATCTTCCTGTCGCCAACGGAGATTTTGATGTGAATTTAGCGAAGTTTCGTCTGTCTTATTCTTTTACCCCGAACGTACTGTTACAGGCGCTTGTTCAGTACAACGACCGTGATGATGTGCTGGCAACCAATATTCGCTTTTCGTGGATTCAGTCTGCCAATTCAGGACTGTATATTGTTTACAACGAAGTGGACGAAAGCGGTTTAGGTGCGCCAAGAGAAAATGCACGAGGATTAACTATTAAGTACAGCAGGATCTTCAACCTGTTTAATTAGGCGGATGCCTCTAACAGGGGTTGATAGATTAGGGTGTAAAAAAAGGAAAGAGAAAGGGAAGAGAAAGGAAAGAGAAAGGAAAGAGAAAGGAAAGAGAAAGGAAAGAGAAGAGAAAGGAAGGAGAAAGGTAAAGGGAGGGCGGTTAGTTATTCTCCGCCGTTCTCCAAGAAACGCTTAATGCCTTCGTTGATCTGAGTTGTAGAAATGCTCACCTCAAACAAAAAAAGAATGAGTCCCATGATCAGAAAGTACATAGCGCCAACAAATAGCACCGATATATAAAGAGAGAAATCAATCGCCACCCGCTCTCCGAAAAACAGAGCAACAATCACCATGCTGATCAAGAGGGCGCCGAGCACAAACATTCGGATGGACCAGTTAACTAGTCTAATGCGTTTCCATAGACCGGTTGCTTCTTTTTGAAAATTGGCTAAATGTACTTTTCTGTCTTCGTAAATAATACGTGCTTCGATGGCTCTAAAGCGATCTACGACTCGGCCTAATCTTACCGACAGTACGTTCAACATGCCGGCAATGCCGGCCAGTAAAAACACCGGCGCAACAGACAGTTGAATCACGCCAGCAATGGTTTCTATGGCAGCCTGATGTTCCATACTTTATTTAACAGTTGCCTTGGCATCAAGGTCTTTCCAATGTCTAGCGCCATTGCCAGGGGTGCGAGTGAGGCTAATCCATATTTCGGAGGCTGAGATGTTTACGACACCCGCCATCCAGAATGTTGCAGCAAACAAGACTTCAATACCTATTCCGGTAGTGCTCATAAGTATTCCCAGCATTACCCTCTCGGTGGCTATGGCGAGCATCAGTCCGAAGGACCTAATCATCCATTCTCGGTGGGCACCAAATTCTTTTCGTCGGATACTGGTGTAGGCTTTGTATAAGCAAACCAGTGTATAAACCGCGAGGAACGTTGTGGCCATGGACTCACTAAACCCTGGGCCATCAATTCCGCCAAACGGATAAAAGATACCAATAAACCCGCCAGACAAGGCGCCAATACTGCCGCAAAAAATATAAGTTCTGCCGGCCCAGCGATGAAAATTAATGTATTTTTTGCGAATCACGCGCATAAATTGAAGCGGGCCAATGCAAAAAATTAAGAGCCCTGGGCCTAAGTGCAGCCAAGTTGCTAGGTTATGTTGGTAGTATCGAATATCAAAAGGATTCAAGACCTCTTCAGGGTTGGCGATGGTCTCGGCAGTCATGGTCAATAAAAAATCGGCTCGACCAAAGATTGACGTTATGCCTGTAAATAAAAGAACAGCCATGGCCATCCAGCCGGCCCCCTCTAAAACCTTCCTCACCATTGGCCAAGGTGTGTCTGAAAAATTAGCACTTCTTGGGCTGCTAGCACCTGATGTCATATCAGTCATTTGATAACTCTCTAATCTATTCGCGCCAGCTTAACGGGCTATGGGCGGAAAAACTACTTATAGCGAATACAATTTATACGCGAAGTAGACAGGCGTGCGGCTTTATTAGTCCTTATAACGTCTATTCAGGTTATTTACTGGATCGCTTCCGCTATACTGCGCCCACCCAAAAGGACCATGACTTATTTCTTCCTCATCTGATCAATCTCCATCTAAACATTCCTCTGCTTCCGGCTCTGACCTGCCAGCAGGTCAACAAACATCAGCTGAGTCAGCTTTGCCTAAAAAAGACACGTTTGCAGTTTTTGCCATTGCCCAGTTTCGCTGGTTGTTTATGGGCAACGTGGCATTCTTTTTCGCTATGCAAGGGCAGATGCTGACTCGAACAATAGTGGCTTGGGACTTAACTGGGCAAGCCACCTCTCTCGCCTATATTAATTTGGTTGTGGCTATCCCAATGATTTTTGCCTCATTGGTTGGCGGGGCAATTACTGACCGAGTAGAGCGTAGGCAACTGGTTATGATTGGGCAATGTCTTATCCTGCTTAATGATCTGATTATTCTTGGGCTTTTGATCACTGATCAACTCGCATTTTGGCATCTGCTGTGTACGGCATTTGTAGCCGGCTGCGCCTTTCCCTTCATCATGCCGGCAAGAATGGCAATCACAGCCACGGTGGTTGGCCCTGGGTTGCTTCAAAGCGGTATGGCATTCGGCGCAGCAGTGATGAATCTAAGTAGGGTGTTCGGCCCTGCTATAATGGGTTTACTGATTGCCCAATATTCGGCCACCGGTGCGTATAGCTTATCGGTGGTGCTCTACTTAGGTGCCATATTGTGCATGCTCGGTGTTAAGCGAAGCCGTTCGGTACCCAAAGATACGCCAAAGAAAGCGTTGCTGGCGGATATCGGAGAAGGCTTTAGTTATATCGCCAATAACAGGGCGGTGTTAATCACGCTAGGATTTGGGTTGGTGCCTATGTTTTTGGCCATGCCATTTCAGAGTGTTTTGGTAGTGTTGGCAGAACAAGCGTGGCAAGTGGGAGAGGGTGGCCTAGGCACTTTGATGGCGATTGGTGGTGTCGGGGGTGTGTTCGGCTCAATTTGGATTGTTAAGCGTGGCGAGAAGCCTCAGCGATTTAAGTTAATGATAGGCAGCACCATAGCCTTCGGTATTTGCCTTGGGATCACCACACAAGTCTCAAATTTTTATTTGGCGTTTATCCCTCTGTTGCTAGCGAACATGTTCGCCAGTGCCAGCCAGACGGTTAACAGCGCGACTGTTCAGCTACTTATAGATGACAGAGTAAGAGGCCGCATGAGCAGCTTCATGATGCTGTCATTCGCACTAACTCCAATTGGCGTGTTTCCAATGGCGATGGCCACAGACCGGATCGGCGCGGCTAACGCCATTGTCGCCGCTAGCATCATTCTAGTGGCTGTCGTGGTGGCATTTGTGTTGCTGAGTAAAACTCTGAGGGGTATTGATGGGGCAGTGACGGCCAAGCTCGAGAGGGCCAAAGAGCAAGCCGCTTAGCGCATCTGCCTTAAAATAAAATAGAGGCAGTGCTTAGGAGGGCTAACAAACACACCGTGAGGTTGCCCGAAGGGTGAATATTCGGTCTTAGTCCAAATGTAAATCTATCTCTCGAACCCAGAGGTCGAAACCAGTTCAAAAGACACCGTGACCATTCTCATCCATGTGTATATAATCCTCACTCCACGCGCCCATAGCTCAGCTGGATAGAGTAACTGGCTTCGAACCAGTTGGTCGGGAGTTCGAATCTCTCTGGGCGCACCAAACTAAAAAGCCCTCCATTGGAGGGCTTTTTAGTTTGGCAGGTTCAGAAGAAAGAACTCCCCAGTTCTAGAATCGCGCTAACGATGAAGACAGCCAAAGGCTGCCCCGAGGGGAGTGTTATTTGGCTAAGCCAAATAAGGAATCAATCTCTAGTGCAACAACTTCAAACCACTGTATTTGTACTCTGGCCCCTTTATTATTTTGTTATTTTAAAGGCTGATTAGTATCGCGCAGCATACCAGACAGATATGGATCGCCTGCTGCATCCAAAATAGAAACTTATACAAGTCAGTATATAAGGATGAGACATGCGGAATAGATTGCTTCCTTCATCATTTGATAACAACTTTTATGGTCACCCTGCCTCACTATGGTTGTTCTACCTAATTACTACTCTTACGTTGGGGCGCAGCCTTGCCCATGTATTTTTACCTGATGGAGGCGCTCAATCTATAGCAACCATTCCACTTAACCAATACTCCATGGGCGCGGGGAGCGCAGTAATAACTATTTTTGCACTGTGGGGGTTGTCGCAACTACTGATAGCAATAGTAATGTTAATT
>Ga0302130_1000049_pt1 | contig 99507 bp, 82 predicted proteins | sample CB9_surface_MG_FD_203117 | JGI IMG/M metagenome (GOLD analysis project Ga0302130, IMG submission 203117) | Marine microbial communities from Western Arctic Ocean, Canada - CB9_surface | ecosystem: Environmental > Aquatic > Marine > Oceanic | place: Canada: Western Arctic Ocean | collected... | reverse complement strand
GTTTTTTCTTGATCCTTGTAATAGCCATCGGGTAAAAATCCGGAAACAGCGATCATGCCGCTCTCGCCTGAACCGGGCTGGACTTCTACGCCCTCTTCGGTAAAAACTTTACAAGCAGGACCCAATGTAAACTGAGCAACCTCAATTGTTTCATCCTTCGTCATGACGGAGGAGCCTAAGCCAATCGCTTCAGAGGAGCTGAAACCATCGGCAAGCAGCATGTTCTCATTATGCCTTAGCAAGCCCGCTTTAACTTCACGTGTCCACATAACGCCGCTCGATGTCACCGCGACAACACTGGAAACATCATACTTACCGGGACTCTGGTCCATCGCTTCAACGAGAGGACGCGCAAATGCATCACCCACTATCACCACTGTCGTCACTTTATGTTTATCAATCGCCTGCAGGGCGAGTTCAGCTTCAAAACTCTTTGAGGTCAATGTGATACAAGTACCACCGTTTGCCATTGCGCCAACCGCGGATAGCAAACCCGTACCATGCATAATGGGCGGTAAGGGTAACGTAACGGGCGGACTCGGGTTATTAGCGACTCTGTTGCAGTGTTCAACAATACTTTCACTACCGGCAATACCCAATCTTGCGTTGCCGCCAGCGCCAAGTACGTTCCAAAGTGCATCATGACTCCACATGACTCCTTTAGGCATACCCGTAGTGCCACCCGTATATATGAACAACTGGTCGGTACTTTCACGCTTTATATCGAGGCTCGAACCATCGCCCTGGGTTGCATAATCTTCGTAGGCAATCACATCATCTAGACCGCTAAAGCCATCTTCAATCTGAATCCATTGAGTAACTTTTGGCAGCTGACTGCGAATACTTGATACCTGATCCGCAAACTCAGCGGCGAACACACAGACAGTTGCGTCCGCGTTTTCCAACAAATAAATAAGTTCGTTGGCAATATATCGGTAGTTCACATTCACGTGGGTTAAGCGGGCTTTGAATCCGGCCGCCATTCCCTCGGGGTATTCAGGACGATTACGCGTATAGAAGGCAATCTTGTCACCTGTCTTAGCACCGTTAGCAAGCAGGTTATTGGCAATGCGATTGCTTCTTGCGATAAAGTCACTCCACGTCGTGACCTTGTCACCATGAATAAACGCTGCTCTGTCTCCTGGTACAACTTTTCCCACAGCATCTAATATATCGCCGTAGTTCCATACTTCACTCATCACATCGCCCTCTTGCGTCGCGTAATTGTCGACCATTCAAGTCAACTGAACTCATTTGAATATTCCGCCACGTAACCTGGCGTAACCGTTAACTTACTCTATCAATAACCTTCTCGATTCGTTGAGCCTGGTAGCCGGAACCGAACAGCTTAGATATTTAACATTAGACACATACTAAAAAATTAACGATTTCAAATGAACCTCCAACGTATATGCCCATTGCCTTAGTTTGATACTACCAAGTTCATCGTTAGAATAAAGCATTCAAGTCGGCAAGCGGCAATTCGAATTGACCCTTCATTTCCTTTATCAATGGTAGCCGTAAGTGCTAAATCTGGCGTAACATTCCGGATTGATATTTTTGCGGTAGCTGTGCATATCGAAACGCGTAATAACCATTCAGAGAAGGTCACTGAAATCGAGACTCAGTCAGAACGACTTAGACCGATTGGCTTACTAGCGATTACGGCACTACTATTACTCTGGTTCGGCATTCCATCGTATGCTCGATTGGTTTCTGGTCCCGACCTATCATCAACAGAACTCCTTATCTGTGTCCTACAGGACGTTGCTGCTCTCGCAGAAATATTTTTACTGGGGATGTTAGTTAAATCAATCGTGCCCTCGACTAAATGGCTCTATGCGAGCTTCAGCAGCCTGTTATTTTTAGGCATATTTTATTTTCTTGTCGATTTTTATCTACTAGATCGACTGGGAATACGGATGCAATTAGGCCATCTGTTATTCCTTCAGGATCCGGCACCATTTCTTAGCTCTGCGTCATCGATGCAACCAGGCTTGGGTCTGCTAGTCCTCGGTTTCGGTGGTATCGCCGCATGCATATTGTATCGCCAACCTGAGAGTCTGCATTTACCTTTTCAAAATCGATACTTTAGCGCCGGTGCTTTCGTCATCATCATCGCCGCACTTATTGCTGGGCCAAGCTTAAGGCCTCAAATCCATCTTGATTCTGCCAACGTTCTCATCAAGGAACAGATCGATCTTCTGGCGCCTTCTAGCGAGCTAACGTCAATAGCTTCATCCGACACTCCCGCTTTCACGACCGATTTTGTCAGGGCACCACTGTCGAGCGATGTATCAACATTCATTGACCCTAGTTATCCTCTACTGCGCGCTACGAACAATTTTTCAGGCTCAAAAAAATTCACTATTGAGCTCGAGGAAGACGAGAAACCGCACCTAATATTTCTCTTCTTGGAGTCTTATCGAGCAAAAGATGTGGGTGTGCTCGGCGGAGAGTACCCCGCAAGCCCAGAGTTCGACAGGTTGAGCAAGGAGGGTATTTTATTCAGCAAATTTTATGCAACGGGTGTTCAAACAACCCGTGCCGTCATCTCAAGTCTTTATGGCGTTATGCCGCGCTTCTCAGCCGCCGCGGTCCAATCTGACCAGCCTGATATAAAATTGCAGGGTCTGCCTGAGATCATGAGCGCCCGCGGTTACACTAACGCATACTTTCACAATGGCTCACTCGCCTTCGCAAAAAAACAAGAATTCTTTTCGAATCATCAATATGACGAAATCTATGGCTATCAGGATATTGACCAAGCCACACCCGATGCCAAGCAATTCAGCAGTTGGGGATTGCACGATGAGTACCTGATGGACTTCACGGTCGACTGGTTAGAGAAACAAGACCCAAAGGGACAGGCATTTTTAACCATGTTCACTGTCTCGAATCACCATCCGTGGAGCACACCGACTTGGCACACCCCACCCGATTTCGATGTTGATCAATCAACAGAGCACGCCAGATATCTGCGCTCGTTAAATTACAGCGATCATGCCTTAGGTCAGTTCATCGATCGATTGCGGGAAACCGGATTAGCAAAGAAATCCATTGTCTTCATTCTTGCTGATACAGCAAATCCGATGGGCGAGCACAATAATAATCACACGCTCGTTAAATACCTGTACGAAGAAAACCTGAGGATACCGCTACTGATCATCGCCGACGGACGCACGCAAGCCGACGTTATCGCATCTCTTTCAAGCCAAGTCGATCTGCTGCCAACGGTAATGGATATGCTTGGCATTGAAGATCAACAGCACAGTATCGGCCAGTCTCTTATGCGGCAGCAGTCAGACAGATCGGTCTTCTTCAACAACCCATTTCATTTAGCCTATTACGGCTTGCGTCAGAACGACTTAAAGTTCCTGTACAGCGCACTAGACAATCAACAGTACGTTTTCGATCTTGCCAAGGATCCAACAGAATCCATCAACGTCGTGAATGAACACCCAGAATTTGCCCAACGCAGTCTAAAAGCTGTCGCGAACATGGCCGGGCTTCATAATTATCTCTACAGCGAACAAAAATTTACTAAACCTTAGGGTTTAGCGCCACCCAAACCGCCAACCATTTGCTGAGTGACGGCTGCCGCCGCAAGATCAGCGCTAACCATTAATTTTCTGGTGCAGCAATGAATCCCGAACGGCTTTGGAAATCATCGTTTTGGATGCAAAGCTATCGAGACAATCGCTATCAAAACCGTCGCTTTTTGCAAAAACCAGAGACGACCTATGACCGTAAAACCAACAGCGTTATATCAGACGATTGAATATCATGAGTCAAAGGGTGCATAACGAGCGATGAAACAAAACACGAGTCGCGTCTAGCTAAATTTAATATCCGTTTCAGCCAGTGCGCAAATCGAGCCTATGCAGGCCGCATCGGCGTATCCGTTTGCCTTTAGGGCAATCAAAGTTGACTCAACCTGCGACGCTTCAACAGCGGCTAACAGGCCTCCCGAGGTTTGCGGATCGAATAAGAAGGGAAAGTTTCGATGCATAGATTCCTGAACGGACTGGGCCGCCTGACGGTTTCCATCGTGGAGAGTGCTCTTGATTGATGCTTGGTAGTAAACCGCATCAGCGCCGTCGTACAAGGGCAACGCATCAAGGTTAAGACGCGCTGATAGGTTACAAGCATGTAACATTTCTAAAAGATGGCCGGCTAACCCAAAACCCGTCACATCCGTGCAGGCAGTGACGCCTCTTTCGCGAAACACTTCCATTGACTTGCGATTGGAAAGTGACATGCTATCAAGCGCCCCTGAAATCCAATCACCCTTAGCTCGGGCTTGCATATCCGCGGCGAACAAACAGCCTGTCCCCAAAGGTTTAGTCAGGATCAAACTGTCTCCCAATTGCAAGTTACCTTTACGCATCAAGCTCTCGGGCCTAACAACACCATTGATAGCGAATGCTAACGTAAGTTCACTCCCTTCAGCCGTATGCCCACCGACTAACTCTACGCCCTCACGGTCAAGCGCTGCTTTCGTTCCTGCCAACAACTGTTCAAGAATCCGTTGTGTTATGCCTGATTCAGCATAAGGCACGGTTACCATCGCAAGCGCAGTTTTCGGCGTACCGCCCATGGCGTAAATATCACTTAGCGCATGTTGAACAGTCACTTCACTAAATCGATAGGGATCGTCAATAAAGGAGCGGAATCCATCGACAGTGTGGAGCATCAGCTGTCCAGCGGGCACTTCATAAATAGCGGCATCGTCCAGTTCACTGGTCTCAATGCCAAGTCCGCTTAACACGGAAGACAGCAGGTCACCGCTCACCTTAGAACCGCAACCACCGCAGGCCATCTGTGAATCAATATTACGCAGCAGGCCCGTATTTTTTGACTGTGACATCACAGGAAATTGACTGAATTGTTTCATAAACTTTTTATCAATCCAGTTTTTCCATTGCCACACCCAGGCACCTGAAAGTGATAAACCATTTTTTGCTGCGACTGCATGTTTGCCACCCGTTGTAACGATCGACAAAAACTCTTTCTGCGGCTTGAATCTTTTCAACTTCTTGCCGAGTAATGTACGTTTAATATTCTCGTAGAGCGCGGGACCCTGCCGCACCGCATATACGCCGGCTTTTGGTCGAGGATCATTGACCATGTTCGCGATATCGCCAACGGCGAAAACAGAATCACTGCCTGCACATCGAAGATATTCATCAACGGTGACGAAACCAGCCTCATTTGTATCCAAACCTGAATTAGCAATCCAATGCTGTGGCGCAGCACCGGTCACCCAGAAAACATTTTCAGCATCTTGGGAATTGCCATCACTTGAGACTATTTGCGTCGCCGTGACTTCGGCAACATCAAATGTCGCCACAATGTTGATACCACGGTCTCGCATCACTGCTTCGAATTTTTGCTGAACCTTCGATGGATAACCCTTTAAGATACGCTCATCTCGAGTCACGATTGAAATCTGTGGTCGCTGCGTTACCACCGAAGACGAAGCGTAAAGACTCGTAATGCGCTGATCGATTGATAACGCGAGCTCTACCCCTCCTGCACCAGCACCCACCACACAGATGTTTTTCAAATCACCCTTATGGGCGCGCTGCATAAAAAGGTCCCATTGCTTCAGAAATTTAGAAATCGGTTTAACCGCAATAACATCTTGATCGAGCGTCACGTTGGACACTGAAGGGGTAATGCCAATGTTGATCGACAGAACGTCATAGCCTAGATCTGGCCGCCCCTGGACTTGAACGGTTTTGGCTGCGGCATCGATATGGCTGACTGCGCCGCGAATAAACCGCACGCCGGCGAATCGACACAAGGGCACTAGGTCGATATGGATGTCATCTTGCGTATAGTGTCCGGCGACGACGCCGGGCAACATGCCCGAATAAGGCGTTAGCGCATCGTGGCTGACTAGCGTGACCTGCAATCCAGGTATCGGCTTCATACCTAACATGCGCAGCAAAATCACATGGGCATGGCCTCCACCCACGAGAAGGAGTTCCTTTGCTATAAATGGCTGATTCATCAAGGCTCGGACTTACGCTAATTTAGTTTTTAAAAAATCAGCAAGTTCAACAATTGCTGTTTTACCCTCTGGGATGCGAGATGCGAAAACCTGAAACACGTGTGGCATCTTTTTCCACACCGTCAGCTCACTTTCACCGCCGGCCAGATTAATTTTGTTATGAAAGCGTTCGGCGTCGTTCCGCAGAATTTCGGTCGACCCGACATGAATTAACATCGGCGGAAGACCTGACAACTCACCAAATAGCGGCGATGCTAACGGCGCCGCAGGATCTAAGCCGCCTAAATACTTATTCGCCATTGTCTGCAAAGCTTTTGGCGTGAGAATAGCTTCCGCGTCCTGATTTACCTGAATTGATTCACCCGTTAGCGTTAGATCCACCCAAGGTGAGAGTAAGACAGCACAACGGGGTTGCGGCAAACCTAAATTTTTCAGGTTTAGTAATGCCGCTGCTGCTAAGCCGCCACCGGCTGAATCACCACCAAAAGCAATGTTACGAGCCTCGAACCCCTCGTCGAGTAGACCTCTATAACAAGCTGTTGCATCGTCAATCGCTGCCGGAAACGGATGCTCAGGCGCAAGCCTATAATCGACCATTAGAACCCTTATCCCTGTCAGTTCAGCGAGTCGCCAGGCCAATTCCCGATGGCTCTCCGGGCTACCAAAAACATACCCACCACCATGAAAGTAGACAAGCACTTGATTCTGGTCGGTATCACCACGCGTAACCCATTCACAGGCAACACCCTTTAGTTCGACCGGAACCACGGCAACATCTGAGGGTGTTGAAGCGCCTAACGCACCTGCCCCGGCCATTTGCTCTCGAAAGGTGGCTACATCATCCAAGCTATCGAATTGACGCTTGATAGTTTGTTTCATGATGAAACTTATCAAAGCTGCTCTAATACTCACGGGGATATCCGATTCCTAGGGGTTGTAAGGTTAAGTTTCTCACATTCCTGAAGTTAAGTCTGATGAAAGCTTACGTAGGATAGATCTCATAATGACTCTTCATCTGTCGTCGTTTGTTTTGAAATCGCACGACCATCTTCATCCAGACTTACATCCTGAAACTGCAATTCATGCAATGTGTGGTAGATACCTTTTTGGTCGATGAGTTCTTGATGCGTACCAAATTCTTTGACAACCCCATGGTGTAATACTAGGACCTTATCGGCCTCCTGAATCGTTTGGAGTCGGTGCGCAATCAAAATTGATGTCCGTCCCTGCATTAACTTGTGAAGACCATCCTGAATCAGCATCTCAGTTTCAGTATCAATACTGGCCGTCGCCTCATCGAGAATTAGAATCTCTGGGTCTGCCGCTAAAACTCGAGCAAAGGCTAAAAGTTGCCGCTGTCCCTGGGAAAGATTAGCACCGCGCTCAACCAATTGAGTATCATAACCCTTCGGTAAGCGTTGAATGAAGCCATCCGCATTAACCGTCTTTGCCGCCTCGATAGCACGAGATCGAGCAATATCAGGATTACCCAGCACAATATTTTCAAGAATCGTCCCAGAGAAGATATGAAAATCCTGCAACACAACACCCACGCGACGTCTAACATCACTACTTCGAAGGTCGTTTAAATCGATGTCGTCCAGAAAAATCATGCCGCGTTCAAAGTCGTAAAATCGACCCAGCAACCGAATCATGGTGCTTTTTCCCGACCCCGTTGGGCCAACTATCGCCAGTTTTTCGCCGGGTTCGATTGTCACAGAAACATCTTTAAGGATCTGAGTCTCTGCGTTGTATCCGAAGTTTACATGCCGGAATTCAACCTTACCCTTAAGCCTTGCTGATAGCTCAACAGGGTTATCAGGCTCATGGATTTGCTCATCCCAATCTAGCGCTTGGAAAATCCGTTCACCGCTGGCCATGGCCCTGAAGAGCACATTAAGTTGTTCTCCCAACATGACAACCGGTGTAAAAAGCATATTCATAAAACGCGTAAACAGAATAACCCCGCCTAATGACATCTGTTCCTGCACAACCTGACCGCCGCCATACCAAATGATAATACCAAGACCGATAGAAGCCAGAGAATCATTGAAAGCCCCGTAAACAGTACTTAGGTTTATCGACTTGTACTCGTAGCGCCGATTTGATTTGTTTATCTTCGTATAAGATTCGAGGTTTTTCTGTTCCCGTTGGCTGAGTTGGACAACCTGCATACCTGACAGATTCTCTTGCAAATTTTGATTTAGCTCCGACACAGTATTGCGAACGATGCGGAAAATTTCTCTCGTTGCACCTCTAAAGAAATAGGTTGCGACGCCAACGATTGGCACAAAGAATAGCAATACCAAGGTAAGCTCAACGCTCGTTGACAGCATGATGGTCAGAGCAACAAAAAATGGCACAAACTCACCAACCAAACTTCCCATGCCTCTTAACATCTCGTATAGGGCTTCGACGTCATTCGTCACCCGCGTCATTATTCGACCTATAGGCACGCGGTCGTAGAATGAACTGGGGCGCGTCTCCATATGACTGAATAGATCCTGCCTGAGGTCGCGTAACCCGGCGACGATGGCACTAATGAGCGTCAGTCGATGAAAGTGACCTGTGATTGAGAACAGAATCATGAGAACAAAAAACAGAATGCCCGCTGAATAGATTGCGGGAATATTAAATACTTGCTCCAACCACTGCGTCAGCTCAATCATGCGCATGTCTGGCATGGTGCTATTGGTTTCACCAATAATCACATAGTCGACCAACACTCGGCTGATAACAACTTCCATCATCACCGCAAAAAAACTTGTCAATAAAACCAGCAAACCGCTGGCGAATAACTGCCATTTATAAGGGCTCAACCACTTAAACAATCGGCGTAACAGCTGAAGATTTAGTACCGCACCCGACAACTCGGCATCGAACATGCCGTAGTTCCGTGCTTTATCACCCTGATTCTTTTGCGGCTCGATCATGTCGTCAGCGGCCTATTGTCTCGCTCTTTTTTATTGGCGGACGCACCTTGGGTTTGTGCTCGTTCCAATTCTGCATACAGACCGGCCGCGCGAATCAATTCTTCATGGCTGCCCATTTCGACAATTTCGCCCTGATCTAGCACCACGATCCGATCAGAATGACGTAAAGTTGAAACGCGATGTGAAACTAAAATGGTCGTTTGGTCTGCTCGAAGTTGCTTCAATCGATTCAGGATGTGCTCTTCAGTTTCAGTATCAACACTACTAAAACAATCATCTAAAATGAGTACTGGCGCGTTGCGGATTAGGCCCCGCGCTAGCGTTGCCCTTTGTTTTTGACCACCCGATAAAGTGACACCGCGTTCACCAACCATGGTTTCCATTTGTAGTGGAAACATTTCAATGGTTTCTCTTAAAGCTGCGGAATCAGCCGAATCCCATATGAGCTCTATATCTCTTTCGGAGTCGTCGTAGCTAATATTTTCACGTAACGGTTCACCAAACAGAAAAGGGTCTTGTAGTACCTGGGCTATCTGAACTCTAATTTGTGCCAGTGGATAATCACAAACATCATGACCGTCCAGGAACAACTCGCCCCGATGCGTGTCCAGCATACGTGTAAATTGTTTAAGCAGTGTCGACTTGCCCGAGCCTACGCGACCAACAATCGCAATAGACTCACCCGGACTTATATGCAAACAAATGTCTTTTAAAACGGGTTCATCAGTACCCGGATAGGTGTAATTCAAGTGACGCAGTTCAAACTCGCCCTTGATACTTTCCGGCGTCTTGTGCGTCGGCGCATCGGTGATTTCCGGCTCGGCATCGTAAATTTCATAAAGACGGTCAGTCGCGACGGCAGCACGCTGGACGATCGTGACAAACATGCCCGCCATCCGAATCGGTTGCAAAAGCATCGTCAAACAGAACATGAAAAATATCAAATCACCGACACTCATTTCACCTGCGAGCACTAAATTGCCGCCATAAATAATGATGACTAATTGCGCTGCCGCTGCGAACAGGGGCATCCAGGTCATCATCAAAGAATTGATGCGACCTTGAGCATAAAATGCTGTCGCGTAGGCATCATTGGTTTTCCAGAACCGTTTTATTTCGTTAAGTTCCTGAGCCTGCGCCTGAACCGTACGAATACCGCTGAGATTCTCCTGAGTGTGCGATGCGAGGTCAGATAGGCGGTCTTGAACATCCTTCGAGGTGATCGCTAATTGACCCGCTGCATGCTTTGCATAGATAAAGATGACCGGAACGAAGGGCAAAATTAACAGAGTCAGACTTGGCGATTTTGCCAACATAAAACTGATAGCAAAAAGTGGCGCATAAACCATGATGACAAACATGAAGGAACCAAAGGCAATCAGGCGTTGTACTAGCGAAATATCTTGGATTGCCCGTGTCATAATGTCACCGACGCCCATGCGTGCGAAGAAACCCGACCCCTGTTTTTGAACAGATCGGTATAATTTTTGCCGCAAATCGAACGACACTCCGATACCAGCACGTCGAACCGATCTACGAGCATACATAACAAATACGAATCTCATCAGCACACAAACGACGATGCCAGCAGTAATTTCGGCCAAGCTATAACCCGTGACATCATTAAGGATGACATCGGCAACCAACGACATTTGCCTCGTCGCCAAGCTGAAAAATGTTTGCGATTGTGCAACACCCTTAGATAAGCCAGAAGCGATATCAGCAGAATCGTTCAGCAGTTCACCGATCTCATCGATTCCACTTGCGACAAGGTAAAAAGCACTGATTTCAAAGAATCTAGCAACAAAAAAGGCGACGAAACCTAGGGATATTTGCAATCCATAAGGTTTGAGGAAAGGAATAAGTCTTCGTATAGAGTTCAATCAACAAACTGGTAGCTGAGGGAGACGGCATTCTTACACACTTCACCCGCAACCGAAAGATTGTGATGCTGTCAAGCCAACTACTATGCGGTGTATGTATAGCGGAGGCATCTCCATCGTGATGACTCGAAGTTCAAACGCGTCGTATCACCGACGTTCGACTTGTTATACAAAACCTGAGCCATTTTTCACAACGCTACGGAAGTTGACGCGACGAGGGGCGTGAGAAAGAGTGTACGTTAGATACCATTAGCACTTGCAAATAACCAACTGAAACACTCACTATGTGGCCTCCAATTAGCTGCAGAAAAACCCATGAATGAACACGCCGATAGCCCAGAGTCATCCAGTGAATGGCTGACCGAAACACAAAATCATCCTCGTTTCTACCAGATGCTGATACTGACACTTGCGTTCACCAGTGGCTTTATCATCATGTCAATCGAGTTACTCGGCGGCAGAATACTTGCGCCTTACTTCGGTAGCAGCATCTATGTCTGGGGAAGTATCATCACCATATTCATGATGTCTCTGGCCATCGGTTACTTGACCGGAGGACGCCTGTCGACAAATCAGCCAAATTTGCAACGTTACGGTTTCTTTTATGCTGGCGCTGCCGTCACTTTGTTACCCACCATCATCTTTGGAGAGCAGATAATGGATTTCGTATTTCTTAGAATAGAAGATCCTCGCTACGGTTCATTGGTAGCGAGTACATTTCTGTTTTTTGTGCCTACCAGTATTCTTGGAATGATCGCGCCCTATTCAGTCAGATTACTGGTCGCCAATGCGTACGAAAGCGGCAGGATTGCAGGTAGCCTGTATTTCGTCTCGACTATTGGCAGTGCCCTTGGCACGCTAGCAACCTCGTTCTACCTTGTTCTTTGGTTCGAGGTGAATCAGATTTTATACACGATGGTTGCTGTTTTGATCACCTGTGCGCTCGCAGCAATCATGTTTCATGGCGCAATACGCGACTCTGAGAAAAAGGATATACGTTAATGCGAACCTTTCTGCTCGCTCTATTATGCTCGGGACTCTTGTTGCCGTTGGCTTACGGCAAAGACATTCACAAAGAGAAATCCCTCTACAGAAATATTCTGGTAGAGGAATCTAATGGCTTGAGGTGCTTAGTTTTCACTGTGAAACGAGGTGACCGTAATCAGACCTGTATGGATTTAAGCGACCCAAAAAAGCTCGTTTTCCCCTATGTTCAAATGAGTCTCGGTGGCCTGCTGCTGAATGATAATCCAAGCAATATACTGATTGTTGGCCTAGGTGGAGGTTCGATACCCGTTACCTTAACTGAATTGTTTCCAGACGCCGAGATTACCGTCGTCGAAATCGATCCGGCGGTTTTGAGAGTCGCTGAGCGCTTCTTTGATTTTAAAGAAACTCAAAAAATGAAAGTTGAGTTGGTCGACGCGCGTGTTTTCGCTAAGCGTGCTGGGTTAAAAGGTAAAACTTACGATTTTATTATTCTCGATGCATTTACAGGCGACTATATACCTGAACATTTAATGACAGCGGAGTTTCTTTCTGAAACTCAAGCTTTGCTATCTGACGATGGCGTTCTTGTGGCAAACACCTTCTCAACGAGCAAGTTGTATGACCATGAGTCCGTCACTTACCAGCAGGTGTTTGGTGACTATCTCAACTTTAAAATGGCAAACACGGGAAATCGAGTGATTATCGCTAGCCAAAAGCCTCTGCCGTCGCAATTCTATTTACGCAGTAAGGCGAAGAAGTTTGCCGCGATATTAGATAATTACGGCGTCGATATTCTGACATACCCAGACCGCATGAGTAGAGAGAAGGATTGGGATGCGTCTAGCAAACCTCTGACAGACCAATTTAATCCAGCCAATTTGCTTCAAGGCGGGTCTTAACAACGTTGTGAAAACCTCATCGTCGCTTTTTCCGCTAAAGCAACGATGAGATGACGACTTAATCAGGCAATACGCTTGTCGCCTGTCCAATACCGATCCTTTAATAAACGCTTATATAATTTACCGGTAGGATGTCTCGGCAGCTCTTCTTCGAAATCTATAGAGCGAGGGCATTTTATATGCGACAAGTGATCTCGACAAAATTCGATCAGCTCAGCTTCAAGCTCTGGGCCAATATCGTCCATATGTTTCGGCTGCACAACTGCTTTGACCTCTTCCCCAAAATCTTCATTTGGCACGCCAAAAACAGCCACATCCATGACCTTGGGGTGCGTAACTAACAGGTTCTCCGCCTCTTGAGGATAGATATTCACGCCACCTGAGATAATCATGTAACTTTTTCGGTCAGTTAAATACAGATAGCCCTGCTCATCGACATAGCCTACATCGCCCAACGTGCTCCAGCCTTTTGCATGCCTGGATTCCGCCGTTTTGTCCTTATCATTGTAGTATTCGAACTCGCCACCCCCTTCGAAGTAGATGTTGCCTATTTCACCAGCAGGCAAATCTTCGCCATCATCACCTACAATATGCAACTCTGCGGTGATTGAACGGCCAACAGAACCTTTGTGCGCCAACCATTCTTCGGAATTGATAGCGACGAACCCATTGCCTTCCGTACCGGCATAATATTCATAGATTACCGGCCCCCACCAATCAATCATCTGTTCTTTTACGATGACAGGACACGGTGCTGCTGCGTGTATTGCGCACTGCAGGCCGGAAACGTCGAACTTGTTTCTTACGTCTTCGTCTAACTTCAACATTCGAATAAACATGGTTGGCACCCACTGGCTGTGGGTTATCTTATATTTCTCAATCGCCCCTAGCGCTTCTTCCGGTCCGAAATGCGGCATAATGACGCAGGTTGTACCCATCATGATGAAGCCTAAGGTAAAGGCTAACGGCGCAGCGTGGTACAGAGGAGCTGGACTCAGATAGATTGAATCCTCCGTCGCTCCATACAGCATGGCAAACAGATTTGGGCCATCTTCCGCGCCGAACTCTCCCTCTGGCAAAGGCTTCAGGACACCCTTGGGCATACCTGTCGTACCTGAAGAATACAGCATTGATGTACCCGTGCTTTCATCGGCAATCGGCGTTTGAGGCATCGACTCAGTCGCCGTTTCCCAACCTTCGAATCCAGCAATTTCACCATCAATAACGTACTGGTGATTAACAGCCGGGGTTTTACCAACCAGCTTTTCTACCACGCTCTGACGATCTTTCGACGTTATGAACACCTTTGCACCACAGTCATTGACGATGTACTCAACTTCCGCTTCTTGTAATCGATAACTAATGGCGGTGAAGTAAAGCCCAGCCCTTGTTGCGGCAATACAGATCGGGATAAAACGAGGGTGATTCTCAAGCAAAATCGCAATGTGGTCGCCTCGAACCAAGCCAACAGACCGAAATAGATGTGCCGCTTGGTTTGAGATGGCTTCTAGTTCTGCGAAGGAAACCTTCTGGCCTGTGTCTGACATAATGTAGGCTGGCTTGTCAGGATGTTTTTGTGCCAATTTAGATGGATGCATAATTTCCCTGTCGTAATCTGCAAAATAATTCGAATCAACAATGCCTATGGCATAACCAAATTTCAAGGTTGAATGATGAGTAAATCGACAACTGTTTATTGAACCTTTACGCATCTTTGGGATCGAAAGACGCACAACTGAAAAAGCTAGCTTAGCAACGACATGATGGAAAAAAAGAAACAGCACTACCGTTACTCGCGGCACCTTCCCAATGACTTGATGATCCAGGTCGCCCGCCGCGGCTTTATGGGGCTTTTAAAGCTATCCCCAAACACGAAATGCATCGAATTTAGCCTCTCTGGCATGCGATTTCAGAGCGATCAACCGTTTAAAGTTAATCAAACGCTGGTCATAGACCTGTGCCTGTGCGACATCGAAGCTAAAGAAATTAATGCTGTTGTTTTAAACTGTATCGCCTCTGGCGATCATCACTTCTGTACTGAAGTAGAATTCTGTTTTGAAAGTAAGCACATGCAACATAAACGCGTTGAACAGGTGCTACGTATGGTCGAGGACAAGTTTCGTCTAGCGGAGGAGTTCCCCGCCTAAATATTTTATACCGACCTGACAAACCGTAAATAAGCATTGCGGCCAAGCCATAGTAGCCTAAGCCATCAACTAAATGGCCCAAACTCATTGCCAGCAGGGCCTTTTCGGCCACATGTCTTCTTCAACACCTGTCCCCATTAATTCCAAGAATTTTCATCGTTTCCCGACTAATCATCAATTATTTGCATTGACTACATGTTGTGCTATCGCATTCTTTTTGGCACTATATGTGGGTCTTACTCGCGAAAGGCCCACACGTTAGGTAATTAGCTTCTAGACACTCAAAGTCGCACTTATGAGTATCTATAAAAGTAAAATAATGCATAGGATTATGCACGAAAAAAGAATAGGAGCGTGTCAGAGTCAAGTTTGCGATTCGACTGAAACGAGGTACAAAAAATACGTCTCTGTTTGCCTGCTCTGACCCTATTCAACGTCAGACAGGCGACCTAGGCAATTTATCTAAACATTCGGTCTGGCTAATCGCACAAAGCAACATAGGATGCGGAGAAACGATTAATTTGATCAAGCTAGTTTGATTAGCGAATGCGTCTTTTAAACCTACGGTTTATAAGAAAGGCAAAACATGAAAATTCGAACAACACAATAAGAATAAAAACATCACTAAAAACATCAATGGATATAACTACAACAACTTATACAGTAACAAACCGCATATAAACGGATGAAGTTGAACCGTTTACAAAGCGCATAAATACCAAGGGGTAATTAATGGATTCAAGTGCACCATCAGAAAGTCAACAGCCAGGTTTAAAATCGATACCTTCAAGGGTCTCAGATATCGAGTTTCAAGAAACGTCCCTTGATATCTGGGAAAATAAGTATTGTTTGAAAACTAAACAGGGTGAGAGAGTCGACGAAAACATGGACGCTACCTACCAACGTGTAGCGAAAGCCCTTGCCGATGTCGAAGCTAAGCCGAAACGTAAATACTGGAATGAAAAATTTCTCTGGGCACTGCGAAGTGGTGTCATTCCCGCCGGAAGAATCATCTCAAACGCCGGTGCTAAAGAACACAAGCCCGCAACATCAACGATTAACTGTACAGTCTCAGGCACCATTCTCGACTCAATGGAAGACATTCTGCATAAGAATGTAGAAGCAGGTCTTACCCTTAAAGCCGGGTGCGGCATCGGCTATGAATTTTCAACTCTGAGACCAAAAGGCGCTTACGTCACTGGTGCCGGCGCGTATACGTCAGGACCATTGTCCTTTATGGACATCTATGACAAAACCTGTTTTACAGTATCCTCGGCCGGTGGTCGCCGCGGCGCTCAGATGGCGACTTTCGATATCGGACACCCTGACGTTATGGAGTTCATCAAAGCCAAACGGGAAGACGGACGTCTAAGACAATTTAATCTTTCATTGCTCATTACCCAAGAGTTCATGGAAGCAGTAAAGCTGAATGCCGATTGGCCCTTAAGCTTTCCCATGACGCCAGACGAAGTCAAATCTGACAATATTGATGTTAACGATAGCAGTCAGGTGCTGTGGCGAGAATTCCCAGTTAAAGACAAGTATGTCAGCAATGACCAAGGGCTAGTCGCTTGTCGAATTACAAACACCATAAAAGCACAACGGTTGTGGGACATGATTATGTCTTCCACATATGACTTTGCCGAGCCTGGCTTCATCCTGATCGACAAGGTCAACGAGATGAACAACAACTGGTATTGTGAAGATATCCGCGCAACTAATCCTTGTGGTGAACAACCTCTGCCCCCTTATGGCAGTTGTTTGCTCGGTTCAGTCAACCTAACGCGATTTATTGAAAAGCCTTTTACCTCAGAGGCGAAATTTAATTGGGACGAATTCAGAGAAGTTGTTGCGGTATTCAGTCGAATGCTCGATAACGTCGTTGAAATCAACGGCCTGCCGCTGCCTCAACAACAAGTTGAAATCATGCGCAAACGCCGTCATGGCATGGGATACCTTGGTTTAGGTTCGTCTATCACAATGATGGGCATGTCTTATGGTGATACCGAATCCGTCGCATTCACAGAAGACGTGACCAGAGAATTGGCAATCGTTGGTTGGCGCACGGGGCTTGAACTTGCAAAAGAGAAAGGTCCCGCACCTATCATGGATGAAGAGTTTATCGTCACAGGCGAAATGCTGCGGCAACGCCCTGAAATGATCAAAGATGGCATTGCCATTGGTGACACACTTAAGGGCAAAGTGCTGCACGCAAAATATAGCCGATATATGCAGAAAATCGCGAGTGTTGATCAGGCCCTCGTTGATGAAATTGCGGAGGTTGGTGTACGTTATACCCACCATAGTTCTATCGCGCCAACCGGCACGATATCCCTGTCGTTAGCAAACAACGCCAGTAATGGTATCGAGCCAAGCTTCGCGCATCACTACGCACGAAATGTCATTCGGGAAGGTAAGAAGTCGAAAGAGAAAGTCGATGTTTTCTCATTCGAATTGTTAGCTTATCGGTCAATGGTTAACCCCAAGGCGGCACCCTATTCCGATGCACCTGATGCACAGCTCCCAGCTTACTTCAAGACAGCAGATGACATCAGTCCAATTAATCATGTTGATATTCAGGCGGCCTCACAAAAATGGATCGACTCGTCCATTTCAAAGACTGCGAATGTACCTACAGACTATCCCTTCGAAGATTTCAAACACATCTACCTGTATGCCTACGAACAAGGTTTGAAGGGTTGTACAACGTTCAGGTTCAACCCCGAAGCATTCCAGGGCGTGCTGGTTAAAGAAGCCGACTTGGAAAATACAATCTACCAATTCACGTTGGAGGATGGCTCTAAGGTTGAAGTTAAAGGCAACGAGGAAATTGAATACGATGGTGAAATGCACTCCGCAGCCAATTTATTCGACGCACTCAAAGAAGGTTATTACGGCAAGTTCTAATTTGAACAAGCTAATACAGGAAAAAAAATGGTTACGAAATTATCAAGTAAGATCGTTAGTTACAGCATAAAGAAAGAAGATGAGGCGCAAGAGCAGATTGACCCACGCGAGGTCATGCACGAAGAAATCAAACGCCCCGAAGAACTAAAGGGTTATACCTATAAGATAAAAACACCGCTGAGTGATCATGCGCTCTATATTACGGTAAACAACATAGTGCTGAATCCGGCAACGGAACATGAGCAGGAATACCCCTTTGAGATATTCATTAACTCGAAGAATATGGAGCACTTCCAGTGGGTCCTAGCACTGACTCGTGTCATCAGCGCGGTCTTTCGTAAAGGCGGCGACGCTATCTTTATGGTTGAAGAACTCAAGCAAGTGTTTGATCCGCAAGGCGGCTATTTTAAGAAAGGCGGCCGATTTATGCCTTCTTTAGTTGCGGAGATCGGTGAAGTGCTCGAAACACACATGAAGAAATGTGGCCTTATAGAGACAGAAGAACTCAGCGATGCACACAAAGAGATGATCGCAGAAAAACGCGCATTACTAGAAAATGGCGCTGCTAATTCAGAACAAGCAAAAGACTCTGCTGAAGTTTCGGGATATCCGGCGGGTGCGCAACTCTGTATGAAGTGTAATACCCAAGCGATGGTTCTCATGGATGGCTGTATGACCTGCCTATCTTGCGGTGATTCAAAATGCGGCTAGGTTGATGTAATAAAGACTAAACTTACCTAGTTTTCATCACAACAAAGAATCTATGTAAAGGTAACACGCTTTAATGAACGCATATCTATCCCAACTCCAATCGATTTTGGATCATGGTACTGAGAAATCTGATCGAACAGGCGTCGGCACAATATCCCTGTTTGGTCTGCAGTCTCGCTATGACCTTGCAGAAGGATTCCCTGCTGTTACAACAAAAAAGCTCGTTTGGAAGTCAATGGTTTCAGAACTACTCTGGTTCGTTTCCGGCTCCGGCAATATCAATGATTTAAAATCGATCTACAAAAGCAATAAGCTCTGGGACCTAAACTATCAGGACTTTTTGAAACGCCACGAGCTAGATACAAGCGATGGCGATATGGGACGAGTCTATGGACGTCAATGGCGACATTGGCTATCCCCGCAAGGGGAAACCATTGATCAGCTTACCGATGCGATTGATCTGATTCGGCATAACCCTGATTCGAGACGAATCATTGTCAACGCATGGAATCCGGCAGAGATTGGCACCCTCGATGTCGCACTCCCCCCTTGCCATGCCTTTTTTCAATTTTATGTTGCCAGCGGGAAGCTCTCTCTTCAAATGTATCAAAGGTCCGCCGATATGTTCCTCGGCGTACCATTGAACATAGCCAGCTACTCACTACTACTGCATATGGTCGCAAAGATTACAGACTTGAAGGTCGGAGAGTTTGTACACACCCTGGGTGATGCACACATTTATCTTGATGCGGTCGACGCGGCTAAAGAGCAAATAGCAAGAGCGCCGTTTCCACAGCCATCACTCTTTATTGAAGACCGCAATCAGTCAACGATCGACGACTTTGAAATGGCTGACTTTGAGCTGAAAGATTATGAATGTCATCCTGCAATTAAGGTGAAAATGGCAGTCTAGGAAACAGAGGGTTGTATGACAACACAAAAGCCGAAGCGAGCAGAAAGCCTTAAAGAACTTGAAGAAATTCAAGGCAAACTTTTCTCTCCGGAGGAATTCGGTAAAGGTCTCAAGCTAAAACTAAGACCAGACGATGTCATTATCTCACCATTTGGTAAAAGTGGTACAACCTGGCTGCAGCAAATCGTTCATACATTGCGAACTCGAGGAGATATGGACTTTGATGATATCTCAAGGGTAGTACCTTGGATCGAAACGAGCTCTGCTTTAGGTATCGACCTAGATGCTGAACAAAAAAGCAATCCTCGCGCATTCAAAAGTCACCTAGACTACGAAACAATACCCAAAGGTGGTAAGTATATTGTTTCCATTCGGAATCCAGAAGATGCATTAAATTCCATGCATAAGTTTATGGAAGGCTGGTTTATCGAGCCTGGTTCGATCAGTTTAGAGGAGTTTGCATTAAAACGATTTATTGCTTCGCAGAGCTACTGGAAACATTTAGCATCTTGGTGGACACACCGAAATGATACCAATGTGCTTATGCTTTGTTACGAACAGATGACCGTCGATCCCGACGCGTTAATACGGCGAGTCGCTGAATTTATTGACGTCCCTTTAGATGACGAGTTGCTGGCCATTACGTTAGAGCACTCTTCATTTAGCTATATGCTGGAACACAAGGACCGCTTTGACGATGCACTGATGCGGGCGTTAAGTGAAACAAAGGCGAATCTTCCTAAAGGTAGTGATAGTTCAAAAGTTCGCAAAGGCAAAATTGGCGAAACCTCAATGCCGGAAGTTGTACAGGCGGAACTGGACGAAAAATGGCGACAACTAATCAAAGAGACCCTGGGTTTTGTTAACTATGCAGAGCTGGTCGCCGAGCTTAATCACTAACACACCGCTTTAGGGCCACAGTGTCGACACTATAAATAGTGCCAATCGGAAAATTTCGCAGCGTGTCCATGAACACGACCCATCGGGTCAACGAGTGTCCAAACCTCAGCATTTTCCATTACAAATTCCCGCCCTGAGGAAGTCACTCGCACACCGCTGTAGCTGTCGTCATATCCAGATATTGCCAATTTCTCGAACATCATTGCCCTCTCGTCTCGATGTGCTGACTTAGCTGACTCTCGACTGGGTAGCTGAATAAATTCTTCAATTGAATATTCGAAAACCTGCAACGCTAACAAATTACCATAGTTGAAGATCGGTGGCGATTCCAAACCATGAGAGACAACGGCGAAATTTGAAGTGTTAATTTTCTCTAAGACGTCCGGGGCAGCTGTTGAGATCAAATTCTTGCCTGTCCAGTGGTGATAACTCTGGTTGATTAATAGCGCGTGGTCGATGTAACTATTCAAGCGTACCCCTACAATCCCTGTTCAGTAACGTTTGGTGAAGGATGTCTTTAATTGCGCCAGCCCGCAAGTGGGAGTTTTCGCTGGGGACAATATGGCTGATGTTTATAACGTGACGAATTCGTTGATTGATCTATCCTTGCGCACCGCGTCGGCTCTAAAAACCTTGCCATTCATTACAATATAGACCCCTTCAGGTAGTGCTTGTACGGCGGCAAAGGCCATACCGACATTAAAGGTCGCATCAGATTGGGCAAATCTTGCCGGCGCTAACGACCCTGTCAATACGATCGTCTTACCTGGTATACCTGATAGACAGCCTGCCGTTTCTGTCATCGTGTCTGTTCCGTGGGTAATCACGATGTGGTTCTGCGTCGCTAGCTTGATGGTATTGCTGATAAGTACACGATCTTGATCATTAATTTCAAGACTGTCTTTTCGCATCAAGGACGAAATGAAGAATGGTTGAGAAACGTGCGCGTGCTTTAGAAGCTCATCCAAGACTGACTCGCCAACCTCATAGTCACTTTTAGCGTCGAAATAAACCTTGTCGATCGTACCACCCGTGGTGACAATAAGAATTTCATCAACACTCATGTGATACTCCTACTTGCTCTAACGACTAGCTAAGCCTCGCTTCAATTTTAGGGACTCTACTCATATCAACGGCTGCTGCTCGAGAAGTAAGATTTTCATCCCTCAACAGTTCAATTCTTGATTGCTGGTACTCCATTTTTTCCCGTAGTCGCGGCACTGTCTCATCTGTCGCCGATGCTAAGGTTGCGAGACAAAAAGAATATGTCACTCTCGCCTCCAATTCGTCATCCGCAATCAAACCCTCAACCCAAACCCCAATCAGTGTTGATAATGAATAGTCTAAAAAACCCGCCAAAACGGTACTAATGGTGCTGCTACGCAACTGATTTGCTGCCTTGCTGGCGTTGATGACATCGACGAGGATGTTTGTTTCGACTTCAGCAAAGATGGACAATCGCTCCTGTTTTTCAGTTTCCTCTTGTCTCAAAAACTTTAGCATTGACCGGTTAAATGTTGGCTCTTCACAACATTGTTCGGTTAGCAAAGATGCCAACGAAAACAGGGTCGATAAGGGGTCTTCGACAATATTAACAATTCTTCCTTGAAATCGATCTATTTCGCCTTGAAGAACCGACAGAACAACAAGTCGTTTAGAGCCAAAAAGATTGTAAGGTGTCGCAACACTCACACCTGCATTGGCGGCGAGTGATCGCATGGAAAACCCGTCAGCTCCGTTTGCATGTATAAGCACGCGAGCCGCTTGTGTAATTCTAGCCCTTCTCTTGTCTTTGGATGCTTCTCTAACGCTCATTGGCTTCCTGCCCATTTAGTCACTTAAATTTCCCAGCGGGCAATCGTTTTGCCTCAACCCTAACTAATCCTGTTGGCAAGCTAATCAAATAGCGCCCTTATGCGCCTCAAGCTCCTTATCTTGCGCAGCGGAAATAACCCCTGCCGAAACCACTGTGTCGCTCAAAACCTAACATAATTCTATGTGACGAGAATTACCTAATCAAGAAATGTCAGCTTACTTACCATTCGGAAAATGTCACACAATCACTCAAACTCATTGGTTTGAACTAAACTCATACCTACCTCGTTTGAGAAAGCACAAATTCGTGCAAAGAAAAGAAAAGGCCCGGCATAACCGGGCTTTTCGTCGAAACGAGAGCAACTCTCTAACTATATAAAGTATAAATAAAGTCCAAATCTAGTCCCATGCACTGGAGTATTTGGACTCGACCCTCACCGACTCAACCACCGTAGCTATAGCGAATGTCGAGACCGTAGAATCTCGGTGTTAGGATCGCGCCCGACTGGCGCCAATTCGAAGTCTCGGTAGCTGTTGTTACGTCTCGGAGATTCATCTCGTCAGTGACGTTATTGACGAACAGACGCACGCTCCAATCTTCGCTAACATTTCGCCATGTCGCGCTGAGATCGATTCGGAATCGGTCGGGAACTAAGTCTCGATCCGCTTCATAGCCTTCATCGTAGTATTCTCCTGTATACGAGTAGGTGCCACGGAAGTCGAAGTTTCCGATTTGGGTCGGCAAGTTGTAGGCAGACCAAAGCGTCCACTTATGCTCTGGAATCTTCTTCAACTGATTACCCTTCGCGTTGACAGCAAACAGATCAGGACGATTCGTCGCATTACCGAATAAAGACGCCGGCAAACTTGGGTCGTCATCCACAGCGATAAAATAATCCGAATCGTAGGCCGTATCTGTATAGCTATAGTTACCACCAACCGTTAGCCGCTCGGTGGGTAGCCACAACCCCTCAATCTCGAAACCCGAGTTGGTCGCTTCATCGGCATTTTGAACGACGTCCACCGTCGAGCCGCGACTCGCATCAAAGACGTTTACTCGATCTTGATAATCATCATATTGATAAGTGTAAATCGAAGCATTAATTTGCATGGTGCCATCTAAATGCAGACCCTTGTAGCCCAACTCGAAAGCGAGCACCTGTTCTTGGTCATATTGTTGCGGTTTTAGCTCTCCCGTTGAGGCGTCCGTTAAACGCGCATCTGTTACACCAAGTGCAAAACCACCAGAACGATAGCCTGTTGTAACAGAACCATAAATCAGAATGTCATCCGTCGGTGTATAGTCAAGATTGACTCTATAGTTGGTATCGCGCCACGTTTCTTCATCAGCTGTGTGTGATGTGTAGCTTATAGGAACACCGTCCGCCAGGCGAAGTGGCGTCGCACAACTGGCATCCGTGAGTGGGCAAGTGGGCGTAAGTGGATTCTGCGCATCACCTGAATAGGTTGCGTTGCCCATCGCAATATTAAGTTGCCCTAGCGCTGTCAAACCGGGCGTCAACCCAGCAATGAGACCTGAAGTATTGAACCCCGGTAGGGCGCCATAGGCGTTACCAAGACCAAAGCCGCCGAGCTCGAAGTAACCGCCGCGGATTTCTCGGACTTCTTTTGTATCCTCTGCGTATCTCAAACCAACAACCAATGCGAACTGATCATTAATTGTCCAAGTGCCCTGCGTGTAAACGGCCGTCGCTTCATTTCTATTCTTATTCTGGTGGTGGTACCAGTCGCCACGGGCATCGCCTTCCCATATACCTGACAGGGCCGTGCCTTCCAACGCATCACCTAACCTTACGTGCGAATTACCAAATCCAATGGCTTGAAAATAGTTAGCCCCGCCTAGTATCGCATTGGGTTGGACAAGGTCACCATAGTCGGTAGGATTGACGAAACGATTGGTCGAATCCGTTAAGCTGTAATCCTGCTCGCGCACTTCATCGAAATAAAATACGCCCGATGTAATCGTTAAGTTTTCCGATGGATTCCAAAACAACTGAATTTCATGAGACTTGCTTTGGACATCTTCCAAAACTGTCTGACGATATTGTGTAACATCGTTATTAGAATAGTCCAAATCCTGATTAAAGGTGTAAGCGAAGTCATTGGTACCGAAAATATATTTCAGTGAAATTTCGTCGTTCAAATCCCAAGTAATATCGGTCTGACTCGCACGGTGGTCAAACAATTCGTGATTGCAGTTGCGAGTTGTATAAGGAAACTCGCAGTTACCTGCGCCGTCATCGTTTGTCGCTGCCTTGTTATTGGGATCATCCTTCGACGCACCGGCAAACAACTCAGCATTTCCAGGCTGGTTGAACTGACCATTGGCTAACCAAATTGCAGATGAATCAACCCCGGGTCTATTTGGTGCACCATAGACGGTTGTCCCAAGAACGGGGTCCGAAAATGCTAATGCACCCGCATCCGTCGCCCCAACTGTTCGAAGACCATAGGCATAAGCATCCGAAGAATGAACCCCTCGTGCCGGTGTTGGACCTTCAGTAATAAAGACTGGCGCATTGATGACTCGATCCGATTCACGATCATTGCCACGCATCTTCATTGTGATGTTGTCACTAATGTTCCAAGTAAGCGCCAGAGAAAGGTTTTGATCATCCGTGGAATTTGTTTCATCGGCTCCACTGATACTATCTTGGAGACCATCCCTGTCTCGTTTAATAGCCAATGCACGGAAAGCCAGTTTATCCTGAATGATGGGTCCAGAAATCACACCATAAAATTCCTGATCATTGTAGTTACCAACCTGCATTCTTGCATTGCCGGTCCACTCAAACGTAGGATCCTTAGTAATATAGTTCAGGGCACCACCAATGGCATTTCGACCATACAGCGTACCTTGAGGGCCACGCAGAACTTCAATTCGTTGAATATCATAAAGCGCATTTTCCGAAGCCGCGATACCAAAGTCGGGTGAGAACACACCGTTATAGTAGGTTGCGACACCAGGGTCTCCGCCTAGCGCTCGAAAATTCCGTCCAACACCCCGTATACGAATATCGTACGCGTCTCGCGTGGTAGCAGGAATGTAATTCACCATATCGTCCGCGCCTTGAAGGCCAAACTCTTCAATAGCGTCGGCTGAAAAGGCCGTGATAGAAATGGATGTATCAGAAATTGTTGCTTCAACTTTTTCAGCTGTTACAACGACTTCTTCGATTTGTCGATCTGCTGCATATACTGATGCCGACAATACGGCCGCTATGCTTAAGGTCAACAGGTTGCATCTAGTCTTTAACATTGTCATAGACAATTCCCCTGAAGTGAGCCTGCGCTTCCTTAGGAAGCTTTATTATTTTTATTTTCGGCTGGCTTAGTCAAAACCCAAACCTTGCGTAAAAAACTACTCCTTAACCCTGTCGTTGTAAACCGAGACCAAGCTGATCCCAGCGACCTTGCTGATCCGCTAACACCGTATTTTTTGTTAACTTACTGTAAAAAGGCATAATTAATCACTTCAACTTATTAGTGCAACGCTCCTAAATTCACGCAGCTTATTACAGTCAGTATTATTAGCGATCAACATGAATGCTTTTCCGCTAAAAGCGCTATCTGACTGCAAATATTTCAGGCAATTAATGGAACTATTCCCACCAAAACAGTCTTAAAAGTGAAGGAATTAGTGATTACGGCTTTCGACGTACCAATAAAAATGATATTCGCTCACTTTTCCTTCATATTTTCTTCATTTTCAATTTGAATTTAGGTATAGTGCGCTCCTTAATAACAGCGCTCACAAACACTAGGAAGAACCAACCGCAATGAAGCAGCAGCGAACTATTCAATCGATCGTCAGCACCATTGGTATCGGTGTACACACCGCCAATAAGGTGAGGATCACGCTGAACCCTGCGCCTATTAATACCGGTATTGTGTTTATCAGGGATGACATCCCAGATCGTCCCCAGATCGCCGCTAAAGCAGATAACGTCTCCAATACCATGCTTGCAACCAGCATTTCTGAGAATAATGTGACCATTTCCTGCGTGGAACACCTTATGTCTGCATTTTGGTCTATGGGCATTGATAACGTTATTGTCGAAATTGATAATGAAGAAGTGCCTATCATGGATGGTAGTGCTGCCCCGTTCATCTATCTGATCAAGACAGCCGGTATTCAAGAGCAAACAGCACAACGGCGTTACATTCGGATAAAAAAGTCACTTCGAATTGAGCAAGGTGACGCAACCGCAGAATTATTACCTTACGATGGATTCAAAGCGTCATACCAGTTTATCTATGATCATCATGTCTATAATCGATTCCCTAAATTTGCAGAAATCGATTTTTCGAAAACATCATTCGTTGATGAAGTCAGCCGAGCAAGGACTTTTGGTCTGATCAAGGAATTGGATCAAGCACAGGCGCTCAATCGATGCTTGGGATCAAGTCTTGAAAATGCTGTCGCGATTGATGACTACAACATTGTGAACCAAGACGGACTGCGCTACGAAGATGAGTTTGTGAAACACAAATTATTGGATGCTATTGGTGATCTTTACCTGTTAGGACACACAATCATCGGTGAATTCAAAGGTTACAAATCCGGTCACACAACCAACAATTTACTCGCCCGCACACTCACCGCTCAAACCGAGGCGTGGGAATATGTCAGCTTCGATGAAAAGCAATCACCACTGGCGAAATCGTTCGAGTTTCTACAGCCTCTCTCAGCTTAAGCTACTAACGGCTACGATCAATCTGCCCTGTATTCCCACCACTAAGTGTGAAACTAATCAATTTAAAAAATTACTCGCTGTTAAGTTGGGCAGCCACCTCGCGCGCCGCTTTCACTTTATCGTTAGTCTGATTAAATAAGATTTCACGGCGGGCTTTTTCTTCTGCATCAGTAAGTTCTCTTTTACCTAGCTCTTCGCCTACTTTACGGCCAGCCTGAACTGCGGGTCGACTCGCAACCTCGTCTACCCATCTTTTTAAATGAGGATACGTTAGCCAAGATTCCTCACTGATTAATCGGCCTATCAGGAATGCCCAAGGCCAGGTAATAATGTCCGCAATACTATAACTGTCACCCGCTAGATACTTATTCACGGAAAGCTGCGCATCCATAACACCGCTAAGTCGATCGACTTCGCCGACAAATCGCTTTGTACCGTATTCGAGTTGCGCAGGGTCTTGCGCTATGTTTTTGCCGTAATTTTTAAAATGATTGGCGTTCCCCATCATTGGCCCCAAATTGGCCATCTGCCAATGCACCCACTGAAGCACCTTATATTTAGCCGGCGGTTCAGTTGACATAAATTTTCCTGTCTTTTCAGCTAAATATTCTAGAATCGCTCCAGACTCAAAAATAGCGATTGGCTCACCGCCTCCAAGCGGATCATGATCGACGATTGCAGGCATTCTATTGTTAGGACTTAGGCGCAAAAAATCCGCCGTAAACTGATCTCCACCACCAATGTCAACAGGTATCACTTTGTAGGCAAGCCCACACTCTTCCAACATGATGGTAACTTTCCAACCATTTGGCGTAGGCCAATAATATACGTCGATCATCATTCTTATCCTTTTAGCAATTTTCCACTATCGTTCCAGAATCAAATCTGGCGTTATTTTCTCGACCGAAAAATGTATCGAATGAGCGAGCAATTTCCCTAGCTGCCAGTAAACTTTCAGCGTCGATGCTTAAGAAGCGATGTTATCCAATAACTCCTCAACTTCTGCCCATCGGGTCATCGCTGTGTCGATTTGGGATTCTAGCAATTTGAGTCCGTCATATACTTGACCCTGCTCCTCAGAAGTCTTTTCGTAAAAACTATCTTCGGCCATCTGCTTCTGTAACTCAGACACTCTGGTTTCGTCCGCTTCTATCTGCTGGGGAAGTTTTAACATTTCCTTCTCAAGCTTTTTACGGTCTGCTTTTTGCTTTTTACGCTCTTCATGCGAAATTGATTCATCGAAGGTATTTGCAGATCTACTGTTATTAAGGCCCTTTTCTTTTTGCGAAACCGAAATGGAAGACTGCGCCGATGACTTGCCTTTTTTCTTATTTGCGAAAGCTTTCTTCATGGCGTTTTGATAGGCCTGCCAATCGCTATATCCACCAACGTGTTCTTCGATATACCCGTTTCCATCGAAGACCAGTAAGCTAGAGACGACGTTATCCATAAAGAGACGGTCATGGGACACGATCAGTACCGTACCTTCGAATGTCAGGAGCATTTCTTCAAGCAACTCTAGGCTTTCAATATCAAGGTCGTTAGTCGGTTCATCTAAGACCAAAAGATTTGCTGGTAGTGAGAATAGTCGAGCGAGTAACAACCTATTTTGCTCTCCGCCTGAAAGCGTACGGATAGGTGCTCTTGACTGGTCAGGGCTGAACATGAAATTACCCAAATACGTAACGACATGCGTGCTCTTACCCGAGATGTCGATATATTCTCGACCCTCAGATATGTAGTCTGAAACACTCATTTCAGGATTCAATTTGTCTCTTAATTGGTCAAAATAGGCAACTTTCAACTTCGTGCCTGTCTTTACCTCGCCAGTATCAGGCGCGATTTCTTCAAGCATCAATTTAATCAGTGTCGATTTACCACATCCATTGGGACCAACCATACCTATCCGGTCGCCCCGTTGAACAATAAGGCTGAAATCACTAATTATGACGTCATCGCCGAAGGATTTGCTGACATGAACTAACTCCTTTACGACCTTGCCGGAGGAATCGCCCGAATCAATAGCCATTTTCAATTGACCCGAAGTACGGCGTGATGCTCGCTCGACACGCATTTTTTCCAAGTCACGAACCCTGCCTTCATTTCTTGTTCGACGCGCTTTAATGCCCTGGCGAATCCAAACCTCTTCTTTTTTCAAACGCTCATCAAATTTCTTATTGTGGGTTTCTTCAACCTCCCTCTGGTGATCGCGTCGTTCAATAAACTCATCGTAACCACATTCCCATTTAGTCAAACGACCGCGGTCAATATCCACAACACCCGTGGCCACAGAACGCATCAGCTCTCGGTCATGACTAACAAAAATGATCGTACCTTCAAAATCTAACAATAAATTCTCTAGCCACTGAATCATCGGGATATCGAGATGGTTCGTCGGTTCATCGAGCAGCCAAACATCGGGATCACGGACCAAAGACCTTGCAATTGCGACCCGCTTGCGCCAGCCCCCGGATAATTCATCCAAACGAACATCCCCGTCAAGTTTCAGCTTGTCTAGGATACTGTCAATGCGATGACTAAATGACCATCCATCGCCAGCTTCAATTTCCTGCTGCAAGTTCGAGAACCTGTCCACTGTATCTGGCGTCAACTCATGCGCTAGGCGATGGTATTCCGCCAGCTTTTTACCCATTGATTCAAAAACCCCAGCGACGACTTCAAACACCGTCTTATCACTATTTTCGGGTAACTCCTGTTCAAGAGTCGAAAAAGTCAACTTTTCCTGACGCCAAAGCTGACCGTCATCGAGGTTCTTTTCATTACTGAGGATTTTTAAAAGCGTACTCTTACCGCTTCCATTTCGCCCACTGAGACAAAGCCTCTCGCCTGCCTCAATGACAAGATCGACATGATCCAAAACGACATCTTCGCCGAAGGATGCCAGTGCGTTTTTTATCGTTACAATAGCCATGTATACAACGTTTTATTTAATAGTGAATTGGAAATAACCGCGGGGTTACTCAGAGTCAGATTTTTCAAATTGAGATAGCTGTTCAGTCGACGCCGGGGTTTGATATAGCGACTTCCATTGCGCATAGGGCATCCCGTAAATTACTTCTCGGGCCTCTTCATAATCAATATCAATTCCTTTATCCTCTGCCGCCGCTTTGTACCACTTACTCAGACAATTTCGGCAGAAACTGGCAAGATTCATCAAATCGATATTTTGAACTTGTTTGTTTTCATCCAAATGGCTGACAAGACGACGAAAAGCCGCAGCTTGAAGTTCAATTTGTGTTTGTTCGTCCATAGCAACTCCGAAATAAATAGCTAAAAATTCTGAATATGGTCAATAAGGCGACATCATACCACCCGACAGGATCTAAGTGACCGTGCAAGCTATGACAGATTTCATTATTGGGCAAAAATGGATCAGCAATGCCGAACCTGAACTTGCTATGGGGCGCATCATACGCCTTGAAGACCGAACCCTTTCCGTCTTTTTCGACATAAGCTCGGAAGAACGAACCTATGCACGCAAACAAGCACCCTTAACGCGGGTGAAGTTCAACCCTGGTGACAAGGTCGCAACCCTAGACGACATCGTCATTACCATCACCTCTGTTGCCGAGAAGAATGGTATTTTTGTCTATCATGGCGACTATCGAGGCACCTCAACGGTGGTTCTTGAAACCGAGCTGGACCCGAATGTTCGGTTCAGCAAACCAATCGATCGGTTACTGACTCATCAAATCGACGCAAACCCATGGTTTAACCTTCGATACGAAACCTGGCGCCACATGTCGCGCCTTAGCGCTGCCGAAAACCGAGGGCTATACGGCCCACGTGTGTCGCTCATTCCTCATCAGCTATACATAGCCAATGAGGTTGCCAGTCGTTATTCGCCAAGAGTACTTTTGGCGGACGAAGTGGGGTTAGGAAAAACCATCGAAGCTGGATTGATTATCCACCAGCAACTTCAAACAGGCAGAGCAAGCCGAATATTGGTTATTGTTCCTCCCGCCCTCACCTTCCAATGGTTTGTTGAAATGATTCGGCGCTTTAATCTGCAGTTCACTGTATTGGACGAGCAACGTTGCTTGGATATCCTAGCCGATAACAGTGAGTTATCACTCGATGAAGAGCAGACAACAAACGATTTCAATCCATTTGACGCACAACAACTGATGCTTTGCACATTGGACCTCTTTAAAGACAACCCCGACCGCTTAGATCAAATTGTTGATACAGACCTAGACCTGGTCGTGGTTGACGAAGCACATCACCTGCAGTGGAGTAAAACAGACTCAAGCATCGAGTACGACATTGTTGAAGTACTCGCCCGAACAACACGTGGCCTTTTGTTACTGACAGCCACCCCCGAGCAGCTGGGAAAGACCGGGCATTTCGCTCGGCTTCGTTTACTCGACCCCAATAGGTTTCACGACTATGACAACTTCTGTAACGAAGAAGCTAACTTTGGTGAGGTTGCCGAATCTGCTGCCGACCTGTTGAGTGGCACGAAAGCCCTCGCTAAAAGCGCCCGTTCGTCCATTAGCTTATTGCTCAATCTTAAAGCGGATGATGAAACCCTTATCTCATCATTACTTGATCGTCATGGTACAGGTCGCGTTCTGTTTAGAAATGTTAGATCCGCGATCAAAGGGTTTCCGAAAAGGATTCTGCAGCCAGTTGAATTTGAGCTACCATCAAGCTTCGCATCCATCATCGCTTCTAATGATTATCCTGAACATGTCATCCCAGGCTGGTATAACCACGACCCACGTATTCAATGGTTAGTTGATCTACTACAAAATGCGCCTACGCAAAAATTTCTGCTTATTTGTGCCAGCGCGACGACGGCAATCGAGATTCACAAAAAGCTGGCCGAAATGATTAATACCCGCACGACAATTTTCCATGAAGGCATGGCGTTAGTTGAACGGGATAGAGCTGCAAACTATTTTGCCGAAACCATTCGTGGCGCCCAGCTTCTTATCTCATCCGAGATTGGTAGCGAGGGCAGGAACTTCCAATTTGCGAGTCATTTGATACTGTTCGATCTGCCTTCCAACCCCGACCTGTTGGAACAACGCATTGGGCGACTAGACCGGATTGGTCAGCAACACGATGTGACAATCCACACGCCATACTTCAAGCACCATAAATCACAGAGGCTACTTCGATTTTATCGGGAAGGCTTATCTGCGTTTTCGGCGCCTAATCCGGCGGGTCAAAGCCTATTTGAAGATTTCGGCAAGCATCTAATGTCCGATGATCTCGAGGCTGTTATCGCCAAGGTGCGTCAGGAAAACATAGCGAGACAGCTCATGTTGAACAAAGGACGGGACCGGTTGTTAGAGCTAAACTCGCATAAGCCGAGCGTCTCTCACGATATTGTTGTCGACGTAAGTAGCCATGAGGGTGGGCTTGCATTAGAAGAGTATATGGAGCGATCCTTCGATATGTTCGGTTTAGAATCCGAATACACGGGGGAAAACATTCTCACCGTTAAGCCAACGGAATCCATGATTCGTAACGATGCAATTAGCGTCGAAACCCTAGGTCACTATCATTATCCAGAACTACCCGAAGAAGGGATTCGGATTACTTATGATCGCGATACTGCACTGGCAGTAGAAGACGTCAATTTTTTTACTTTTGAGCACCCCATCGTTCAACAAGCGATGGATCTCGTCACGTCGGACGTAACCGGCAATAGCACAATGATTGCGGTGAAGCACCCTGCACTGCCTCCTGGCACTCTACTCGTTGAGGTTTTACACATCGTTGACTGCGTCGCTCCATTGGCACTACAGGCAGATAAATACATGCCGCCGAGTATTATACGCACCGTCATTACACCCAAACTTGCTGACATTAGTAGCCAATTACCCTATCAAGATTTCATCGCCGAACAACTCGACATACCCATCACGACGTACGTCACAATATTGCAAAGCCAACAGGATGGTATCAAGGAAATGGCGAATCATTCTCGGGTCGTTGCGCTACAAGCATTGGAGAAAGAAAAGTCAGCTGCAAAGAAAAAACTACAATTACAAATGAATCAGGAATTAAACCGGCTCAAAGAGCTGAGAAAAGTCAATAACAGCATTCGACTTGAAGAAATCGAGTATCTTCAAGAGACGACGCAAATGCTAATTGAGGCCATAGAAAAGTCGGATGTAAGAATGGATGCGCTAAGAGTCATTGTCGCTGCTTAGCCCAAATAGTCTGAGTCGTCGGTTACCCAGCACATCAGACAAGATAGTGATCAAATGGTTTGTAACAGAACAACGCTCAACGTCGTTTACGTTGGCAAGCATAGGTTGATATGCATAGATTGATAAGCATAGATTGATAAGCATAGATTGGTAAGCATAGATTGGTAAGCATAGATCAGCTGAAACTGGTCAATGCGAAAAACCTACATGTCTGATTCGGTGGCTTCTCGAACTTCCATAACATGAACATCAAAATTAAAGGTGATGCCAGCCAGGGGATGATTACCATCGATCGTAATACCGTCGGACTCAATCGAGACAACTTTCACCACCTGGGACTCCTCGCCAGAACCTATTTGAAAGATCATTCCAGCCTCAATCTCTTCAGCGTCGGATTGAATCATGTCGCGCGACACGGTCCGAACCAATTGTCGCTGCGGCCAACCATAAGCATCTTCGGGGCCAATAGTGACGGAGAACTCATCCCCCACTTCTTTTCCCATCACCGCCTTCTCTAGCCCAGGGATCATCGATCCATCACCTTCAACAAAAAACAATGCTTCAGCAGCCTCCGATGAATCAACCACTTCCCCGGTGTCATTTCTTAGCGCATAGTTAAATTTGTAATAGGTTGGCATGAGGTATTCCGATTAAGGGCAGCGATTATAAGGTGTGCGGCAGTTGCAAATGTGCGGCGCAATTATACCCGGCGTGACCTTGGACGCAATCAACTAAAGATGGATATCTCGCAGAGCAGCATTGCAGACCATAACTTGAAATATTGGTTGATACTATTTATCACGTTCACATTTCAGAACAATTATTTACAACGACTCATCAAAATTTCTCCTCCGAGCGACGACTAACAATATTCTTTAAAGCAAGCTGTTGACCAAATCATGCCAACGCCTAAACACATTGGAAACAGAAACACTGGCCGGCAAGCTGTTAACCGAAAAGGAGGATCCTGGCTTGATTTCGCGAATCATGTCTACGGCCTGCTTGGTTGAATCATAGCGGCAGATCTCTGGCACAAATTCTGTATAGGCTAACGCATTTGGAACAATCGGCACGCAACCCGCGGCCATTGCTTCCAAAACCGCCAATCCCTGAAACTCATGTCGTGCTGTCGATAGAACGACATCGCATTGTCCCAAAAAGGCAAGATAATCATTTCGATCTTCAATAAATCCGACGCGTCCAAGCGCATCGACAGCGGCAAGACGAGCAATGAGCTGCTTGAATTTTGAGGGTTTTTTGCGAAAGGATTGGCCTATTAGGCTCAATGTGAAACGTTGACCACTGCTAATAAGCGCGTCGACCAATAGATCTAGTTCATCAACGCCCTTGTCGTGCTCCCAACGATGATTCCATACGATATGGCGCGAATCACACCCGTGCTGTTTCGACGGGGACATATTTTCGCTCGATTTTTTACCTGATCTGCCAATCTCGATAGGCACCGGTATCACCCGTGCTTTTTGGCTAAGTCCATCAACCACGCCAGGCGGAATGCCGTCCGGCATTTTCGCCAAAAAATCGCCGACACCCTCCATAAACGTACGTTGGTTAAAGCTTGAATTAAACACTAGTTGATCTGCGGCAATAGCCGAATACAGTTGAGTAATTTGACGTTCGACTTGATGGTTCGCACTACTCACATCGGGGTACGCGAATTGATTCTCATGAAAATAAAGTATGACCGGAATGCCATTGAGGCTTGGCGTCAGCCCCTTCAATGTTGCCAAATCGGTCATCGAGGTCGCGATGACCAAATCGTAAGCTTGCGATAACTCGTGTCGCTGCGACAGCGTCAAACTGTTACCGCGGAATCGCCAACTAAAGTATCGCGCTTGAAGCGTGACGACAACAAATTCGTGGCCGGATAATCCTTCGCACAGCTTGCCCCACCAGTATTGGTGACTTAGTGCATCATAGGGTGAAAGTAGCAGAATTTTCATTGGCGCAATGGTACCCGTATTCCTCTGGCTTGTTGTAGAATGGGCTTACTTTACGTTATTAGGTTACGGGAATCATGGCTGGAATTGTAATTATCGGTGCAGGTCAAGGCGCAGGACAAGCAGCGGCAAGTCTTAGGCAAGCAAAATATGAAGGCGATATTACCCTCATCGGTGACGAAGCCTATCCGCCCTACCAACGCCCACCTTTGTCAAAGGCATACCTATCCGGCGAACTCCCAATTGAGCGGGTTTATGTACGAGCCGAGAAGTTTTACACCGATAAAAATATTGATCTAAAAACCAACACACGGGTTGAATCGATTGATCCGCAAGGTAAGTCCGTCACAACAGACTCGGGCGAAACCATTGCCTATGAAAAGTTACTCATCGCAACCGGTAGTCGGCCTCGTAAGCTTTCTATTGCTGGCAGTGACCTGCAAGGCATTCATTACCTCAGGACAATCAGCGACGTTGATGCAATAAGAGACTCTATGTCGACTGCCAAGAATATCGTCATCGTGGGCGGCGGCTACATCGGCCTAGAGGTGGCATCAGTAGCCGTTTCCAGCGGCTTAAATGTCACCGTAATGGAAATGGAAGGTAGGATTCTGCAGCGCGTCACCACGCCAGAAATGAGTGCGTACTATCATAAGCTGCATACCAGTCGAGGCTTGAATATTCTAACCAACTCAACGGTTAGCGGCTTCACAGGTAAAGACAAAATCAACGGCGTACTTTGCAAGGATGACGCTGGAGAAGAATCCGAGATTCCCGCAGATCTCGTCATTGTCGGTATTGGTATTATTCCAAATATAGAATTGGCTGAAGTCGCTGGCATCCATTGTGACAATGGCATCGCCGTCGATGATCACTGCCGAACGTCGATGCAGGACGTTTACGCCATTGGCGATTGTTGTAACCACCCTAACCCTATTCTTAATCGCAGGCTTAGGCTCGAATCTGTCCCAAACGCCATGGAACAAGCCCGTGTCGCCTCCGCAAATATACTCGGTGATGACAAGGTATACGCAGCTGTACCCTGGTTTTGGTCAGACCAGTACGAACTCAAATTACAAATGGTTGGATTCTCAGCAGATGGCGACACGCAAGTCGTCAGAGGCGATATGGACACGAATCAATTTGCCGTGTTCTACCTGAAAGATAATGCTGTTGTCGCCGTCGATGCAGTCAACAGTCCAAAGGAGTTTATGATTTGTAAACAACTCTATGGAAAAGTCGTCGATCCTGAAAGTCTTTCAGACTCAGAAACCGACTTGAAAACGCTACTTTAGCAAGCCATGTCCGCCCCTAAATACAGCCTCGAAATTGAAGGGGTTTCAAAATATTTTGGTGACAAGGTTGCAGTCCGCAACCTTTCCGCCAATATCCCAACGGGCAGTATTTACGGCTTCCTCGGTCCCAATGGCGCGGGAAAAACAACCACCATCCGTATGATCATGGATATCTTGCATCCTGATAACGGCAGCATAAGTCTATTCGGCGGTTTAACGTCAGCAAACTGTAAAGATCGTCTTGGCTATCTCCCTGAAGAAAAGGGGCTCTATAGATTGCGGCACCATGCCTGCGAAGCCAAGCTTCTCCAAATCAAGCGCATCAATAAATGCTTCAACGACTCGAACGGGGTTATCTTCGGTGATGTGGTCGTCCAGACTAGCGGGCAACAAACTCATCTGAGATCGGCCTTCGCCCTAAACAAACCGCTTCATGAGAGAACACTCTGCGGAGATATCTCATTATACTTTTTACGATCGCGTTTTTACACACTCTGGGCACATTTCGGCCATCCATCGAATCTCTCGCGAACGACCGCTCCTGAGGTATTTTGAAATCATATCAAGTTTTTCAATAGCGGCCACTCAAACCGTGCCGAGCTACGCATGCTTTCGGCCATCTACTGTCATTTCCGAAAGCAAGCGAGACCATTTAACACTGAACGGCATACGAATTGGTTTCGTTGACGACTATGCGTTCCGCCGTCGACTGGGCTGGTTGGCCGTCGTCAATTGCCTTCTAAATCGCCCGACACTCCGACCAATAGCACATAGAGGAGCGGTTGGTATCTATCCCCGTTCATAGATGGAGAATCTTTGAAAAGATCCAGGGCCATAACGATTTTCTTCCGCAGTCCCTGTAAGAAAGCCGCATTCGACCAGTATCCAAATCGCTGCAAACAGAATAACCGCTCCATCAAAGTGTGTTGTATGTGTTGTCACCCTCATATCCCCTGCCCCAGATATTCTGATTGTATTGAGGGTCGTTTTCAGAAGGCGCGGCGAACACTTTGGGAGCCAATTACCCGCCTCGATTTAGCGCCGACTTGGCTACTGATGGAATACTTTGTGAACACCCTTTTTCGTATAATTTTCAGCGAGTTATGCAATAAAAAGAGAAGCAGAGCACGGTAATTCTCGCTCTTTTGTACAGACGCCAAGGCGCATAGGAACAGAACAATAATGCAAAAATATTAATACGAATAGATGATTGCGAAAGCGAAAAATTCCTGTAACTTAACCAGATGGCTGATCCAACACTCCCAGATACTCATTCGAAACCAGCGTCTCGATCTGACGCACTCACTTCGAAGGGTTCCACAGACAATCCGGCGACTAAGAACGCGGCTTCGAGCGATGTCGTGACAAACCCCAAGAGCCTTAGCCATAAGCTCTATCAGGGCTGGCTTGAATGGCGAACGTTAGTGATTTTCCTGATCGTCATGGTCCTATTCCGTTCCGCAATTGCAGATTGGAACCAGGTCCCGTCCGGTTCGATGAAACCGACGATCCTTGAAGGTGATCGGGTCGTTGTTAATAAACTTGCCTACGATCTTAAGGTGCCATTTACGACGTGGCATGTTGCACAATGGGCTGACCCGAAACGGGGCGAGATCGTCACATTTTACTCCCCTGACGATGAGAAACTGTTGATTAAAAGGGTCATCGGCGTACCGGGCGATGTGATAACAATGAGAAACAATCAACTCTACATAAACGAAGAACCTGCCACCTACAGTCGACTTGAATCCGACATTGTCAATCAACTGGATTATTACCAACGTCACACCCACGCTTTCTTCAACGAGAAAATTGACGAAGTTGAACATGCTGTCATGCTTAGGCCATCTCAACCCAACGATTACAACAGCTTCGGTCCAATTGACATACCAACCGACAAATACATGATGCTAGGTGATAACAGAGACAATAGTCGCGACTCTCGCAGGATTGGTTTAGTGCAACGGGACAGAATTACAGGTCGAGCGCACACAGTGGCTTTCTCTGTCGATTATGAAGGTTATTACATGCCCCGCCTTGACCGCTTTGTCAGGACGCTGAATTAGCTCAATCTCTCTATCAGTTTTATCGACGACCTCTTTAGCCTCACTCATTTTTTTTGTGACTCTCATATATGAAAGAACTCGCCCACAGCCTTTACAACTCATCGTACCTGACTGGCGAGTTTGTTTTACGATCAGGTGAGACTAGCCAACAATATTTCGATAAGTATCAATTCGAAGCCAACCCAATACTTTTAAATCAAATCGCGCTCGAGCTGGTGAAATTAATTCCAACCGAAACTGAGCTTCTCGCAGGCCTTGAGATGGGTGGCATACCGGTCGTCACCATGCTGTCCCACCACTCCGGCATTCCCTGCGTTTTTGTTCGAAAAACAGCAAAACAATACGGCACAGCGAAGCTTGCCGAAGGACCACAATTCGAAGGAAAACGCGTCACTATTGTTGAAGATGTTGTTTCAAGTGGGGGTCAAATAGCCCTCTCAGCGGAAGACCTACGTAGCCGAGGCGCAATCGTCACTGATGCTATTTGTGTAATCGACCGGCAATCAGGCGGCGCCGACGCGCTTTCAAGGTCCGGGCTATCATTGATCGCACTTTTCAAAATGGACCAATTGTTACCTACTGAGTAACGATCTTGCTTGCCCTTGTTTCGACTAGCGCGATTAACTATCACGATCCTTAGGTTTCTCAGGGGTCTGCATTGTCTCTATCGCTTCAATGTCTGACTTTAGACGCCCCAACATACCTTCTTTGTCACGCCGTACAAAACTCAGCAAGAAGGAAAATAAAAATCCACCTATGATTAATATACCGACCAACATAAAGGATAAAATCAAGAATACCTTGATCTCCTCCTTATCTACGTCATAGCTGGTAATCGCCATCCAGACGAATGCGGCGGTAAAAAATGATCCCGATAAGAATAACCGCAATTGACTGTTTTTAAGAAACCTACCCACGCTTTACCTCTTCCGCTTCATTGCCCGCTAGCTTACACTCGATGTCAATCGAACAAAATCAAAAAAGGAACTAAGCATGTCACTGGATCCAGTTGTAGAAGTATTACTCGGCCAACTAGCAGAAGCTGGCGGTTTACCTTTGAACGAAATGTCCCCATCGGAGGGACGTGCTATGTATCAGGCAATGAACGCCGATGCCGTTAAGCAAGAGCTTACTGAAGTCACTGATTCAGATGCAGCAGGTGTGCCTATCCGTATCTATCGCCCCTCTGCACAGGACAATTTAGCCTGTATCGTCTTCTATCACGGCGGGGGTTGGGTGATCGGCGATCTTGAAACACACGACGCGCCTTGTCGAAGGCTTGCAAACGCAACAGGTGCGGTTGTCGTGGCTGTCGATTATCGTTTGGCGCCTGAGCATCCCTTCCCAGCGGCACAGGACGACTGCTACACAGCGACCTGCTGGGTCGCTGACAATGCGGCAAATCTGAATATTGATCCTAATAAAATTGCCGTCGCCGGAGATAGCGCGGGCGGCAACCTGGCCGCCGTCGTAAGTCTTAGAGCAAGGGATGAAAATGGACCCAAAATCGCCCATCAACTATTGATCTATCCTGCGACGGACGCCGCGATGAATACGCAATCGTTTACTGATAATGCAGATGGCTACATGCTGACACGAGAAAGTATGGCGTGGTTTTGGCAGAATTACTTAGGCACTGACCCTGCGGACGCGGGCAACCAAACTAACCCCTTAGCATCACCTCTAATGGCAAAGAGTTTAGAAAATCTTCCGCCTGCAACCATTATCACGGCAGAGTTCGACCCACTCAGAGATGAGGGTGAAGCTTATGGCGCAAAGCTAAAGGCTGCCGGAAACGAAACCCAGGTTGTGCGAGAAGATGGTCTTATCCATGGTTTCATTAGCCTCGTTGACGGCGTACCTGCCGCAGATAAAGCGGTATCACGTTTCTCAAGCAAGCTTAAAATCGCACTTGGCTAGTTGTCTGCATATTGATTTCGCCGCTCGGATGCTTTTGTATCCAAGAGGCGAACAATGATCGACGTCAACACGCCCGATGCGATCGTTACAGCATTGGCTGACGATGACTGCATCGAAGACCATCGTTTTGTCGGTACGCAATGGCTGATACCGATTATCGGTAAGGCGTTCTTAGCCTGTCATTTTGTGGATATGCAATTTCAATGCGATGAATTGCAGGAAACGATATTCAACAAATGCGTCTTCGATAATTGCACCTTCAGCAGTATTAATCTAAAAGAGACGCGCTTTACCGATTGTCAGTTCTATAACAAAGACACGGAAACCAGCTGTAATTTCAATTTTGCGAACCTGACGGCAGTTGAGTTCGTAAAGTGCGACTTATCGATGTGTAATTTTTCCCGCACGCTGCTCTATCGCGCCGAGTTCATGCGCTGCCAGTGCCAAGGGATTGATTTGAGCCATTGTGATGCAACCACACAAACCGGCAGCCTCAGACTCAAAGGCATGAAAATTGTAGACTGTAATCTGGCTTATGCAGATCTTACAGGGTCGAATTTGGGCGGCTCTGACCTCAGCGAGAGCCGCTTTAGTCACTGTATCATGGATGAAGCTGATTTCTGCGACACCGATATGCGGGACTGTGAACTCCACCAGATCGACGCGAGAGGTATCAGCATTGCGGGAGCCGATTTAAGAGGAGCCAATCTTGATGGGCTGGATATTAGAAACATTGATATGACAGGGGTCACGATCAATGAATACCAACAAACGGCCCTGCTATTGCCGCTAGGGATAGTCGTTATTCAGGACTAACCCGGTTCAAGCTTAACCACTATCCCCGGCTTCCAGTTTCGTCTTTATTTAATCTCGATCAACTCAACATCGAATATCAATACAGAGTGAGGCGGGATACCACCTGTGCCAGCAGGGCCATAGGCTAGATTAGAAGCGATGAAGAATCGGCTCTTACCACCAGCCTTCATGAGCTGAAGACCTTCAGTCCAGCCAGGAATAACCTGACTTAGACCGAATTCGACCGGCTCGCCGCGTTGAATAGAACTGTCAAAGACAGAACCGTCGATCAGTCTTCCTTCGTAGTGCACAACCACACGATTTTCTTTCACCGGCGATGCACCCGTACCTTCGAGGAGGACAAGATATTGCAATCCGGAAGGTGTCACAGCAATCCCATCCTGCATCGCATTGGTTGCTAAAAATTCTTCCCCTGTCGCTATCGCTGCGTCAGCCTGCAGATCTCTGATCTTTGTTTGTCGAGCTCGAACCTCAGCGATGACGGCTTCCTGCTGTGTTTGAGTCAAAACAGGCTCTGTGCCTTCGAGTGCGTGTTGCATGCCCTCAACAAGCCGATCGACATTAATGGAATCGTTACCGCCTTCTTTCAACATATTTCCGAATGAATAACCGAAGAAGTAGCCCAAATCAGCTTCTATAGAGCCTTTGTTGATCTGTTCTTGTTCTGGCTCGGCGGCGAAACTAAGACTAGAAAACACTATAATAAATGAACATATAGCATTGATATTAAACGAAACTTTAAACATATATTAACCAATAAACAGCTTGATGAGGGTGCATTATTACACAGTTAACGGCGCAGCGGATGACAATAGTTCGCATTCGAAGGTTTTCCTAAAAACACACATCCGATTTTCTTCGACTAAGCCAAAATTATACCCAGTCCAGGCATAGCTGGACAACATTCTGTTACTGCATTGCCAAGCAACCCAAATAGGCCAAGACGGCTATGTGCTGAACCGACACAGCAGTAAATTGACTTAAACCTGTCACCAACATTGACACATGACGCAGACGCAGACGCAACACTGTTAATACGATGAATGGAGCCTATTCTTCCGTGAACTGACCAATAGATGTGGAACTTGATGGCGTTCAGGACTCTAATTCATTATCGTGTTTACGTATGCATGATACTCATGATCTAGCCTGTAATGATCTAAACGAAGAGAATGCGGGTATTACACACTAAGCCGATATCGCGATATATGAAAATGAAAAACTTGTTCCGCTCGAGTCTAATAGTCAGCCTCTCAATCCTTAGCGCAGGCTTTCTGCATTCGGCCCTAGCAACCACTGCTGCTGCCGAATTGGGCCGCGCTGGCATCGATACAGATGTAACTAAGACCCTTGAGCCTTTGCCTGAACATACGAACACGACCCGACATATCGTGGATGCACTGTCATCGCGGCACTATGTCGATACGGTTCTGGACGATGCCCTGTCATCAAAGATTTTTGATGGCTATATTAACGGCTTGGACCCTTCTCGAAGTTACTTTCTTGCGTCAGATATCGAAAGTTTTGAGTATCTAAGGTTCGAAATGGACAATGCCCTTCGAAAAGGCGACGTGTCGGCTGCTTTCGAGATTTTCAATACTTATCAGGCACGCGTTGTGACGCGATTTGAAAAGGTCGTCAGCAATCTAGAGCTCGGCGTCGACCAATTCGATTTTACGATTGATGAAGAGCTGATGCTCGATCGTGAGGAAGAAGCCTGGGCGCAAAATGACGCGGAACTCGATGATCTGTGGCGAAAGCGGGTAAAACACGCGGTACTCAACCTGCGTTTGGCCGAAAAAGAGCCTGAAAAGATCCAAGAGCTATTGCTCAAGCGTTATGAAAACCGTTTATCACGGACGATTCAGACAAATAGTGAAGACATTTACCAGATCTACATGAATGCATTCACCAAAACCTATGATCCTCACACACAGTATTTTTCACCCAGAACATCTGAAAATTTCAACATCAATATGAGCCTCTCCCTAGAGGGTATCGGTGCCGTGTTACAACGCGAAGATGAGCACACTCGCGTTGTCAGCCTTGTACCGAAAGGTCCCGCAGATAAATCGAACAGTCTATTCCCCGATGACAAAATTGTTGGCGTCGGTCAGGGTGCCGAGGGCCAGATCGTTGACGTCGTCGGCTGGCGCTTAGATGAAGTTGTCGAGTTAATTCGAGGCAAGAAGGATACCGTTGTCAGGTTGGACGTTATTCCCGCCGAGGCTAAGGATTCGAGCTCAAAGGTTATAGAAATTACGCGCAACACGGTAAAACTTGAGGAGCAGTCAGCAAAATCTGAGATTATCGAGGTCGAACACTTCGGTGCAATACAAAAAATAGGCGTGATCGATATACCCACCTTTTACATTGACTTTAAAGCACTTCAGCAAGGCGACAAGAACTACAAAAGCACAACTTCGGATGTGCGCAAACTGCTTGTCGATCTGATGGAAGAAGGGGTTGAAGGCGTGGTTATTGACCTGCGCAACAATGGCGGTGGTTCTCTACAGGAGGCAAAAACGCTAACAGGTTTGTTTATTGATCGAGGCCCAACCGTACAAATTCGCAGCAAAAGTAATCGGGTCGATATCTTGAATGATCGCGATATTCGAACAATTTACGATGGGCCCATGGCGGTATTGGTTAATCGACTGAGCGCTTCTGCCTCTGAAATTTTCGCCGGCGCTCTACAGGATTACGAGCGCGCGGTTGTTGTTGGCAGTCAAACCTTCGGTAAAGGCACAGTACAATCTCTGATCCCGCTTAATCGCGGACAACTGAAATTAACTCAAGCAAAGTTTTACCGTATTTCTGGTGAGAGTACTCAGCACAAAGGCATCGTACCGGATATCTCGTTTCCAGCTAACTTTGACCCGGAGCAAATTGGTGAAAGTACACTCGACAGCCCTCTTCCGTGGGATCACATCAAACCCACCAGCTACCGCATTAAGGGAACAGTTAATCCACTGCTCGCAGATCTCCAATCGATGCACAACAAGCGCGCAGCCTTGGACCCAGAATTCATCTACCTTCGTGATGCGCTAGCCTATCGCCAAGTTAGATCGAACGAAAATACCATTTCGCTAAATGAGCAAGCCCGCTTACGTGAAAAAGATAGCGCAGATACATTTTGGTTAGCGCTAGAGAATACAAAGCGACTTGGCTTAGGGTTAGACCCTGTTGCGTCTCTGGATGACCTCGATAACGAGGATGAGCCGGTCGTTGCATCGGTTGAACAAACACCGAGCAGCGCACCTGGACTGTCCCCAGCGACGAATGGAGACACTTCTACTGAAGACCAATCGTTGCTTGGCAATGAGATAGTCGGCGTAGGTTTTGAGACCAACTCAAGCAATCCTGCACAAGGGTCCGACGATATTGAGAATCCGCATCAAGGTGCTAAGGGCGCAACCCTCGAGACTACTGAAGACGAGCAAGAACCCGACCCCTTTTTAGTCGAAACAAGCAAAATCGTACTTGATATGATTGGTCTCGAAAACCGCACAGCAAAGAAAAGTATGAAAGAGCAACGCCTATAGTACTAGACAACTGGAGCGAAGCCGGCTTTAGAGAAGGATTGTAATTTCTTCTAGCAATCTCTTGCCGATATCTGGCACCCTGGCGACCGCTTCAGGATAACCGACGACCAATAGCAGAGACGGCCGCTCTGTTTTTGGTCGCTGCAGTACCTTACTCATCAAGCCCATCGGACTCGTGTGTATGGGTCAGGCCAACTAGACCCGCATGATGAAGTGCGGTAAACAGCATTTCCGTCGCAATCCCAACCGACTCTGGCAGGTCGTAGTGTTTCACCTTTGTTCCACCCTCCAAGATGCCGAGGCGTTGCTGAAAAACCGCGATCAGCCATGGCACCCGCTCTAGAAAAGGTTTATTCGCATCAGTCCCCAACGGCGCCAGAGCTTGGAACCACTTCACCGGCGCTTTGTCGGCATAGAACCGCGCCTCTTGACGCTGCGCAGCAAGCCTGAGCTTGCGTTTAATATCAGCACTACCCACTACAACAAACTGCCAAAGGTTGCATATTTGCAACGCTCACCGACGTTCCCACCGTTAACAAACAATGATCAATTGTCGATTTTGGCACGGCTTTATCTGAAAATCTCGCACCGTTCTGAGCGACGTCATCTCAATATAAAACGACGCAGCACGGTTGATCATGTCAGCTTCGTCGTAGCCTAAAAGATCAAATGGTACAAACGGATGCTCAGACCTAAATGCGACTCTGACAATACCGATGATGGCGCTATTGTAAGGTTCACTCGGCGTCCTTTCACACGGTGACAGGACGATGTATTAAGAGATTTACTAAGAGGTGTATTAAAAGATGTACTGCAAAGATTTACTGAAAAGAAGTAATCGAAAGTCGTATCCGAAGAATGGACTAGGGAAATATTTCCGAAAAAATTAGCGGCCGCCTAGTTTTAGCGAGACCACGTTTGCTTAGAACCTTAAGACAGGTCATCCGAGCTAACGTCCCGCTTGATCTTTCTCGACCAAATCAAACGCATTTTGAATCTCTTTGAACTTGTCTTCCGACGCTGCAGCAAACTCTGGCGACACGCCCTTGGACTGAACACGATCTGGATGAAATTCCATCGCCAGTTTCCGGTATTTTTTCTTAATATCCCGCATATCGTCATCGGGCTTGGCGCCTAATATTGCATAGTAACGATTAATATCGTCCGGTAATCCGCTAAAACGGCTTTTCAGTTGTTGATAGCGATTCTCGAGTTTAAATATTTTAACGGCCTCAAGAATGAGACGTTCTTCAGGTTCATCCATACGTCCGTCGGCGTGGGCCACAAGCAGTAGCAGATCAATGACTGAGGATAATACCGCGTCGACTCGGCCAAATTCCTGATAGAACTGTAAGGCAAAACCCTCAAACTTCTCATCGGACTCTTTTGCCGTATTGAACACCTCAATCGCAAACTTTCTCGCCTTAGGGCTGAGACGTAAGTTGTCAGTCATGACTCGATCGATCGCATCAACTTCCTGCTGCGTGACGACACCATCGGCTTTGGCCAGTTTGCCCAACATGGAAAAGGTCGCGACAAAATAGATCGTTTGTTTGTTCTCGAGCCCGCTAATCAGACCTTTAGTCATACGCCCGCTATCGAGAGCGTGGTGCCCCGCCAGCATACCAAGCACCGCACCTGCGGGTCCGCCGAACATTAGACCAATACCACCGCCTAAGATTTTTCCCATCCAGCTCATATCTTCAATTAATCCTTAACGCTTTACTGACGTTGAACCTTTTACCGCCGAGTCTTCAGGCTGCGCGACACGATCAATGTGATTGGCAACAATCGACAACATTTCGGGTACCAAGGCATCCGGTATGTTATGTCCCATTCCGGTCACCGCAATCATTACCGCATTGGCAATGCTTTTCGCCGTATCTTCTCCGCAAGCCAGCGGGATCAACGCATCTTCTTTTCCATGTATGACCGTCGTCGCAACGGCAATACTGTTCAGCAGTTCGATTCGGCTACCCGCAGCCACGATCGCCGCCATTTGGTAGGCTACACCCATTGGATCGTAACTCCGCGCATAGCTCGCACCCGCCCGAGCGAGTCTTTGTTGCAGCGTTTCGGGATATCCGGGGCTTCCAAATATCACCATATCCTCTGCCGTTTGCTTAATTATCTCATCAGCGCTACTTGCTTCATCTGACTCGCGCATCAAAGCTTGCTGGGCTTGCGGGCTCGGCCCAGGTAAGCCGGATCGACCTGACGACGACATGACAGAGCACAAAGACAAAACCCTTAGTGGATACTTAGCGGCGATAATCTGGGCAATCATGCCGCCCATTGAAATGCCAAAGATATGTGCCCGTTCAATTGAAAGCGCATTCATAAGACTCATCACATCTGCGGCCATATCGTAGGCCGTATAGGGCGCAGTATCTTCGCCCGAAGCAATGCCCTTAAGATTCGGTTTAATCGGCTGATTGAAATGCGTCGATAGACCAACATCACGGTTATCAAACCGAATCACTCGCAGGTTTTGCGCGAGCAACCCCTCAATAAACGCGTCAGACCAGTCAGTAAGTTGCGTGCCTAAACCTCGAATAAGTACAAAAGCGGGATCCGTGTCACGCCCGATATCTTCATAAGCCAATCGTACTTGTTCAAGCTGAACAAATTTCACAAGTCCTCGCCCCCCATCAGATCAAGCAACTCCTGAGTTTTTAGTTCCATTAGCGCCGTATCAGCACGGGATTCAACGTTGAGTCGCACAACAGGCTCTGTGTTAGACATACGCACGTTAAAGCGCCAATCGGCAAACTCGACACTTAAGCCGTCCGTATGATCAATGCTGTTTGCATCAACACTGTACTTTGATTCTAACGAACTGATCAATGCCGCAGCATTCTCAATTCGACGATTAATCTCGCCGCTGGCAGGAAATAACGCCATTCGATCATCAACCAATTCAGCGAGGGTCTTGCCGCTAGCCGAGATTAAACCAATGACCAGTAACCAAGGCACCATACCGGAGTCACAATACGCAAAATCCCTAAAATAGTGATGCGCACTCATTTCTCCGCCATAGGCCGCATCCTCTATTCGCATTCGCTCCTTAATAAAAGCATGACCTGTCTTGCTCATCACTGCTGTACCGCCCATGGACTCGACAATTTCAATCGTGTTCCAAGTCAATCTAGGGTCGTGAACAATACGCGCATCAGGTTCGTCTTTTAAGAACGCCTCGGCTAACAAACCAACAATGTAATAGCCTTCAACAAATCGGCCTTGTGCGTCGAAAAAGAAGCACCGATCAAAGTCACCATCCCAGGCTATGCCGAGGTCTGCATTATTTGCAGTAATCGCATCGATCGTCGATGTCCGATTCTCAACTAACAAAGGGTTAGGAACGCCATTGGGAAAATGACCATCGGCTTCGTGATGTACCTTAATAAACTCGACCGGCAAGTGTGACTCGATCTGATCAATGACCGCACCTGCGCCGCCGTTTCCTGCGTTTACAACAATCTTCAGTGGTTTCAAATTAGGCAGGTCGACATAACTCAACAGTTGTTGAATGTAGGCGTCGCGATGATCGAGTGTTGACAACGCCCCTCTTTGCTTCGGGTCGCCAAAATCGGCTGTTTCAACAAGTTGCTCAATCTCTTTAAGACCAGTGTCACCACTTATCGGCCTCGAACCTTCACGAACGAGCTTCATGCCGTTGTAGTCTTTGGGATTGTGACTCGCCGTCACCACGATGCCGCCATCCATATTGAAGTGCGAGGTCGCAAAATAAATTTCTTCGGTTCCACACTCACCAATGTGGTACACATCGACACCACTGTCTCGCAGACCCTCAATCAATGCATCACAGATCTCGGGGCTGGACAGTCGTATGTCATGTCCAACGACGACCTTCGTCGGCAAAATTTTAGCCGCAAATGCCCTTCCTATCCGGTAAGCAACATCTGTATTTAACTCATCCGGTACCCGGCCTCTTATGTCATAGGCCTTGAAACAACTTAACGCCACGGTTTTGATTCCTGTCTGTTTTACAAAGCCTTATTCTACCGCAGTTCCGGTCAGCATGTTCACATCTGATACATTGTCTAACGAAGTACGTTCCCCGTCTTAAATCCGAGAACTGCCAGATTCCACAGATTAGATAACCGCCATGTTAACGTTACTCCCCTTGATACATTGACGGCGTAATGTACTCAATTGCATCTGGATACTCGAAGTTTAGATTATCAAACTTAACGCGATCGTCACTCACATCACTCTCATCTGGGACTCCGTCATAGTCCAGGTCGGCAGATTTTGTACCGTCCTCAGGAAACATGTCTGCATAATTCTGCACACCGTCTGCGTCGTTATCTTCGATTGGCGAATACACCTTACCTGCGTAGAGCGGGTCTAAATCGGGGTCGGAGGCAAAATCATTGACCAACACGGCCCCGGCTGCGGGCACAGCGGTGATAATATTGTTGCCTTCAAAAAACAAATGGCTGGGTGTGGGCAAAGTATCGCGCACAACAAGGCCGTCACAAAAGCTCGTATCAACCTGCGAATAGACCTTTCGTGGCTTGAGCACCCTGACAATATATTCCGGCCCGCTAGCGCCAACAACTGTTGTTAGGTCAGGCACGTCAAACGCCGGCACTGTGGTGGCAGCTGCTTGGCCGCTGCACGGCTCCGCGGCAACAACAGATCCATCTAAAAGCGATCGACAAGCAACAGGCGGGTTTACACTAAACCCCGCTACTTGTACCTGCACGACATCATTGTTCGCATTCGTAAATTCCGCTGAAAAAGTCTCTGCGTTTCGATCTCCATCGGCTGTGTAGACCCCATAACCGAAATTAGGCACATAGGACCAGGAAACCGAACGACTGACACAGGCCGACTCTATCAAAAGCTTGCTTTGAACAAAGTTCCCGGCAATATGCAAGTCTAGGTATCTTTCGTACCGAATGTAATCGGCACTAAATGCGATATTTGTGGCACCCGCAATATAGGGTATCCCCGCGGGGTACAATTCGGAACCAGTAGGTACGGGGTTAAATACTTTGTTGACGATTGTGCCGTAACCAGCATCACCTTCTTCAAAATATAAATTTGTCGCATAGTATTCTTCGCTCTGCCCCTGTGGCGTACTTTGATTGATGACAAATTGATCCAAGTACAACGAACTCTGATATTGAATGGTCGAATCGTCGACTCGCGACGACTCAGAATGCTGACGTAGCAACATCTTTTGGTCGTTTTGATTATAAAGCTGCTGATCAATCGTCATGATGCCGACAGGATTAGCAGCCGTCGCTTCTTCTATCACATGAATGTCTTGGGTAAGGCTGGTTAATGCGCCGGCGTTAGTTGCATTCCAGTACTCAACTCTCACCAAGGCATCAGGATTAAGTTGAGTTGCTCTAACGACCGCTGGTTCGTCTCGCATGTTAAGACCACACGCGCGCTCATCAATATTCGTTAAATAAGCATACGCCGGCGTATCAGCGTCACTTTGGAGATTGGCCCACTTGCGGTACTCGGTTTTGTTAAACAAACAAAGCAGTCGATTCAACCCGCCAAAGGGGATGTCTATGGTGACCTGATGAACTAAGTTAATAGTGAAGTCGCGCCAGACAGGCTGAGATTTATCCGTGATTTGATCACGCGTTAACTCAGAATAAGCAGGATTAGCCGTAATTAGCAGCGCCGACAGAAAAAGTGCTTTTAATATTAGTTTCTCAATCATTTTTATCTCAAAAATTCGATAATAGAAGGGATTTCTCTAGCCATAAATATCGATCCATCTTTTGGGAAAGGATCTTCATAATCGAGCACGCCGTCAGCATCATCATCAGCATCTGCAAGCATCCCCAATTGCAGGCAAGCCGAATCACAATCATCGGGGATACCGTCGAGGTCTGTGTCTAGCAAAATGCCGGTCGATATGAGCGGGAAACCATCGTCCGCGTCTGGCGAGTTGTCACCATCATCATCGGTATCTGCAGCCATGCCTAATTCCTGACAGGCACTATCACAATCATTCGGGCGACCATCGGCGTCTGTATCGAGCAGTGTTCCGATACTCACTAATGGGTAACCGTCAACGGTATCGACAATACCGTCCCCATCATCATCTGTATCGGCGTTGTTGCCCATGCCGTCGCCGTCTGTATCTAGGCTCTCGGTCGAGTCCGATGGGAAAGCATCAACACTGTCTCGGACGTCATCGTTATCGTCATCGGGGTCCAATAAATCTGGCACACCATCGTTGTCGTTGTCCGGCGCACCAACGGCAATCACAACATCAACAAACAGCTGCGACAAACTCGTTTGCTCCAAAAAGTCATTCAGATTGACCTCGGCAGCAACCAATTCAGCGATCGATGTTTGCAGGCTCTCTTGGGTCGATATAACAATCTCCAGCGCAATATCCGATACAGGGTCAAGGGCCAGATCAGCGGCAATCGTATTAGCGTTAGCGACTGAGGCCGCGACCGCCGCAATGGCGACGGTTTGGATATCGACAGCCGTCATTGCCTCGGCTACGGCCTGTGCGATTACCTGCGTCAAAATTGACTGAATGTTCGCGGGCGACGTCAAGTCTATGTTGCCTTGCTGCTGAGCCATGGTTGCCAATAAATTGGCAACGGACTGCGCCAGCGCGACAGCATCATCAGGTTCGGCATCCGTCAACGTCGTCGCTGTTTGCAGCAGTAAACCCAACTGCTGGTTAACCCGCTGCGCGGCTTTGGCATCCTCATCACCTGCTTCAGCCTCGGCCCAACCGTCCGTTGTGAGTAATGCTTCAGGCGTCCCGCTGACACCTAAGGCAGCCAGCAGTTGAGCCTTGGCTTGCAGGGTATCTACCGACGCAAGCAAGGTTGTCAGTGGCGTAACATTCACCGCCTGACTTAGGTCTGCAGGCACGTCCGAGACGAGCGCGAGATTTGGCAATACTGCGCCCGTCTTAGAATCTGTACCACCAATGGAAATAATCTTAGGGACAATCCCTGCAACAGGTGTTAATGGCTCGATGTTGAAGTAGCCATTTGCATCTGTGGTACCGCTGGGTTCGTCGGCGTCTAATTGGTTATTGCCATTTAAATCAATGAACACAGCCGCTCCGGCAAGCGGCGCATCCACAACACGGCCCTCAAAGGCGTCGGTTACGGTGACAGTCAAAGACTGAGTAGCAGACAGCACGCCATCGCTAACCTGAACTGACAGCAAATAGACGTTATCCGTATTAGCGTCGTTGGGCGCCTCAAAATTGGGAGCCGTGGTAAAAGACAGCACGCCGCTTGAGGTTATCGTAAAGAGGGATTGATCATCGCCGGGGATGATGGAAAACGTCAGCGAATCACCGTCTGCATCGGTGGCGCCCAAGGCCGTCAAGCTCGTCGTGCCTTCAAGTACCGCTATACTTCCGGAATCAGCTAGCACGGGTGCTCTATTCGGCACTTCGAGAGGCGCCGCACCACCACCACCGCCACCGCCACCGCCGCCGCAAGCTGTTAACAGGCATAGGCTGCATATTGCTGGCACTACGCGCTTATAAAAACACCCCATAGTCAAACCGCATTTCTTGAACAAAACTTTCATCAGCGCTCACTCTTGTCAGTCCGGCGTCTCGCAGAGGCGGACCGATTATTTGCCAATTGGATTGTTGGATGAACAAAACACTTAAAGCCGCCAAGTGCGAATAAATTCGCCCATGGAGGCCGAGTTTACCGTAACACTGGCTGCTTAATTTATATACAAAATACCCTATATTATAATTTCCACGTTTGACCCATCCTGCGCAGCTGCAGCTGCAGCTGCAGAAGAAGAATGACCCTCACCTTGTCAACAATTTCGAGGCCGCCTCGCTTGAAAGCTGGCGCGATATTTCAGGCCTAGCATCCACCGGTGCGCATTTCGGTGCGATTCACAAACTTCCGCACATAATCACACTCGCCGGTATATACTCGCCGCACTCTCACTCAAGACATTCAAAGTGGCATTAGAAAATATCCACACCACGAACATAAGTTGGCGTTGGTTTGCCGCCGTCATACTATTTTCCTGCGGATTAGTTGGACTCACCTCCGGTGTTTCCCTGACTGAACGACCCGACATTGTGGCATCAGCGGTGTGGGTCAAGGCGTACTATGCCCTTGGTCTATTTGTTGTTGGAGGCATGGACCTTGGTGTGCCGACAGGTGGCCCTGTGGTTGGACGATTCATTCTATGGATAGCGTACTTTGGTTGCCCGCTGCTAATGGCCTCGGCTGTCGTCGAAGCCGTACTCACGGTCGTATCGCCCTACCGGTGGAGACTGAAGCGAATGAAAGACCATATTGTGATTGTCGGCTCAGGCGATATGGCCATCAGTTACCTTCGGGTTTTGCGCAAACACCATCCGACGCGCTCCGTACTGATTGTGGATAAAAAAATAGATCGTGTTCGTCAACTTGAACTGTCGGAGTCCTACGGCGCAGAAGTCATTACGGGAGACATTACGCATGACTTCCTTATCAAGGAACTCAGGTTACATCGATGTCGTCGCGTGGCGCTAATGGGTGACGATAATTTTCAAGCCTTTGAAGCAGCGAGTAAAATTTTACGACTATATCCTCGCCTGGAACACAGAATCATTATCCATTGTCAAAGTTTACGGTTTCTGCGCGCAATGCAAGAAACACAGATTGCAAAACAATCGATAAGTTTCAATTCATATAATCTTGCTGCCAAAGGCTTAGTACAGGACTCATTGATTCACCATTTTGCACATACCGCCGAAAAAGATACCGTTGTCTTAGCTGGATTTGGGCTTTTTGGTCAAACGATTTTGGAAGAATTGCAAAACAACGCAAGTGATCAAATCGATCAAGTTAGCATCATCGACCTCACTGCCAATAGACGTATTGAAGTTGTTGATGAACAACAAAAACAACAACCTACCTACAATCGTGCTGTCATCGAGGGCGATGTATCCAATCCAGAAGTATGGCGAAAGTTAGAATCCAGCGTCGATCTATCTAAAAACGAGCCCGTCGTCATATTGGGTACGGGCAATGCGGCAAATAATTTAAGGACGGCGCTTTGGATACGACAAAAGTATAAAAATGCGTTGATCTTTGCTCGTACGAATGGCATCTCGGAATTCGCTTTAGATGTTGGTCGCGAACACAATATCAATGCAATAAGTATTACACGCCTGGTCGAAGAACATATTCCTGCTGCTTGGCTTGAGTAAGCACGAAAGCACCTACTCCTGTATAACCTGTTTCGCTATTCGAGCGAAAAAGTATCAACCAATGAAACATACTATTGGCTTGTATCTAAACCTGACTGAGGCTTATCGAGCCGAAATGTCTTCAAATTAATATCAAGTGCGACGTCTGTCTTTAATGTAACGAGACTCTGACAGAGGCTCGCTAACGCTTCATGCGCTTGAACCTTTTCAGCAGGGCCCGTCGCGCCTACATCATTGTAAATATCCTGCAATAAGTCGTATTTCTGTAACAGCAATACTGCCGTCTTCTTTCCAATTTTAGGCACGCCCTTGATGTTGTTGCTTGAATCGCCGGCTAGCGACCAAAATGATGTCAACTGGTTTACCTCGACTTCAAATTTTTCACTAACGAACTTAGCATCCAATTCTTTTTGATCAAAATGATTAAAAACGCGCACCTGTTTATCGAGTAACTGAAGGAAGCCTTTATCACTCGAGAGGATGACAGCCTGCGAACCGCTTTTGCTTATGCGATCAGCCATCGTGGCGATCACATCATCGGCTTCGTAGCCAGCAAAAGTAAAACTCTTCACACCGATTTCAAGAAAGACGCGCTCAAACGCCGATAAACCGGTTAGTAACATCTCAGGCGTTTTACTACGCCCCTGCTTGTACTCGGCATAGAGTCGGTGACGCCAGGTCTCATCATGACTATCGAACACCACCACACAGTGACTCGGCTTGTGCGTCAACAACGCACGTTGCAGCGATCGAAGCGAGGATGTCAATACCTCTTCGGCAGACTCGGGCGCTAATCTCCGACGTTCCGGACTGGCTTCATAAATTCGACGGATCAGATTATGTCCATCAACTAATAGTACCTTTACCATCTTTCCGACGCCTTTGACTGGACCCTGATTCACGTCATCGTTCACGCGAAAATCAGCGACTCACTTTTTTAGACTTGTTAATGTAGTAACCTGAAGCTTAGCATGCGTTTACGCTTGAAGTTATGTCGACAAAATACTCTCGACAAAAAAATGCCTGCCCGTTAGGGGCAGCTAAGAGGTTAATAAAGATACATGCGCAACAGCATTGATCAAAAAACCGCACGTCGACTCATCCTTCATGGTCAAGGTATTCTGAAGCCAGACCAACTCGGTCGCGGTATTAATGCCGTACAGAAAGCCATCGAGCAGTTGAGCTACGTTCAAATTGATACGATCTCCGTTGTTAACCGTGCTCATCATCACGTTCTAAAAAATCGTGTGTCAAATTATCAAGAACAAGACCTTCATCGACTACTTTCAGACAGAAAAACAATATTTGAATATTGGTCTCATGCCGCTGCCTATATTCCGACTCAGGACTACCGGTACTACATGAACACAATGCAAGGCTATCGAAAACATAGACCTGTCGACAAAAAAATTCAAAAAGAGATCATCAATCGAATTCTGACTGAGGGACCCTGCCAATCGAGAGACTTTGAAAATACGGATACAAAAAAGTCAACGGACTGGTGGGACTGGAAGCCCGCAAAGCAGGTAATGGAAAATATGTTTTTATCAGGTGAACTTATGGTCAAAGAACGTCGAGGTTTTCAGAAAGTTTACGACCTGACCGAAAACATACTTCCAGATCACATCGATACATCCAAGCCGACACCACTAGAGACCGGCACTTATTATGTGCAAAGGATGCTAGGGGCGCTCGGAATAGCCACTTCAAGCGATATCGGATATGCAAGGCCCACCATCCGACGTTTTTCTAAAATAAATATTATTCCTGGTATCGAACAAGCCCTGCAAACGCTAAAAGAAACCGGCGACGTCATGGAGTATACAATCAACAACAGGCCCCACTATGCACTCACACGTTCGATAGAAAATCTACCGAGCCGAATAGGACAAAAGCGTGCGGTCATTCTATCGCCCTTCGACAACTTGGTTATCAATAGAAACAGACTGCAGGAACAATTTGGTTTCAACTATTTATTAGAGTGTTACGTACCCCAAGCAAAAAGGGTGTACGGATACTTTACCTTGCCGATCCTATTGGGTGATAAATTTATCGGTCGCCTTGACGCTAAGGCGCACCGTAAACAACGCATCCTTGACCTAAATAACGCATGGTTTGAACAAACACCTAACGACGAAAGCCTCAGTGCGCTCAGTGATGCGCTACTAGCGTTCGCCGACAGTCTGAATTGCAATAGGATTAGATTTATCAATCTAAAATCCAACAAACACTTTAAACAGCTCTATGAAAAAATGCGGCTAGCTCAGTCTCTTGGTCAGTTACCCCAACATGAAATCATAAGTGGGAAATAATAGGGTAAAAGACAAACACCTGAAAAACACAAGAAATAGTGATCAATGCTAAAGAACCCAATCGTACCCATATTCGCCGCACTGCTCGGATTACTGATGATTTGGTTCGGACTTGCAAGCGGTGAAGGTGCATTCGTTGGTAACATGCTACCTGAACTCATCGGATTCTGTCTGGAAGGGATATTCTTCATTGGCATTTTCACCTGGATTCAGGAAAGAAAAGATCAAGAAAGAAAACACGCCCACAAACAAAGTCTCGCAGGTGCGGTAGGATTCATTTGTCCAATCATCAATAGTTCATTGCCGCCTGAAGAACAAATAAAATTAGAAGCCAATGATAATTGGACGCGTCAAACACGACACAATGGTAAACCCATAAAAGCGTTACTTGCAGCTCTCAGTCGTAGTAGCTTTGCCATAACTGATGACCAAATTCGAGCGATTCAGCAACTACTGCGCACAAGATTATCCACGCTTGATTCACTGCTGTCGGTATCGGCTGAATTGAGTCATTCACACCTCTCTGCCTATACCATGATACTGACTGAATTTCATAAAATAGCAGAACATCATCACTTCGAAGGTAGCGAACTAACGACTAGCTTCAAAAATTTGCTAAGACTACTGGTCAGCTTTAACAATGAGCCTCTCTAACAGATACCTACTGCCCTATTAGATCTGCCTATCACGACCTTCCCAATAGGGAGCTCTTACAAGCCGTCGTTGAATTTTGCCTGACGGTAATCTTGGTAGATCGACAATAAAATCGATACTCTTCGGACATTTAAATGCTGCCAGATGTTCGCGCACAAATGCGATAAGTTCCGCAACCAAAGCGTCGTTGGCCTCTAGCCCTTGCGCTACTTGCACGATCGACTTAACCTCCTCGCCCCACTCTTCATTGGGCACACCCACGGTGCAAACATCTGCCACAGCTGGATGTTTCAGTAAAACGTCATCGCTTTCTTGTGGGTATATATTTACGCCACCAGAGATAATGGTTTCTGCACTACGACCGGTGAGAAATAAATAACCGTCGGCATCAAAATAGCCCATATCGCCAAGGGTAAAATAGTCACCCATATAACTACTACTCGTCTTTTCACTGTCTTTGTAATAGACAAATTTTAACGCTGGCGCTTTAAAGTAGATTGTCCCAACTTCACCGGTTTCGACTTCGCGACCTTCGTCGTCGCATATCTTGTTGTCAGCGTCTGACGGTGCCTTGCCTACCGTACCCGGCTTATCCAACCATTCCTGAGGTTCAACAAAAAAACCACCGCCGCCTTCTGTCGCTGCATAGTATTCAAATATAACCGGACCGAACCAAGCCATCATGTTTTGTTTTACATGCACCGGACACGGCGCGGCACCATGAATGACAAATTTTAAAGACGCCGTGTTGTATTTACTTTTTGTTGCATCCGGAAGCGACAAAAGCCGATGGAACATCGTCGCAACCATATGGGTGTGAGTGATGTTGTGCTGCTCAATCAATTGCAGCGTTTGCTCAGCATCCCATTTATCCATTAACACAACACCAACACCCTGTGTAAGGGGACCGACGATATTGATCACCAATGGCGCCGCATGATAGGCGGGCCCTGTACACAATGCCATGTCAGTATCAGGATCGTATTGAGCTGCATCACTGGTTCGTGTCACAGACGCTGCAGGTGCCGCAGCCGGTGGTACGCGATCACGATAAACACCCTTTGGTCGACCCGTCGTGCCGGACGTATAGAGCATTTGTGTGCCTATTTCCGGGTCGACAAGATTGCTATCATCTACGCTTTCAAGCTTGTCGTCGTAGGCGTCAAAACCTTCGATGTGTCCGCCGACTGACAGGGCGATTTTGACATTTTCGAGGTTATCTCGTAACGCATCGATTGCGGGTTCGGAACATCTAATATCTGCGATAAAGGCTCTGGCTTCCGAGTTTTCGACAATGTAGGAGGCATTGTCTCCCTTCAAGTGCCAATTAATCGGCGTGACACGAAACCCTGCTCGCATACAGGCATAATAAACTTCAATAAACTCTGGGCGATTTGTCAGTAGCATTGCGACACCATCATCGGGTTTTAACCCTGCCTCTCTGAGCACTCTAGCAAGCTGATTAACCCGACGGTTAAGGCTATCAAAACTTCGCTCGCCGTAATTGCTGGAAACCGCCATCTTCTGCGGACGTTCCTGTGCATGAAACGCGAGCGTCATACCAGTTAGTACGCATTCCTCAATCCGCAGCGGTCCACTCATTATTGCTTCCCCTATAATTAAATCTTGTGTGTCTAGATAACAAAGCACTGTTAGAATCATCGCAGCTATGTTGCTAAAAACTTCATCACTCATCGCGCTTACTAATTGATGGCCTTTATTAGCTCAAGGCTGTTGCTAAATCACGGACACGATTAGCTCACGTTTTTTATCAATCAGCGCTTTACTTCTCACGTCAACAATCCTGATTGTGCATTATGTGCAAAATCAGATTGCATTATCTTTCCATTGATCGCAAGCCACAGGAGGCTCTCATGTTTATAGGTATTTCGGAACGCGTCGCTCCAATCCTGACAAACCTCAGACTATTTATTAGTGAAGTCGTGATACCCAACGAAGATAAATATGCTCAGGAACTAGAGGCTAACCGATGGCAACAGCCTCCGATCATGGAAAAAATGAAGATAAAAGCATCGGCTGCTGGCCTGTTCAACCTTTTCCTCAACAGTGACACTCAGTCATTTAATCAAGTTGAGTACGCTCATCTCGCTGAGCAAATGGGACGAACCGATATCGCAGCAGAGGTTTTTAACTGCGCGTCGCCGGATACCGGCAACATGGAAGTACTCGCACGATACGGCACAAAACAGCAACAGGAAGATTACCTTCAACCCTTGTTAAGCGGTGAAATTCGCTCTGGGTTCGCCATGACTGAACCCGCCGTCGCCTCCTCTGACGCCACCAACATAGCATCCAGCGCATATCTCGATGGCGATAATTGGATACTCGAAGGGGAGAAATCGTGGGTCTCCGGTGCTGGGGATCCGCACTGCAAGTTTCTCATTGTTATGTGTGTCACCGAGCCGAATGAGAGCATCGATAAACGCCAATCAATGCTGCTTGTGCCAATGCAATCTGAAGGTGTTGAACTACAACAAATGATTTCCGTATTTGGCTATGATAACGCTCCTCACGGTCACGGTCGTATTCGGTTTAACAAAGTTCGGCTGCCTCGGGAAAACATTATCGGGCAACAGGGGCAAGGCTTCAAAATTGCCCAGGATAGATTGAGCTCAGGCAGAATTCATCACTGTATGCGTTCGATAGGTGCTGCAGAACGGGCACTGGAACTGATGGTAAAACGATCAAAGACGCGTTACGCATTTGGTAAACCCCTGTCGGAGCTCGGTGGTAACGTCGACGTTATTGCCAACTCTCGAATTGATATAGAGCTGAGTCGACTTATTACCCTTAAAGCCGCACATCAACTCGACAGCCTAGGTCTTGAATTGGCGATTAACGATATTGCTCAGATGAAGGTTGCGGTACCTAATATGACCCTCAATGTCATCGATCGAGCTATTCAAATGTTTGGTGGTATGGGTGTCTCTGCCGAGACACCTCTGGCAAAAATGTGGGCCGCACACCGGGCCTTGCGACTTTCAGATGGACCCGATGAGGTGCATCGAGAAATGATATCGAGAAGCGAGATTGGCAAGTTTCCTCATACTTACTTGTAAGGCTCACTCCGATAGACCTACAACATCAACTAATTGCCAACTCTACAGACACAGATCAAGGAAATTCCCGAAAATTTGCACTAATCTGCGCTTTTATATGATCGTTCTATGATTAGTAGTCGATAAACAATTCGAGGATTTTATTATGGCAAGCTCGTTCACAATAGCTGAAAAACACTTAACCGCGATGATTGAAGAAGCAACAGAAAACAACGTTGACTTGAACGCGTTGGGACAGGCAATCGTTTGGAAGCTTTTTGAACGCTATCGCGACAATGGCCGAAAAGCATCTGACATAGCAGATGAAGTAAAGTACACGCTCGAAAATCTCGACGATGATGGCACCTTCCACGTATCAAGAAACTAGCTTGCGAGGCGTCAGCTTTTTAGTTAGTCGCTAACAAGAAAATATTTTCAGATGTATAGCCTTCAATCTAGATAAGCAGTATCTGCAGATCGATCGCCTTAAACATTCAAACGGCTAGTGAATAACTATTATCTCACCCAAAGGTTCAACACAGCGCTCGTCCTTGTTTCGTGAGTTACCGACATAACTGGATACGGGTGTAACCGTCAATGGATATTTCAACACAGGATTGAGCAGTGCCGCTAAGTCCTTCGAAGTTGCAGAAGCATCAAGCCATTGATCAATTTCATGTTCAGATAAATGGATCGGAATCCTGTTATGAATGTCGCTCATACCAGCTGGTGCGGCGCCAGTAATAATGGTGCAACTTTCGATGACTTGACCCTTTTTTTCCCACCTGTCCCAGAGTCCAGCAAATGCGAAACCGTTCTCTTGCTCAGGCGCGATAAGGTAAGGCACTTTTTGTCCGCCTTGTTTAGCCCATTCGTAATAACTAGACGCGGGCACGATACATCTGCGACTTATGAATGGCTCTCGATAAGCGCGACTGCTCGCCAAGCCTTCCGACCTGGCATTGAACATACTGTATTTCGAAGAGGGCTCGTTCGCCCAGTACGGCACCAGCCACCAGCGCATATCATTGACTAGCCATTCACCTTCTGAAGACTTCAGTATCACCGGCACCTGCTGTGTCGGCGCAATGTTGTACTGGGTTTCCAACTCAATTGGAACCTGCCCCGCAACAATCTGCATAATCATTTGCGTAAGCGGGTCCGAGATAATATTAAAACGACCGCACACGGCTCATCTTCTCGTCAATTCATCAATATGATTCATATCGTCGTCACTGAGTTTCCAGGCAACCCCCTGCGCATTTGCAATCACTTGTTGTTCGGATGTAGCGCCGGCGATGACACTACTAATCACGGCTTTAGATGCCAACCAACTCATTGCAAGTTGCAACAAGCTGTACCCTGATTGTTCAGCGAATTGCGTCAACGCTTCAACCTTATCAAAAATGGCATCGCTCATTGCAGCCGCCGCACGATCTCCCATAGCAGCCAGTCGCGTGCCTTCACCTGGCGCAGTACCTCGCTTATATTTACCTGTTAGCATACCGCTCGCCAGTGGAAAGAACGGCAGCATACCCACACCATACTTCTCGCACGCAGGTATGACCTCTTGCTCAATGCGACGATCAAGTAGGTTGTATAGATTTTGTGCCGTGACAAATTGATTCAGTCCGTTGTACTTCGCTGTCCAGTGCGCGTCACTGACCTGCCAGCCGGAAAAATTCGAATGGCCTATATAGCGCACCTTGCCAATGCTAACGAGGTCATCCAATGCACGCAATGTTTCTTCTATCGAGGTTTCTGTGTCAGGAATATGCTGCTGATAAAGATCGATATAATCAGTGCCCAGACGACGCAAGCTATCGTCGACGGCATTCATGATATAGCGTCGTGACGCGCCACGCTTCAATCCGCCCTTGCCCATTGAATTACCGAATTTAGACGCAATAATGACATCTTGCCGCGGTCGATCACGTATCGCTTGACCCAAGTATTGTTCCGACAACCCTCCAGCATACATATCTGCAGTATCGAAAAAATTGATGCCTTGATCGAGTGCACAGTGAACAATCTTTGCAGTTTGTTGCTGATCGCATCGTCTGCCGAAGTTATTGCAGCCGATACCGACTAATGAAACCTTGAGACCTGAGCTACCTAGTGATCGATATTCCATTAAAACGACCGTTCTCGCTATTTTTCTTCATACTGCCAGAAGATAGGCTGAATGTAAGCTCTATTTCATCTCCACTCGATACATTGATTTAGTCTGTACAATACAAATCGAATGGGTTAATTTTCGGTGTCTTACGGTGTTAGCTCAATACAAATTCAGCTAAAATCGAAACAGTTGATTCAAAAGAAAGCCCGCGCTTGCCATCAAAGTGTCGGACTTTTTTTTTTGGACGAAGACATGAGACACGTACCTAATCTGAAAGATTTCTCTCCGCAGGAATTATCAGACATCCTGCAGATATCCGCCGAGATCAAAGCGAACCCGAAAGATTTTCATAACGCGTTGCACCGTGAAAGTTTGGCGATGCTGTTTCAGAAAACCAGCACGCGTACTCGAGTTTCATTTGAAGTTGCAATGACTGAACTCGGCGGTCACGCGATTTTTATCGACTGGATGACCTCTAACTTCCTATTGTCGGGCATTGAACACGAGACCCAATATCTATCACGAAATGTGGGTTTCATCATGGCCCGCTTGATGCACCACGAGGATCTGCTGAAGATTATCGGTGCTAGCCAAGTCCCGGTCATTAACGGCTGTTGTGAAAAATTTCACCCTTGTCAGGCGCTCACGGATGTACTCACGATGCAGGAGCATTATGAAGGCGACATTCGAGACGCAAGCATCGTTTATGTCGGGGTACAAAACAATGTCTCTAACTCACTGGTGACACTGGCCGATAAGCTAGGCATGCAGCTCACCCTTGCAACACCTGCTAATGACGACAACGGCGAGAGTATTGATAGTCACGTTCAGAATGTCATTTCAACGAGCGCTAACATCAAACATTTAACAGATCCCCTTGAGGCAGTTCAGGGCGCTGACTTTGTCTATACCGATACCTGGATCGATATGCAGTACTTCAATAATCCAAATCATAAGGTCGAGAATGAGGCTAAACTGAAAAAGATGATGCCCTATCAACTCAACGATACATTGCTAGCAGGTGTCAATTGCAAGGTTATGCATGATATGCCGATCCACGACGGCTTCGAAATTTCTGCCGAGCTTACAAAGGATCCACGCGCAATTATGTACGAGCAGGCAGAGAACAGACTGCATGCTCAGAAGGGTCTGTTGTACTGGCTTTACAATAACTAAGGCAACGTCCTAGCTCACGTCAAGCGTCTTTAAGCCGGTGTGTTGTTGTGTTGTTGCTTGAGCAAGAAACTCAAGCCAGTGCATCACAGGTATGTCCGCGCTTGCAGCAAGTTGCATTTGACAGCCAACATTTGCCGTCACGATGACGTCTGGATCATCGCGCTGAAGGTTGTCCAGTTTTCGCGATGTCAGTGCGTTGGCTATTGCAGGCTGGAGCAATGAATAGCTACCGGCAGAACCACAGCAAAGGTGTTTTTCACCGGTTTCAACCAGCTCCACACCAACCTTTTTTAGAATATCCTCAAGTGCGACGGGTAATTTTTGACCATGCTGCAAAGAACACGGTGTATGAACAGCAACGCGGGTTACGTTTGTTGCCGGTAAAGCAAAGTCGAATTGAGCCACATACTCAACCGCATCAACAACCTTCGCACAGACTTCCTCAGCTTTGTTAAGATATACCTCATCATCCGCGAGAATGACTGGATACTCTTTAATGGTGACACCACAACCACTGGCGGTTGAAATTATCGCCTCATAATCATCGAGCGAGTCATGCATCTTGTCGATCAGTTCCCGCATTCGTTGCTTTGCCTGGGCATGTGCTGACAAATGTAAGTCAAGTGCACCGCAACAACCTTCATTCGACAAATATTCGACAGCAACCTGATGAGTTGCGAGTAATGACTCAAGCGAACGGTTCACATTCGGCGTTGCTGATTTCTGAACACATCCAGATAACACCAGCACCTTTCTCTGAATTTTGTTCAATACAAGCCCGCCATCAGTCATCTCGCCTTCAAGCATCGCGACGTCTTTATTGGACTTAATTAAAGGCGTTATCTTCGGGATCTTTACCCGAAGCGCTTGGGGCAGAATACCTCTGACCATGTTTCCGATCCTCAATAGTGGCTCGAAGATCCAGGATCGAGGCACAATCCAGCGCACAAGGTGCGGCAAGGGATTAGGCTTTCGTCTCGTTGAATGCTGGTTCGCAATGACTTCACGACCAATATCCAATAGACGGCCATATTGAACCCCTGACGGACATGTGGTCTCGCAGGAGCGACAGGTCAAACATCGATCGAGATGCTCTACCGATTCCCCATCAATATCGTTAGTCTCAAGCAGATTCTTGATCAAATAGATACGACCGCGGGGCCCATCTAATTCGTCACCCAACAGCTGATAGGTAGGACAAACGGCATTACAAAAACCGCAGTGGACACAGCTTCTCAATATTTTTTCAGCTTCATCAATGTGGGGTAGCCGCTGAATATCACTATGGATTATTGTCTGCATACTACAACCACGAGTACATTCGGCCTGCATTTAAAATGCCAGCAGGGTCGAATTTTGTCTTGAGCGAAATATGTAAATTTTTCTGTAACGTTGACAAAGGTTGGAATACCTCTTCACCGTCATGCACATACTCACCACCCGCGCTGTCTCGCATCAATGTGGCGCTACTATACTTATCAACCTCTGCCCAGATGTCTCGTTCGGATTCGAGCAACCAACGTTGTGCGCCACCCCAATCAATGAGATAGGCCTCATCCAGAAACAAGGGGCTCATTGGCGCTGTACTGACCTTCCATAATTTCTGCTCGCTCGGGAAAATACTCTGACCATCTATCGCATCCCAACAAGATGATTCAGTCGCAATAAGCTCGCCACCTAAACGCTTGGAAAAATCATTAACAGATTTCACCTTACCCGACAGTCTAATCATCAGCTGACCGTCAAAATGTGCGGTTGCCGATACTAAAGGGGAATTGACTAACTCGCGCATTTTAAGCAACGCATCGGCTCTCGACATTTCAAGACGCAGCGTCATTTCCTGTTCAGGTTTGGGCAGCACCTTAAAACTTACATTCGTGATCAAGCCAAGACAGCCAAGTGACCCTACTAACAATCTTGATACGTCATAACCGGCAACATTCTTCATGACCTGTCCGCCAAAGTTAATAAGTTCCCCCGTCGCAGACAACATTTCCGCGCCCAGAACAAAATCCCTCACCGAACCCGCGTAGGGACGCCGTGAACCAGAAAGACCCGCCGCCACCATTCCACCAATGGTTGACTGGCCATTAAAATTTGCAGGTTCAAATGCAAACATTTGACCATTTTCTTCGAGAACGGCCGTAACGTCAGCAAGCTTGCTGCCACTGCGAACCTGAATAACCAATTCCGTCGGTTCATAGTGAATGATGCCACTGTGTTCGTTAATGCTGAGGATTTCAGCTGGCGAGTTATTAGGGTCGACTTTGCGGCCAAGGAAAGCTTTGGTATCTGACCCCTGTAAAATGACCGGCTGCGAATGCGACGTACAGGATTCCAAGAATTGAGCTGCGTCCTTTATTACCATCAGAAACGCTCCAATTCCGGAAATTTCTCATTGCCTCGATGTACATGCATCGCACCGAATTCAGCACAACGACTCAAGGTTGGCACCGCTTTTCCAGGATTCAAAATCCCAGTAGCATCGAACGCAGCTTTAATACCATGAAAAAGACTCAATTCTTGTGATGTAAACTGAACACACATCTGATCGATCTTCTCGATACCTACGCCATGTTCGCCCGTTATTGTCCCGCCCTTTTCGATACACAACTCAAGTATTTGCGCACCGAAAGCTTCTGCTTTATCCAGTTCACCTGGCTGATTTGCATCAAATAGAATTAGCGGGTGCAGGTTTCCATCACCCGCATGGAAAACATTCGCCACACGGAGATCAAATTGTCTGGAGAGTTCTGAAATTCTTTCCAGCACAGCTGTCAGCGCCTTTCTTGGCACCGTACCGTCCATGCAATAGTAATCTGGCGCTAACCGACCGACAGCGGGAAATGCTGCCTTTCGACCCAGCCAGAGTTTGTGTCGCTCCTCTTGCGTCGCCGCTACTTTGATATTTGTGGCGCCGCCATCAGTTAAGATTTGTCTCAACTGATGCAACTGTTGATTAACTTCTTCGGCAGAGCCATCGAGTTCACACAGCAGTAACGCTGCGGCATCCCTCGGATACCCAGCATTAACGAAGTCCTCTGCAGCTTGTATCGCTAGCCGATCCATCATCTCAAGACCCGCTGGCAGCAAGCCACCGGATATTATGGCGCCAACCGCCTCACTCGCCTCCTGCGTACTATCGAATCCTGCCAGCACGACCGATACCTCTTCCGGTACAGATAACAATGCAACAGTAACCTCGACGACAATACCCAGCATCCCTTCAGAGCCATGCAGCAACGCTAGTAAATCAAATCCCGCCGAATCGTAGCCATGACTGCCTAGTTCATATAATTCACCTTGCGGCGATACTAACGTCAAATGGCGAACATTGTGAACGGTAAGTCCATACTTCAAACAGTGCACACCACCGGAATTCTCAGCAACGTTGCCACCAATTGTGCAGGCGATCTGGGAGGACGGATCGGGGGCATAATAAAGCCCTAGCGGGCGTACCCTATCGGAAATTGACAGATTTGTGACACCCGGTTCGACTCTTGCGAGGCGATTATCAACGTCGACTTCGAGAATCCGATTAAACTTTGCCAAACTCAACAGCAAACCCTGTTCATGAGGCATTGCCCCACCGGACAAGCCCGTACCGGCCCCTCGAGCGACAACCGGGACGTCAAATGCGTGACAAAGCCGCATGCAGGCCTGAATCTCTTCAATTGTTTCGGGTAGCGCAACGTAAGCAGGCAATGCTTTCTTGGCGGTCAATCCGTCTGTTTCATAAACCTTCATTCGGGACTGATCAACAATCACATGGCCACAGGCGCCCTTAAGTTGCTTTAGAAATGCTTTTTGGGAATCAACATTTATCAATGATCGTAACCTTTCGCTCAGCAGCCGATAGCTGCACTCGCATTGAATCTAACTAAGAGATATTTATATATCTTTGGACAATTTAAACCAGAACCAAACCAAAGTGTGCGTGTCACCTGAAAGAGCACAATGAGTGGATGAACAAGCAATATAGACCCGTCGCCTACGCCCAATGCAGGAGTACCAATTGTAACCTGTATTCACTTTGAAGATCATTCATTGTGCACCGACTTTTTCTTGTATACTGCGCCCTCAATATTTGCATACGGATTTAACATGACCATCAATACCGTTGAAGAAATTCTGGAGGACTTTCGCCAGGGAAAAATGGTGTTAATCATGGATGACGAAGATCGCGAGAACGAAGGCGACCTGATCATCGCCGGCGACGTCGTGACGGCCGAGCACATCACGTTCATGGCGAGGGAAGCCTGCGGTCTCATCTGTCTAACCTTGACCGAAGAAAGGGCTCAGCAACTCAACCTACCGCTTATGGTTGAACGAAATAATTCGTTGCATGAAACTAATTTTACCGTGTCTATTGAAGCAGCAGATGGCATTACCACGGGTATTTCCGCAGCTGATAGGGCCACGACAGTGCGTGCTGCTGTCGCTAAGAATGCCAAACCTTCAGATCTCGTCATGCCGGGGCATATTTTCCCGCTGATTGCTAAAAATGGCGGTGTGTTAACACGGGCGGGTCATACTGAAGCAGGTTGCGATCTCGCTCGACTATCCGGATACGAATCTTCTTCGGTCATCGTAGAGGTCATGAATGAAGACGGTACCATGGCGAAACGCCCCGAATTGGAAGTATTTGCTGAGAAACACGGGATCAAGGTCGGCACGATTGCAGACCTCATTCACTACCGAAGACTCAACGATCAAACCATCGATCTGGTTGACGAAAAACCGATTGAGACCCAACATGGTGCCTTCACATTGCGAACCTATACCGATCGTATTTCTGATTGTGTCCATCACGCTATTGTTAAGGGTAACCTGACTGAAAGTGAACCTTGCACCGTCAGAGTCCAAACCGTCAACGTGCTACGTGACCTTTTTGCAACGGAAAGACCCGGCTTCAAAAAATCATGGTCTATGCAGGAATCGCTCGCCTATATTGCCAATCAACCAAGCGGTGTTGTTGTTATCGTCGGACAGGAGCAAAATCAGCAGGCGTCGCTTGCAGAAATTACCCACTATCCAGGCGTCCCGCCAGAAAACGCTAGCGCTTCAGAAACGGGTGCCTATCGTGTTATTGGCACCGGCTCACAGATTCTGCGAGACCTTGGGGTAAGAAAAATGCGGCTACTAAGCTCCCCTACTCGCTTCAATGCTATTTCGGGGTTTGATCTAGAAGTGGTTGAGTTTTTGGAAAACGAATAGCACCGATATGTCCGCTACCGCAGTCACACATTCGAACGATGCTTCAACTGTCTTGAATGTGTATGCAAATGATCTTCTGCAGCGGTTTTCCGATGCAACGCGTGGTGTGCTCTGCAGTGAGATGAAAATATTCGGTAGGGCTGCGTCACCTAACGCACAACGCACAGATGAACGCATATTTCCAGAAGCTTTACTTGATGGAGTACGACCCGCCGATGCCTCGCTAAAACGAACGGGCATCGTCAGCGGCACGTCACTCAAGGGTTTATTAGGGACCAATATCGATGAATGATGATGAATTACTCGATTATCTCGATCGTCATCATGTCGATGAGGTAAGAACCCACGCTACAACCCTCGACGGGCCCGGCGTCGGCAAATATATACATCGTGAAAAGTTTTTCCACAGCCTTCCGAAAGGCCATGCGATCGACGATAGATCAGTCGCAATGGATATCGCAGGCAGGCCGCACATGACACTTTGGCATAGTGAACGTGAACCGAATCGTGGTGCCATTTATCTTCGACCTGACCTCGGCACACTCATTTCTGACGGCACAGATGCAAAGGTAGGCCACATCATCTGCGACTTCACCAATGCCACCGGGCAACCCTTAAAATTGTGCCCGCGGTCAACTTTGAAGACTTTAGTGCAACGGCTAGCAGAACAGGACATCTATAGTCTTGCGACATGTGAACTCGAGTTTTTTCTGTTTAAAGAGTCCTTCGATCAATTAAAGAAAACAAACTATTGCCAGCTAAGCCCCCTATCCGCCACCCAACCCGGCGGCTTGTACCACATCCGCAATGCTTTTCTAGCTAAACCATTTATGGATGAAGTCATCAAACGCATTGAATGGAAAGGCGTCGCTTGGGAAGCTTGGAATGACGAAGCGGGCACAGGTCAAATTGGTCTGCATTTAGTGCCAACAGATCCAGTGAGAATGGCAGATACGGTCGTTAGAGTGAAACAGGTCATTTATGAAGTGGCACGTGACCTAGGCGTTTCAGCAAGTTTTATGCCCAAGATGAACATAGAGGGTTCACCGCAAGCATTTAGCAGCAGTATGTCTATCCACCATAGTTTGGTCGATGCAAAAGGCGAGAGTCTTTTCTATGATGAGTCGAGTATCGATAAACAATCATCACTCATGAAACAATGGACTGCGGGTATCCTGGCGTCAATGAAAGGCGCGATCTCCTATCTCTGTCCGACCATCAATTCTTATCGACGATATCAAAACGAGACGGCGACTCCAACTTCAAACAATTGGGACAAGGACAACAAAAAATCAGCGGTCAGAACGATATCAGAGTCCAAAAAAGGTTGCAGGATCGAACAGCGAATCGCATCCAGTGATGCGAATCCGTATCTGGCTCTAGCGACAATATATGCAGGAGGTCTTGCTGGCATAGCGGGACGGCTGGAGTTGACTGAAGAACACCAAAAGCTTTCACCGGGATTACCCTATTCGGCATTAAACTTACCGAACAATATTCGACTTGCCGCCGACACCCTGCGACAAGATAGCATTCTCAATGACGCATTCGGCACCGAACAAATCGAGTATTGGGCAAAAACCCGGGAGCTCGAATGGCTCGCTTATGAGAGCGATGCAGTTGAAAACAGTAGTGACCAAACATCACTTTGGGAATTTCAACGATACTTCGAAAGCGTCTAGGTGCTTCCTTCATCGTTACAAATCGGCTGGCATTAAGGCTTGGGTTCAACAACACGAGCGTACGTATAATCAGGATCAGCACCTAAAACTCTGCGCACAACACCTTTCAATTGCGGATGCTGTAGATAAGCTGAACCCGTCTCCGCCATCGGGATGAGCGGCACGTCATCCATGATAATCGATTGCAATTCAGCGGCGGCTTTCATTCTGTCACCTCGGTCCAGTGAACTTTGTAACGTCTTGAGGACAGCATCGTAGCGGTCATTGTTGTAACGCCCCCTGTTATTTCCGTTGTACGACGCAAGTAAATCAGCATAGGTTACAATATCGTCGAAATCTGGATACCAACTGGAAACGACGATATCAAATTCACCCGCTTCTCTACGCGCCAAATACTGCTTGAGTGTCTGTTGGTCAACTTTCACATCGAGACCAAGCTCGCTCTTCAATACGCCTTGCAAGTACTCAGCGATCTTCGTACCCGTCGGCGATGTCGTCGTTAAAAGCGTTAGCGAGGCTGACGCCGCATCGGCATCAATCAATAGCTTGCGCGCCTGTACGTTACTTACAGGCTTCGTCGCAATGGGAAATTCATCGACAAACTTCCCATCAACACCTTGAACCCAACTTGGGAAAAAGGATTGCGTTGACCGATAACCCGGTATGGCAATAATTTTATTAACGAATTCCTCTGAGTCAAAGGTTGATGCAATTGCTCGCCGAACATCCACCTTTGCCGTTTGTCGCCCCTGTCGATGGTTAAAGCCAAGATAAGCCATTCCACCACTAGGGAAGGTTCGCAACCTCAAACCACTTTTTGCGGCGTCCTTAACCGTTTCCGCACCAAGTCTCGCTACCGCAATCTGTTGATCACGAAACAAATTCAGTCGAGTACGATTATCCGCAGTGATATAGCCAACATTAATTTCATTCAAATGAATTTCCTCACGCTGCCAATAAAAGGGATTCTTTTTCATCGACAAACGACTGCCATGGGTCCAATCAGTCAACATAAACGGGCCGTTATAGAGTAAATACTCTGCTTCGGCTCCGTATTTATCCGCTTGCGCGGCGTAGAATGATTGTTTGATTGGGAAGAACGCGGAATGGGCCATAACCGCTAGGCAGTAGCCACAGGGTGTCTGAAGATCGACAATGAGCTGATTACCTTCAGCTCGGACACCAAGCGCTTGAATTGGTAACTCGCCTTTGTGAACCCTCTCTGCATTTAAGATTGGGAACATTGTCGACGCATAAGGCGCGGCGACCTTTGGGTCAATCATGCGTCGCCAACTGAAAACAAAATCCTCAGCGACCACGGCTGTTCCGTCACTCCAGCGCGCATCCGCGCGAAGCGTAAAGGTCATTGAACTCGGTGTTATCTGCCAAGACTCAGCCACCCCTGGAACAAGCCGCCCTCTTCGACCATAGCGAACGAGACCTTCGTTAACATGGCCAAGCACAAAGAAGCTGAGCAGATCCGTCGCTCGTAAACTATTTAGGTTTGGTGGTTCTTGCGATAGCGCAATCGTTATCGATTGAGCCTCAACATTGACCGCGGTGCTATCCGCTGCAGTACCTATCGCTAATTGCATCAATAGCAATACAACTAGCCACACAACAAATTGCTTCATAACAGTCATTCCAACAACAATCAAAAAACAAATTGTGCCATGATTAAACCGAACCAGCTAACACTACCCGACCTCGGTTCCACACGGGGTTTGCTGAATAACCGCCAGGCCAAGACCTGAAGCGTCAAAAATTGAGACCATCAACAACATCTTTACGAAACAAAGCGCTTATCTTGCAACGTTGACAGATAGCTTTGAAGTGGTGTCTGATCACCGAACCCTAAACTTAAAACAATTATTACGCGAAGAATCCTATGACAGCGATTTTACTCACCCATCCTGATTGCCTCATCCATGAAATGCCTCGCCATCCAGAACGACCTGATAGATTGCGATCCGTCTTGGCGACACTCAATGAGCGTGGTTTAAGCGGTGACATGAATCAAGGTCTCGCCAGCGAAATTAGTCTTGATCTAATCGAGCAAGTACATCCTCGCAGCTACATCGACGACGTCTTGGCCTTTGAACCGATCGATGGCGTCGCAAAATTCGAACCCGATACTTACATGAACAATGGCAGTAGTCGGGCTGCTAGACTGAGCGCAGGCGCAGTAGCGGAGGCAACATCGAGAGTTTTAGCCGGTGAGAGTCATCGTGCTTTCTGCGCCATAAGACCCCCCGGTCATCATGCCGAGATCGCGGCGGCTTTTGGTTTTTGTCTTTTTAACAATGTCGCGATCGGCGCGCGAGTCGCGTTACAGGACCCATCCATAAAGCGTGTCGCCATTTTAGATTTTGACGTCCATCACTGTAATGGCACCGTTGATATTTTCAAAGATGACCCACGAGTGATGGTCTGTAGTAGCTTCCAAGATGATTTTTACCCCCATCGTTTTCTCGATTACGAGAATGAACATATTATCAACACGCCGCTAGCAGCCGGCACTTCGGGTCATCAATATCGATCGCTTATAGAGTCGACGTGGCTACGACAAATAGAATCGCATAAACCGGACCTCATCTTCGTATCGGCTGGCTTTGATGCTCATCGAGATGATCCCCTTGCGGAAATACAACTCATCGAGGACGACTATCGTTGGATCACAGAAATGATCATTTCACTTGCCGAGAACCACTCACAAGGCCGAATAGTATCAACCTTAGAGGGAGGCTATCATCTGCAGGCGCTGGGTAATTCTGCCGCCACCCATGTCGCAGCACTTATTGCCTGAATAAAAAAGCAAAGCCAAACGCACCTCGTAAATTTGGTCTTACAGGTATTGTGCAATATTCACTTCATCGATCTGTTCTAGCTCAAGATACTTTTCTGCGTATTGGTTATAAACGCCGCTCGTGAGGAAGAGTTTGAACAAGTCAGGATCGAGATGATGATCCTTAACCATAACGGACATAATACGAATACTTTCACTGAGTTTCTTCGGTGGCTTATAGGGTCTGTCAGCAGCAGTTAACGCTTCGAAAACATCCGCAATTGCCATGACTCTTGCGGGAATCGACATTTCATCACCACGCAGCTTCTTTGGATAACCCGTGCCATCCATTTTCTCATGATGGCCACCTGCAATTTCCGCAACCCGTTCCAAATTTTTTGGAAACGGTAAGTTCTCTAGCATTACGATGGTCTGTACGATGTGGTCATTAATTTTGAAGCGTTCTTCCGCGGTGAGTGTGCCTTTAGCTACGGCAAGGTTATAAACTTCGCCGCGATTGTATTTGTGAGCAGGCACCTCGATTTTAAACCCATAGGGATTATCAGGGTTGGCGGAATGTACGATACCGTCATGTTCGATGATGTGATCAGGACGGTCATCGAGCACTGGCACACGCTGCGGTAAATCAGCACTTGGTGTTTTTCCTTTACGTCTCGCTTCATCAAAGGACACACCTAAGCGATCATCTAGGGTTTGCGTCCACTGCTGTTTGGCTATCCGCTTGAGGCGCTGGACCTTCTCGTCAGCCATGAACTCACTACCGAGGTTACATTCAGCAATGAATTCAAAATCCTCGCCAATTTGTTTTAAATCCGCTTCGTACTGAGTTTTCAGTCCCGCCTCGTCAGATGTGCCTGCCAACAGTACCTGCTGATAAGCAATCGTTCTCTCTGTCTTGAGCAGCTCAAAGCGCATTCTGACTTCGTGTATTCTGTCAGTAATCGTCTCGAGTTTGGTCGCCTTGTCGACTATATACTCCGGTGTTGTCACCTTACCGCAGTCATGCAGCCAAGCGCCGATGTGCAATTCGTACCACTGCTCTTCATTAAGATTAAAGTCAGCCAAAAATGCTTCGTTAGACTCGCAGGCTGCTCGGGTAAGCATCTCAGTCAACTCTGGCACACGCTGACAGTGGCCACCGGTATAAGGCGACTTCGCATCCACTGCACTGGCCATTAGCTCGATAAAAGAGTCCAGCAGTTGCTTTTGTGATTCAATCAGATTTCGGTTTTCAAGAGAGACGGCAGCTTGAGAAGCTAAAGCCTCGATAAGCGGTTGAGTCTCCTCAGGAAAAGCGACGACCTCGCCGGTCTCGGGATCAAGGGAGTTCAATAACTGTAAGACACCAATGACTCTTCCCGCATTATTCTTTAAAGGCACGGTCAGGAATGATTTTGACAGGTAACCCGTCGCCGCATCGAATTTTTTCGTACCCGTAAAATCGAACTTGTCGGCAACGTAAGCGTCCCCAATATTAATCGTTTCACCGGTGTTAGCGACAAAACTGACGTTGGTTCTAAGATTAGGCTTACCGTCAATGAACATTTCAACCGGCGGCAAACTGATCGCCTGCCCCGATGTGCCACCCTGGGCATACTGAAGAGAATCGGTACGAAGGATCGTGAATTGCAGTTGATCATCCTTCGTTCGAATATACAGGGTTCCGCCATCAGCGTTACCCATCGCCTTTGCTTCAAGAAGAATACGTTCCATCAAACGATCAGAGTCTTTCTCTGAAGATAGTGCGATACCTATATCAATGAGGCGTTTAAATGAAAGTGGATCCGAAGCCATGAGTTTCCCTTCTGTGTTCTTCCTGAACAGTTTTGGATTGCGAATTAATTGCCGACTACTTTTATTGCGTTGTGGCCAACCCTTCAAGCTTGCGGAATCGATAAAACAATCTTTACAGGCCGATTATACCCGGTTCAGTCAGCTTCGGCTTACTCACAATCATCAACCGACAGATTTGTATATCCTGATCAAGCTTTCAGATTTTACTGAAGATCGTCTAGTATCAGCTTAAAGCTTGGGATAAGCTCGAAAACTTTGCCACTAGCCCCACACTACCTATGCCAAAAATACCTTTTACTTATAAATATGATTTTCAATATGCTCGAATTGAAACCCTGACACCCATGATCAGGCGTGTCACCGCACGCAACCCGAGCGGATTTTCGTTTCACGGCACAGGCACGTATATCATAGGTCACGGCAATGTCGCTGTTATCGATCCAGGACCCAACTTACCCGAACATATCGACGCGCTGAAGCAGGCACTGGCGCAAGAAACTGTAAGCCATATCCTTATCACGCATACCCATGAGGACCATTCTCCGGCATCCCATGAACTTAAGCCGTTTTGGGGTGCGAAGACTTATGGCTATGGTCCTCATGGTGCAGGAAAAATTGCTGAAGGCGTTTCAATTGAAGCCGGCGGCGATATGGATTTTGTACCAGATATCGAAATTAGGCACGGCGATATCATTAAAGGCGATGGTTGGGAAGTTGAATGTGTCTATACACCCGGCCATACATCCAACCATATGTGTTTTGCACTGCCGAGCGAGAAAGCATTGTTTACAGGTGATCACGTTATGGGTTGGTCGACAACAGTCATCGGCCCACCCGACGGCGATATGACCCAATATATGGATAGTCTGAAACTGCTACTCGAACGCAATGACGAAGTTTATTGGCCAACTCATGGGACATCCATTAAAGACGTTAAAAATTTTGTTCAAGCCTACATTGACCACCGAATCGACAGAGAAAATCAGATTTTACGGTGCTTGGATGAGGGTGTGCACGTGATCGCTGAGATGGTACCGATCATGTACGCTGAGACAGACAAAAGTCTTTACGGTGCGGCAGGTAGTTCGGTATTTGCTGCAATGCAACGATTGGTTTCGATTGGCACAGTTCGTTGCTCAGAACCTACGCCATCAAAGATGTCAGCTTTTCATCTTACGAAGAAGGCCGCAAACTAGCGCCTATTTTGACTAGTTAATAATTTGCGCTCCTCCCTGGAGATGTAAGGAAGATGGTTGATGCATATCGAAGCTGACCTGGCGTTCGACGTGCATCAATACAGCACTATTGTCTCGCATAAAGACCTCGGCTAACTGGCTTTGCATCGCTCGGGCATTATATCGACTATTTTTACTTGTCATCGCACTCTGATGAAACACTTTACCTGTCAGTTCTATTGCAGCAGCATGCTTGGCTGTGACCGAGAGTTGATCAGCCTCAACTTGGCTAACTCTCAACAAGGATTCATCACTACTACGGATATCGACGTTGTCAGCTTGAAGCTGACCAATTTCAAAGTGTGATTGAGCCGATAAACGAACAAAAAGATCACTTACAATCAACACGTCTATGCCTACCCTAGAACCTTTCAGTTCAACATCAAAGCGAGGCTCACCGATATCGTCATTGTTGGATACCAACTGTTTCAATCGCTTCTTGTGAAGATGAATTTTGATGAGCTCTTTTGGCTGTCCATTTAGATTGACCGTTAGACTTTCTTTTTGCTGATCTATATCGACGCGTCGGATAGTGTCGGCACTGGCCTTTATTTGAAGCGTGTCCTCGCCAAAGTCATCGCAATCATCGATGCTAATCTGAGCGCTAACGCGTAAATAGATACTATCGACCTGGTTAAGATCCAACATTAAGGTTTCTGTCACGTTTGAAGCCAGGGCGTATTTTTGTTGTGAAGATGCCCAGGCTGATTCCGACGTCACCAAATGTAGAAGGACAATAATCAGTGACGCAATGATGAGTGATCTGTTGTTAGGTGTGGTTTTCTCTACCTCCGATAGTGTCTCAGTGTTGTCGGACAACTCTGGACAGCCTTGCTTACCTAAAGTTAGATAACCTGTTGCTTCGGTAGGCGTTGAATTAGCCCCTTTTGAAGAGGCCACTGTGATCGCAGTGATTGAGTCGGCAGAGGCTTTAGTCACGGGCAACATATCCAAATCGGTATCGCAAATTTGCTTTGATTTTATATCTGCATATACCGTGCCAAACTATAACTCCTTGTTTATTATAGGTTTAGTCTATTTTCTCAATGACTGACATAGGCATTAAAGTAACGAGTTGGTGAATTGAACCAACTAGTTCGCTTGAGTAATAACACCCCACAGCGCGTCTGCACCCTTGGCAACAATCGTTCTTGCCAGTTGTTGTTGCCAGAACGTTTCATTGCCGTATTGATCACGCCAGACCCAAAGCCGTCTCGTTCTAAGATTCAACGGGTGCTCTCGGGTATACCCCATCGCACCATGGATCTGATGGGATATGTCTGCAACCTTCTGAACAGCCTCACCTACCCTTGACTTGGCTATGGCGATATCCATGGCAGCGTGCGAATACAGTATAGAATCTGCAGCACGTTGACAGGCTGCTACTTCTCCGGCCAGTATTGCTAACTGTTGCTGGACTGCTTGAAACTGAGAGATCGCTCGACCGAATTGCTTACGCTCGAGCGCGTAGGCAACTGACATATCGAGGATTGAGGTCATTGCACCACACATCAAACTGACGCGTGTCATCGCGCCCAGTTGCCTCAATCGCTCTGATGCGCCGTTGAGTTTGACAACATTTAAACCGTTGATTGATCCAGCAGATGTATCTACCGACAAACCCGATCTGGGCTCCCCTGCAATGTTCAGTGTCGGCGAAGTACTTAAAGACGCTGAGGAAACTACGCCTATTTCATTTTCGCCAACAATCACCCAATGCTTGCAATGCTCACCAAAACTCGCCTGCGCCAATTCACCAACGATTTCAGCGTGATTACCTCGCTTGCTAAGCTCGACCTTGCCACCCTCAACTGCACCCACAACTGTCAGCGGACCCGCTGGAAGCTCTACGCCCGCTTCGACCAGCAGCGTAGCAGCAATAAAGTTCTCGGCTAATGGTATCGGTGCAGCACATAAACCGGCTTGTCGAATCACCAGCAATGCATCGGCCACATCGCCTCCGCAGCCCCCCGCATCTTCTGCAATGCCTGCAAGGGTCAATCCTGAGGTCTCAAGGGCTTGCCATAGAGACTGCGCCCATTCACCTGACTCACCACGATCAACGATGTCCTTTGTACAGAGATCCGAAAAAATTCTATTGCTTGTTTCAACGATAAGTTGCTGTTCTTCATTCATTGTCATCTGCCTATCGCAATCCGAGTCCGCGAGCGATAACGCCACGAAGAATTTCTCTGGTACCACCACGCAAGGTAAACGATGGGGCATGTAAAATGCATTGATTTAGCGTTTCAGCGAAACGTTTTGAATGCGGTGTTGGCGCGAGTAAACGCAGTAATTCGGGCACCTGTCGCTCGAAATCATTACCGAGGTCTTTTATTAGTGCGGCCTCGACAATAGGAGACTTGCCCTGCTCTAGCATGCCAGCAACTGATATTGACATCCTTCGCAGCGTAATCAGGTTTGATGCCAACCTACCAATCAGCGTCAGCTGTGCTTCATTCGGTGTCGAACCTACCTCACGGACAAACTCAACGAGTACCCTGTAGGCACTTAAGAACCGCTCCGGCCCACTTCTCTCATAGCCGAGCTCACTTATGACTTGCTCCCAACCATTGCCGGGTTCGCCAACCACTGCGTCGTCTGGAATGAACACGTCGTCAAAGAAAACCTGATTAAAATCACGGTCTCCAGCGAGATTTTCAATACCCGTAATCGTGACGTTGCGGTCCGATAGGTTGACAATAAATTGACTCAAGCCAGCATGCCGATTATCCGTCACAGGTTCTGTGCGAACTAAAGCAACCATAAAGTGGTTCATGTGCGCGCCGCTGCTCCAAATCTTGCTACCGTTCAATAGCCAGCCTCCATCAACCTTCACTGCACTGGTTCTGATCGATGCAAGATCGGAACCCGAATCGGGTTCACTCATACCAATAGAAAAGTAACTTTCCCCTTTCGCTACGTTTGGCAGATAGGTGGCTCTTTGCGCTTCAGTACCAAACTTTAATAACAACGGACCACTCTGACGGTCAGCGATCCAATGCGCACCAACGGGCGCGCCGGCGGCGAGTAACTCTTCCGTGACCACGTAACGCTCCAGAAAAGAACGTTCTGCACCGCCGTATTGTTTTGGCCATGTCATACCTATCCAACCTTTAGATCCAAGCTTCTTCGAAAACTCCGCTGAATCACCCGCGTTGAAATCTGAATTTCGCAAGTAATCTATATCCAGCTCGGACTCAACAAACGCTCGAACTTCCAGCCGCAAAGCTTCTGCCGACGCAGGCAGCGTTAGCGGCTCAAATTTTAATCCCTGAAACATAAAGGGTGCTCTTTTGTGGGGAAGCCAGAACCATAAATGTTTGCCTCTAGGTTTTCAATCGGTGAACTTATTTACCGCCGGTCGACCTTTGCAACACAAACTTACCATTCATCGCAAAAAATCGTGAAGCACTTCACAGATACCCACTTAAGATCGTACCTGCTGAATAGTCTTGGTTAACCTTTCGGCTAGATTTGCCTTAGCGGCTAAGTTCTCATTTATCCAAGTCTGAATTCAATTTTTCGAAAGGGAGAATGGTAATGGACGTCCAATTACTGATACGTTGGGGATTGGTATTTTCAGTATTCATCACGACATTTAGCATGAACATTGAGGATAACTTGATCGCACGAATTGGTGTTCAGGAAAGCTATCTGTGTATTCTTATCGTCGCGATCACATGCTCGGCCTTACTTGCGAAACACAACTTGTATCTGATCGCGACCATCACCATGTTCAGCCTTAACGCAAATATGCCTGCGGATTTTAGCCTGAACTTCGGTTTCGACAGGGACTACTACGCGGGGATAATGCTGGCCATGGTATTGCAGCCAATTGTCGCTCGAACTTTTGATTAACTATTTTACGGTCGTGTCAGTTGTCACCTTACCGTGGTCTAGTTCAGGCAATTGCATAACAGATAACTTAGGCAACGCTGCCATATAGATGATGCCGTTATGCGGTTTATGCATCTCGCCTCGATGAAATATATAGTCGAAAACCTCCTCAGCCCGATCAGACTCAACCGCGACCTCGAGAACATCCTTTTCCTGTTGTGCGCCGAGGCCGTCTCGAGATGAAATTCTACTCACGCCTCTAGCGTGGTGAAAATTGGCATTTCGGATACCAAAATCATCAATTAGGCCGGCTTCGATAAAAGAACCCGTTCCCTTTGGCAAGACACATACTATCTGCTTCGCATCCGTCAGAATCGGTTTCAAGGCGCCCTCCCTACCTTTTCGATAATTTCTCGAGGAATATAAGTCGCCGCCTTCTCAAGTTTGGTTAAATAGATGATACCGGCGCCAGGTAGATCTAGCTCAGCCGCAAAGTACATGCGCTCAAAAATACGATCAACCTGATCGTCAGCGACAAGAATCGTTATAATCTCCTTTTCAACATCAACCGCAAGTCCTAGCAGCCCCAGCCTCTCTCTGACGCCACTGCCGTAGCCATAGTATATTGTCGCCCCCTGCGCACCGGCATCCTGCGCAGCTTGTACTATGGCATCTGCCTTGCCTCTCTGAATGATGCAGGTGATCATCGAGACATCCGTAAGAACTGTAAAATCACGCGTTGTCATACTTACTCCCTTCTCTGCTCATACGACACTGACCGTCTCTAAAGAATCATCGAATACCACATGACTTTTTGAAATTTTCCGACGTATATATAAGCCCGTTGTTAACACCGCTATAATGGGTCCGATCGACGCCATGGAGAGAATACCGAACCCTTCGACCGCACCTAACGCATTGCCAAATCCAAGGCCCATTGCCAAGACTAGCGGCACAGTGACTGGACCTGTCGTCACCCCGGCGCTATCCCAAGCAATGTTGACATACTCTTCGTTCGAGAAATGCGTCAGTACTATTGCGATGAGATAGCCGGGCACCAGTAGGTAGGCGATAGGAATTTCAAAAATTATTTTTGCAACCCCTAGCGATATTCCGCAAGCAACCCCGATAGAAACTGCATACATTAGCGTCGATTTCTTGAACGAGCCACTCGTTAAGCTTTCAACAGTCATGCCTAAAGCATTCAGAGCAGGCTCAGCCAAAGTCGCGCCAAAACCCAATACCCATGCAAATGCCATCGCAATAAACAGACCCAACGACAGCACATATAAAGGTGAATCCGCGACCGTCTCCAATTGAGTAAAAGCAGCTGGAACCAAACCACCGCTCTGCCCTCCCAGTTTTGATAACCCGTAACTCAAGCCAAGGTTGAACACAATCATACCGATCACACAAAGAAAGATGCCGAAGCTAACTATCTTTGCGTGTGGAATTCTTTCCTTTAACAACAGCACCATGACAAGGAGTAAAAAGATGACAAGCGGCACAATGGCACGCACACCACCAACAATTTCAACACCCGGAGAGGACTCGTACCAAGGAATCTGCATCGAACCCGCCTGAGCCATTGTTGATGCAGCGATAATTTCAGACGGTGAATAGGACATCGAGAGCGTTAGCGCCAGAATCATAACCGCCACAATTGGAAATAAGGATGCCAGCGTAACGATGCCAAACCCCGACAAGGAATCACTACCACGCCCGGCTGCTCTGGCAATGCCAATACCTAGCGATAATACTAAGGGGACTGTAACCGGCCCCGTTGTGACCGCGCCACAATCAAACGCCAGCCCGAGTACTTTAGATAATTCAGGATCAAGAGCCATATAGATCGAGATGCACAGTACAGGCACTAACGTCATATAAATAAGCGGTTTCAAACTCCAACCGTAAATAAACCGGATTGTCCCAAGAGCAGCGGCTAGTCCGACACCAACACCGACGCTGAGAACAAGCGTTCCTGCCCATTGTGTTAACAAAAAATACAAGTAGGGAGCTTGGCGGACATCAACCAGAGATCCTGCTGTTTGCAGCGCGCCAATTGCTGGCTCCGCGAAGGTCACCCCAATGCCAAGTAAAAACACCACGACCACAACCGTCAGTAATTTGGCTTTAGCGGGCAAGGATATACCGAGCGCTTCTCCGAATGGCATCAGACCGACTTTCAAACCTTCCATGAATAGCATCAAGCCGAGTATTACAGCAATCAATCCTGCTGTAATAATACTGGAATCGGCAATTGACTGGCGCAGGATGAAGATCTGGAATAAGACAAGATAAATAGCTAACGGTGTTACGGCTCTAAATTGATCGTTGAATCTAACTGAAAGGTAAGGCTTGAGTAGCCGGTAGATGTCTCCTCTACCTGCTGCAATTGAGCTGGGTCTGTGAGGCTTCTCATTACCCTGCTCATCGAGTTCGATGGCAGGTATCATCTCATTGTAGCTAATCTCATCCAAATGAACGTTGAGTTCACGTGTGTATCTGCCGAAGGATAAACTGTCGTCAGTTGCCATGGTTATTCGCCGTTGGTTTAGCTGGCATCGAGTTGAGGGTATCAATGCTGCAATTGGTTAACACCGTTCGTTATTGAGGCTTTAGATTAATTACGTCAAATTGCAGGCCGGTTTATTAACCTGACCGTATTTTCGTCCCTCGTCAACACATACGCCCTTAGTATGCACCAAGATAACGGTACTGTTAAAGACTATAATTACGGGTCATTAATTTGGCCGTTATGTTTAGCCGCTTAGATGAGCTACAACACACAATCTCACCTTTTTGAATGTATCTAGGCAAACGTTTTCTATGTAAATAAGATCGGACACGATCGAACGCCAAAATAAGACCAAAAACGCAGCCTAGTTTCGGCGCCCGGTGTGCTATTGCATCGCTAACCGCATCTAAATGTGCATAAAACCAGACTCGTTATAAGCCTAATTGTGCAGGTTAGGCTGCAGCGCTTGCTCTACCCTTGACGCGGTCATACCATGCCATGATATTGCCGTTATCCGTATTCATTGGTTGACCAACAGACTCGCCGAACTCAAGGAATGAAAACAGAAGAATATCCGCCATACTAAATCGACTGCCACAAATAAATTCCTTGCCCGCTATCTGCCCATCAAGCCAAGTAATGCGCTCCTGCGTGAGCGTTTTAAGGTCATCTGCCGCTTGAGGCATACAACGAACACGGTCTTGGAACAGCGCTAACCCTTCTGAAAAACGGAAACCATTTGCTAATGGCTCAAGAATTTGAAGATCTAGACGACGTGCCCACATCCTTGTCTCTGCTCGCTCTTCCGGCGTTTCACCAATCAGTGCGCTGCCACCTTGTTTATCCGCCAAGTACTCACATATCGCCGTAATTTCCGATACGTAACCGCCATCATCTAACTCAAGGGTTGGCGTTTGGCCCGATGGGTTTCTGGCCAAGTGCTCGGCCTGCCTATTGTCTCCTTGCATCAGGTCAATATCCTGCGTATCGACTGAAATACCCATCTCACTGATAAACATACGAACCATTTTTGGGTTAGGTCCCACTGAATTAATTAACTTCACTGTCACTCCTCATTTAATTGGATCTGCCGCAGTGTCTCCAGCGGTAGATATGGATAGATGTTGCATTGTTATACATAATTTCGTTGCTCGAGACCAGACCGCTGAATTAACTTTAGCCGTAGATTTTTTCAGACCGGCTGAACTAGCATGACGACTTAACAAAAAAAAGTCTCTCATGGTCATCCGGTGGGTGATGAATGCTTGCAGCAAATCGCCAGTCGAATCGGCATTCATCTCTAGCGACCTGCCGATATACTCGCCCGCTATGGCGGTGAGGAATTTATTGTCCTACTACCCTACATTGAAAATTTTAATGCAGAACGGTTGGCAGAACTAATTAGAACTGAGTTGGATGGCGCAACATTTCAGGTTGATGAAACTGAGATCTCAATGACATTAAGTATAGGCCGTTGCACAGTTATCCCGACTGAAAACGATGATCCGATAAATATCATCCACAAAGCTGATACCGCACTTTAAGAGGCAAAGAGCGCGGGTCGTAATCAAGTAAGAAATGCAGGACAACTCACCGAAAATATTGGCAAAACTAAGGGCCTGCCCTGCTAGATAAAAAACGTGTACAGAATCAATACTGCTAACTGGTTTTATCCATTAACAAATGACGTAAGTCAGATACGTGAGCATAGGTGTCATCCAATTGCCATTTTCTGATACTGTGTTTACTTAACACAAAATAGTTAGGAGCACCGATGAGCCTCGATTGGAACAACCCTTACTCCTCTAGTCACAGCCCCGTGTTTGCTGACAATATTGTTTCTACATCCCAACCCTTGGCGACATCCGCAGGCTTAGCCATTCTTGCAGCGGGTGGAAATGCCGTTGATGCTGCTATCGCAACAGCCATTTGTCTGACGGTCGTCGAACCCAATAACAATGGAATTGGCAGCGACGCGTTTGCGATAATATGGGATGGTGATCGTTTGCATGGCCTTAACGCATCAGGACGCTCACCTAGCGGGTGGAGCCCGTCATTTTTCTCCCAATACGAACAAATGCCACAACAAGGCTGGAACGCAGTAACCGTGCCCGGCGCGGTAAGCGCTTGGGTGGAAATGTCAGAACGGTTTGGCGTACTCCCCTTCGAAAAACTGTTTGATAGAGCTATTGAGTATGCTGCCAAAGGGTACCAGGTAGGTCCAAAGACAGGCTATTACTGGAAGTTCGCCGAGAGACAATTCAAAAATTTCCCCGATTTTAACAAAACATTTTTACCTCACGGTAAAGCACCCGCTATCGGAACGCGGGTTGTACTGGCTGATCACGCACAAACTCTGCGCAAAATAGCCGTATCAAAGGGTAGAGCTTTCTATGAGGGGGAACTTGCCGAGCTCATGGTGGCGGATTCAACGCGTCATGGCGGTGTTCTATGCATGGATGACCTAGCCAATCACAGTGCTGATTGGGTCGACACGATATCAACCCGCCTTGGTGAAGATGAGTTGCATGAGATCCCACCAAATGGACAAGGTTTAATGGCACTAATCGCCACCGGCATAGCCAATCAGTTGGGTTTGGGTAAATTATCGCCCGACTCCGCCGAGTCAATACACTTTCAAATTGAAGCAACCCGCATTGCCTACACCATCATCGAACGCGAACTCGCGGATATTGCATCGATGCAGGTTAAATTGGACTCGCTTCTTAACGAGGCGTTCTTTTGTCAACAAGCAGACTTAATCGACCCCACTCAAGCGCGGGTGAGACAAACCAACATAGGCGCGGCACCGGATACCGTATACCTAACAACCGCCGATAAAAGCGGCATGATGGTTTCAATGATCCAGTCAAATTTTCGCGGTTTCGGTTCAGGCATCGTCGTACCCAACACGGGCATATCTTTGCAGAATCGAGGCTCTGGATTCTCATTAGAGAGTGGCCATCCAAACCAAGTCGGCGGTAACAAACGTCCCTATCACACGATTATTCCCGGCTTTGTTATGTCCAACAATCAACCCAAAATGAGCTTTGGTGTCATGGGCGGTCATATGCAAGCGCAAGGTCATCTGCAAATGATGATTCGAGTCGCACAACATGGACAAAACCCACAAACCGCATCCGATGCACCCCGTTGGTACTTACAGGAAAATGGCACAGTCTGCCTCGAGGATGGCTTCGCAACAGACGTTATCGAATCACTGAAGGCGCGCGGACACACCATTATCGAAAACAATCCAGAACACCTATTCGGTGGTGCGCAACTTATCTATCGCCTAGAGGACGGCTATTGTGCCGGTAGCGATCATCGTAAAGAGGGTCAGGCAGCGGGCTTTTGAATACAATAAGGCAAAGCGGACAAGGTGAGATCCAACACCAATAGGCTAAAGACTGAATTAAATGCTAAAACCAGTGATCATTAGACGTCGCAAAAAACAGGATCAGTAAAGATTGAAAATAACGCATAAAATAGAAAAATTGCAGCAGCATTTAGCTCACGTCTGGCATGCAGAACCTATCGAGCACTCAGTCAACGCCTCGACGCAGGCACTCCTGAAGGATGCCGGTGACTGGGACGCACCCGTTGGTGTTGAACCCAACAAGCCAACTATTGCACTCGCTATTGGCATTCCCGACAGCATTTCATTGCCCAAATCAGCACTAAGTGCTGCAGCCAACAGAGTATTCAACAAGCCAGGCGAAGGCGCTTTTACCTATGGCTTCGGCTTAGGTTACAACAAGCTGAGACTCAAACTCGCAGAAAACTATAGTCACGAGCGAGGCTTTGCCGTCACAGAAGACTGGTTCCAACTCTGCAACGGCTCATCCGGCGCGATCGACTTGATTTGCCGAACCTTGATTGACCCCGGTGATGTCATTTTAGCCGAATCACCCACCTACATGGGTACGCTAAGAAACTTTAAGGCGCTCAACGCCGACGTAGAGTCGATTGGCATGGACAGCGATGGCATGTTTGTTGATCAACTACCGCGTCGGATCGAAACGCTTCTTCAGCAAGGTAGACGCATTAAGTTTATCTACACCATCTCGAACTTTCACAACCCAACCGGCGCGACATTAAGCCTTGAAAGAAAAATACGATTATTAGAAATTGCAGCTCAATACAAAATAATTATCCTTGATGACGATGCCTACGGAGCGCTGCGGTTCGATGACACCCCCTTACCAACGCTATCGGGGTTAAGCAAAGGACATGGCGTAATCACGGTCGGCACCTTTTCAAAAATTCTCGCCACCGGTCTTAGAATAGGCTGGATTCACTGTCACCCTGACCTGCTTGCTGCATTTGACAAAATGCGCTTTGCAATGGGACTCAATCAGTTTATGGTCCGCGTTATATCTGATTATATTGACTCCGGCGCAATGTCCGATCATGCCCGAAAGGTAAGATTAATTTATAAAACCAAAATGAACACCCTAGCAGATGCGTTAGAAACATATTGCGCAGACTACCTCTGCTTCACACGTCCACTTGGTGGGTTTTATATATGGATCACATTAAAAAAGGGACTTGATGCGCAAGCTGTTTGGCGAACGGCGGCAGAAGAAGGTGTATCACTAACGCGGGGCACCAATTTTTTCTCCGATCGGCGTGACGACAATCCTCATCTCAGACTCGCTTTTTCATGGACAGACCAGGGCCAATTGATTGAAGCTGCAAAAAGGCTTGCACGTGCATGCGAAAGAGTTTTGCAGGGCGATGCCGCCTGAAAAATAACACCTAAAACTATGGTCACAAAAGCCATTATTGCAGGGCGACTATTTGAAGGCGAGCGCCTGAAGACTACGGTTGCCCTTGTTGTTGTTCTTCTTCTAGCGGTTCCTTTATTTGTTCTTTAGATAGAGATTGTACTGAAACCACCGTATTTCTGCCCAATGCTTTGCCTTGATACATGGCCTTGTCAACGAGCGACAAGAGCCCTCTTGGCGAACTATTTTCCAGCGGCACGCTTGTGCCATAGCCAATGCTAATTGTGACACTTAACAAATGTCCATCCGCGTCAATTGTTAACGACTCGATTTTTTTTCTAACCTGGTCTGCTAATACATGTGCTGTTGCTTCTTCAACGTAAGGTAAGACAACGACAAACTCTTCGCCGCCAAAGCGCGCGACAATATCGGTAGGTCGTTTAAAAGACGCATCGATTGATCGCGCTACTTCTGCCAAACAAATATCACCAGTCAAGTGTCCGTATGTATCGTTGACGTTTTTAAAATGATCGATGTCAATCAGTAGCAGCGTTATTGGGTATTGTTGGCGACTCGCACGACGCCATTCTTGATCCAGCATCTGTTCTAAGTATTGTCGATTACGAATACCCGTCACAGGATCAATCGTTGTGAGTTCTTTTAGAATGATATGCGCTTCTGACAATTTTTTTAAAGCATTCTTTAGCTCTTCAGTTCGTGCGTCGACTTCAATTTCCAATTGTTTTCGCAGCACAACTTGCTCATCAAGCAAATGACGATTTTCTAGCGCCAGACTCGCTTGTGATGCGAGTGCCTCCATGAGGGGAACAACATCTTCAGGAAACGCTATGGCTTCACCTTGTTCATTCTTCGCATTCAATAATTGCAATATACCCAGTGTTTTTTCCTTTGAGTCCGTCAACGGCAAAGTCAGAAATGAACGGGACTGATATCCCGTTAACTCATCGAATTTCTTGGCGCCTGACGAATCGAAGTCTTTCGACTGATAGAGATCATCAATAATAATGACCTTACCCAAATTAGCTGATTGGGTTGCTATATTGATCATGTTGGGTTCACCGGACGCTAACCGAAGCGGGATATCCGGTAGTGTTACGGGGTCACCTGAATTTCCACCCTGAGTAATGTTGAGCGTATCGTTAAATACGATGGCGAAGGACAAAACCTCATCATCCACTGCCAGGTAAAGACTACCTGCATCCGCATTCGCCATAGTCTTGGCTTCCACCAATATACGTTCAAGAAGGCTATCAATGTCCTTTTCAGCACTGAGCGCGCGACCTATATCAATAAGTCTAAGATAAGCAGCAGCATCAACTTTCACGAGATATCTTCAGCATATTTTCGCATTTCAAAAAATGGTCTAGTCAATACAAGGGCGAAGGATGAACCAATAGTCACAAACCTGTACCACTATCCTTCATGTCTGATTTATTTATGAGCAACGGTTTAACATCAACTCGTTCGACGACTAACTTGGCCCAAACCTAATAGAAAACACATTGAACGGGTCAGTCGTTGACTATATCGGCTGACAAATTACGTCGATAACCGAGTTGTTGCTTTCCATACAGCATATAACCGAGCAAAAATTTAACAATATTTGTTCGAAAAACGCATAACCGCTGGTCCTATGATCGCTTCAAACCAATCCTCTAACCGCTCATATAAACAGTTTAGTCACGGTCGAGGAAAATCAAACTGACGGCTGGAACATAAGTGATGATCATCAGTGCAATGATCAAAACGAACATAAAGGGAAGTGTGGCCCGATAGAGTTCAGTAATCGATCGTTTGAACCGGTAACTCGCGATAAATAAGTTCATGCCAATAGGCGGCGTGAAATAGCCAATCTGCATATTCGCAAGAAAGATTATCCCTAGATGGATTGGATCAACACCAAACCTCAGAGCGATAGGCACGATCAAGGGAATCATGATGACCAGTGCAGAGAAGATATCGAGAATCGCACCGAGCATTAGCAAGATGATATTCAGCAAAATCAGAAATGTAATTTTACTATCCACATAGGTCTGGATCCACTCAAATAGCAGTTGCGGCACTTCAGCATCAATGAGAAAGTTGGTAAAAGCCAGAGACACGCCGAGGATCAACAAAATACCGCCAACCATTATCATCGATTCACGGACTATGCGTGGCAACTCGCCATATTTAACCTCTCGATGAATGACGACTTCGACTAACAGAACGTAAAATGCCGTGACCGCTGCCGCTTCGGATACAGCAAAATATCCCGAGTAGATGCCGCCGAGAATGATAAAGGGCAGCGGAATTTCCCATCTCGCGGACTTAATGGCGTCGACTGCATCAGCACGTGTATAGGTGCCCCGCTCTATCTTAATGCCGCGATGACTCCAGATCGCATAGCCAGTCAACAGGACAATCATTAATAATGCAGGCAATATGCCCGCGATAAACAGTTCCTGAATAGAAAAAGGATTGGGCAAATTCATCTGTTGTACAATCACGCCATAGAGTATCAAAGGTAGCGAGGGCGCTAACAACAAGCCGAGACTGCCTGAGGTCGTCACCAAACCCAGACTGAATCGTTCTTTGTAGCCAGACTGAACTAAAGCTGGAAAAAGCAGTGCACCAACAGCAACAATCGTCACACCCGACGCGCCGGTAAACGCCGTGAAAAAGGCACAGGTCACAAAAGCGACAACCGCCAAGCCGCCGGGCAGCCAACCAAGAAAGACTTGCGTGATGCGGACTAATCGGAATGACAAGCGGCTTTCTGCCAGCACATAACCGGCGAAAGTAAACAGCGGCAGCGCTAACAGCAGGGGCGCCTCGACCAATCGATATATTTCAATGGTAATTACCATCAGATCTATATCTGCCGACATAAAACCCAACATTGATGCAGCCAGAATGACCACAAATAATGGCGCGCCTAACAACGCAATTAGAACGAGTACTGCTGACATGACTGCATTCATGCAGGAACTCCCCGCACCAAACTCAGTACTGCTTGCAAACCAAACCTCAGAGACATGACGCTAAATCCAACAGGGATTATTGATTGACATAGCCACGTTGGCACCTTCGCAAACTCTATCGTTTCATCGACGTACTCAAATTGCACATACAAAAAAGCGTAATAGGCAACAACACCACAGACCAGCGCAGAAAAAGCTTTACCGACAAAGCTGACGATACGCAGCGACACACCGGACACATAGCGTGTTAGAACATCGATGCTAATGTGGTTTGATTCCCGAGTCGCAACCATCGCGCCCAACATTGCTACCCATAGAACAAGAATACGGAGAAAGGACTCCGCCCAGAAAATGCCAAAATCAAAGAAATTTCGAAGTAAGATTTGCAGCACTGCCATACCGAGCATCGAAGCAAGGGAGGCAACCAGCAAACTGTCCTCTATCCAATGTACACCCTTGAGCAAGCGACTAAACACTCAGCGGTTTCCCCACAACTGCATCATTTCCAAATACGACTTGCGGTTGACCTTTCCATCGGCGCTACCGTAAAAATTGATCGGGCTGAGCTCAGAAGGACTAAACCGACTAAGGCGCAGATTGAGCATCATCGCCCCTTACTTCGGCTAGATTGGCGCGCAGTAGATCGACACTCTCTTGGCTCATTTCACCTTCAGCAACAAGGTTCGCTATCGATACTTCAGCGATTTCACGCCAAGACGCTGAATCTTCGGTCGCGGGGGTAATGACTTTTAGGCCTTGCGTCACTAGCGCGTCATAAGCTTTCTTGTTGTCTATTCGATTGTCAGCATCGACTTCATCGAATACGCGATTAAACACATCGGTGACGACCTTTTGATCAGACTCGGCGATAGAGTTAAAAGATTTTTCACTCATTGCCAACATCGAATAGATATACAACACAGGCAAATCGGTCATATAGGCAACTTGGTTGTGCCATTGCAGCGCAATTGCAACGATCGGTGGCACAATCACGGTATCAATCAAACCCGTCTGCAAGCCCGCCAGCACATCAATAATTGGCAAAGGAATGGGGCTGATACCAAAGGATTGTACCAGCTTCGCTGAAATCGGATCGCCATCAGGAACCCAAGTTTTCGCATTTTTCAAATCGTCTAAACTGCTAATAGGTTTTTTTGAAAGTATGTATGCGAAACCGGTTTCAGTCAGATTAAAGCTCACCATGCCACTCTCAGCGAGACCGTCAATAATCCGCTGATCCATGTTTTCGCGTACGAAATCGATTTCATCACTGTTTCTGAACTGCAGCGGCAGGTTATAAACTTGAAGGTCAGGGAAGAAACGCGTCAGTGAACTGGCCGTCATAACACCGCCATGAAGCTGGCCAATTCGCATTTTTCGCAATACAGTGTAGTCATCACCCTGCACGCCACCGGGGTAAATTTTGAATTTAACTCTGCCGTCCGTTGCTTCGGCGATCTCTTTTGTACCATCACGAAACTTTTTCATCCAACCGAGACCATCGGGTGAAATCGTCGCCAACTTATAGCTTTTTGCATTAACCACACCGCTAGATGCGACTACCAGGCCCAGCATGACGCTGAAGAATAATTTTTTATACATCAAAATTCCTTAACAAAAACAAAACAAACAACCTTAGACCCGCGCTTGCGATCAACAAACATCACAGCGATTAGAAATAGTCATCGGACTCAGCCAACAGTTCTCTCGCCCTCGTTTGGGCAACCGTATTGGTAAGCGTTCGCCCTTCGCTTACAGGATCTGCAGTTAGCACTTCGTTCAACAGGCGATCATGCATTTGCTTATCGAAAACGAGCTTCGCATACTGTTCAGCAAAGACAACTTTCGCCATCAAAAACTGACCTTGTGATATCTCAATTGAACGCTCGAAGTGCGCTCTGCCCTTTTCAGGATTACCACCCAAAGATGCCGGTAAGACCGTCTCCAGCCCGCCCATATACAAGTGTGGACCGCCATCTGAGATGGTTTCGTCCAATTCAATACAATGCGCCATAAGATACTTTACCTTGCCTAATTGGGCTATCGCATTCCAATCATTACTATGGGCTTGCATCCAACCAGTCCAAGCTACGGCCAAAGAGTACGCTATATCAACATCCTTGTTAGTAATAGCATCGACACGCTGCTTGTAGACTTCAAATTCAGCCTCATTGAGGTCGCATAACGTCTTGTTCCTCGCGCACGCGGCTCGCAGTGAATAATCAAGACTTTTTTGACTGAGCAGGCGTCCTCGCTCTTCGTTGGTAAAAATCGTGAATGCACTATTTAGATTTGATGCTGCCATCAATAGCTCTGGGTTATTCGGGCTGCTCCTCAAAAAGCTATCGATCATCAGCAGATAGGCGGGAATACCCTCTCTCACCGTATCGACATCGTTGCTATTGAGTATCGTATCGGCCAAGTCTTCGGCTAGGCCGGACGTCACCGAGGACATTAAATTGGCACAGCCATTTAGCATCCCCATCAACACAAGCATTGCTGTCAAATTCAAAATTTTACGCATAGGGTTTGATCTCTCCTTGAACGCCTATTGTAACCCAGCACCGACTTGGTAAACCATACAGGTCAACTCTTCTGCGACGGCTAGCACGAACAATGATCCACTGACTAAGCGAGATGCGCTAAAGCCGGCTTTCAGTTAACGGCCTTGCTAAACACCTCGGCCAAAAAAAGGATTTGCTCGACGCTCGAATTCGAGGGATGTGTTCGGCCCATGCCCCGTCACGATGAGCGCGTCACCCTCAAGGCGAAATAATCTATCTTCTATTGACCGACTAATTTCCTGATAGCTGCCACCCGGCAAATCAGTCCGTCCTATTCCCATCTGGAATAGAGTATCTCCCGCAACTAATATACCGTGGTCTTCAAACCAAAAACTCATCGATCCAGCAGTGTGACCAGGTGTGTGCAACGCAACACCGTTGCAGCAGGAAATTGCCTCATCATCGGTCAACCAGCTATCAGGGGATGGCGTTGGTTCATAGGGCACACCGAATTTCAGGCATTGCTGCTCAAGACTATCCCATAGCGGCTTGTCTCCCTTGTGCAAAAACAGCTTGGCACCCGTACGGTTTTTAATTTCACCCGACGCGAGAATATGATCGAGGTGCGCATGTGTATGCACAATCGCAGTGATCGTTAGGCCTAAGCGTTCGACTACCGACATAATGTGGTCAGGATCACCACCTGGGTCGATAATGACACCCTTCTTCGTAATCGCGTCACCGATGATTGAACAATTGCATTGAAGTGGCCCAGCGGCAAATGATTCAAAAAGAACGTCGCCCCTCGGTTGCGGGATAGGAATTGCCACATCGATACTCCTTTTATCTGGCTAAATCAGCAATCCCTTATGTTACACTTATTTCAACTCTCCAAAGTACCAACGACCATTAATGTTGAAGCGTTTTATGTACCGCATGATTGCGATCCTGCTGATTCTTTTTGTATTCACAACGTCCACAATATTTTTCCCTACAGCTCTGCTGATTTGGTTATTCACGTATCCCTTTGATCGAAACTTACACTGGCTGCATCTGTTCACCTGCTTTTGGGCGAGTCTGTATATCTGGGTCTTTCCACCCTGGCAGGTAGACACCGTTGGCAAACAACACATCAACAAAAAGCAAACATACATTATTGTCTCGAATCACCAATCACTGGTCGATGTACTCGTCGTCTTCACGCTATTCACGCATTTCAAATGGGTTTCAAAAGCAGAGCTCTTCAATATTCCGTTTATCGGCTGGAACATGTACCTCAATCGCTACGTGCGACTCAGGCGCGGCAAAGGCAATAGTATTCGCAGTATGTACAAAGCCTGTGAAAAGCATCTGAAGCGCGGTAGCTCAGTTTACTTATTTCCTGAGGGAACGCGTTCTCCAACCGGACGCGTCAGACCTTTTAAGGAAGGCGCATTCGTTTTGTCGAAACGACTCAATATTCCAATACTGCCGATCGTGATCAACGGCTCGAAGAATGCCGTACCCAAAAACAGTCTCAATTTTCACGGTAAATCGCATGTTACCGTAGAGGTGTTGAAGCCAATTTTTCCGGACGAAGACGTATCTGTGAGGGACCTACGCGATGAAGTTCGGGGTGCCATCATCAGTCGCGTTATCGAAGAACAAAATCCTGTCGAGTCCGACATTAAGCCGACAGCAGTCGACTGATCGCCGCATACCTCGATAGCCATCTTGTCATTCAGACTGAATCGTCGAACAACATCCCTTTGCACGAAGGGTAATCATTACAAATCCAGACCTTCGTAAGCTCGTCTGCACTGATGTTCACTTGCTTTTGCTGCATCACACCGCCGCAGTTTGGACACAGATTTGATACCAGCTTGTTTGCTGTTTTCAATGGATGCTTTGTTGCGGGCTGTTTCCGAGGTTGCCCATAAGGTTTAACGCTCTTGTTCGGCAACCCACTTTGCAGAGAATTTAGGCGGGATGCACATTCATTGATTTCAGATAATTTTGCTGGCTTGGAAAAGACAAAGAGGGGCTTATCGATTTGACGAAAAGCCTTGTCCAACAACTGGAGTTCCAAGCTTTTGACATCGGGTCGAAACTCAATCCCTGCGATCAACTTGTAACTGACTGTCTCAGCAATAAGCACACTCAAGGTTTTATGCTCTAGATCGGGCCTTGGCACCATAAATTCTGTGAGCGGCTGATTGAACAAAATCGTTACATCGGCGGTTAGAGCATTCTCCAATCGCACAGCAACAGCGGCCATGTACTCCGGTAAAACCCGCGCTTTTAGCTTATAGCCGCTGCCTTTCTCTGTTGCCTGCAGCGAACGAGGTGCACCCTGAGTAGAACGACTTGCTCGTTGTAGGAACAGCGCTGCCCGCTTGAGCAGAATAGCATCGTCAGAGAGCGCGGCTTGGCTTGTTGCGCGGTCTTTGCTGACGGATTTGCCCGCGCCTGCTTGCGCACTGGCTGAAAGTAGCTCAGTTGCAGCGTCCGTCTCTGCTTTCATAAAAGCCGCAACTTCCCTCGCCCGCAGTTTTCTGAGAAGCCAAACAACCACCACGAGTAAACAGACAATGATTATTGCTAGTTCCATGCTTAAGCGTCGCTTCCTGTTTTTGGCAATTCAAACATGAGTGGACCTTTTCGCTGTCCTAAACAGCCTTTGTATTTAACATTGCAATAGGCGCAAGCGCATCGTATTTAAAGTACCATGAAGCTTAATATTGTGCTGAATTGGTATCAACCAGATGAGACTAAAAGACAAAATTGCGATTGTCACAGGCGCAGGTCAAACCCCCGGTGACACAATCGGCAACGGTCGCGCTACCGCCTTACTTTTTGCCCGTGAAGGCGCACATGTTTTACTCACCGACCGCAATGAGCGCAGTGTGAAGGAAACTCAAGTGCTCATAGCAAAAGCAGGCGGCAAGGCCTCAGTATTCTGCATGGATGTCTCCTCTGAACAAGACTGTATCGATATGGTGGCTCGCTGCGTCGCTGATTACGGTCGAATCGACATTCTGCACAATAATGTTGGCATTGGCAGCGGCGACTCGGGTATCACCAGCTTGAGTGAGAAAAATTGGCACAAGATCATCGATGTAAACCTCACCAGCATGTTTCTTACCTGTAAGCACACACTGCCGATCATGAGAGAACAAGGATGCGGCAACATCATCAATATTTCGTCCGTCGCGGCTATTGCGTCTACCGGTCTGTTGGCATACAAAACATCGAAAGCCGGTGTCATTGCCTTGACTGAAAATGTCGCAATGGGCAATGCAAAATTCGGTATCAGAGCGAATTGCATTACACCGGGACTGATGAACACACCGATGGCGATCGAGGGATATTCAGCATCACAAAACAAACCCAAAGATGAAGTCATTGCAGCACGCGATAGAATGGTTCCACTGAACAAAAAAATGGGTTCAGCTTGGGATGTCGCAAACGCGGCGGTATTCCTCGCCAGCGATGAAGCATCCTTTATTACTGGGGCAACACTGCCCGTTGATGGTGGACAAAGCATCCGAATTGGTTGATGCCGTACTGCACACGAACGCTAAGAAAAAGACAGATAGAAAAAATAGAAACCAATGGAAACCAATATGATGAATGCACCTGTGACGACGACAACGAAGCACCATGTCACCACCGTTACGCTAAATCGGCCCGATAACCTCAACGCTCTCTCGTACGAAATGCGTTCAGCTATTTATGAAACCTTTACTGGGTTAGCAACAGATGATGAAACGCGGGTCATCATTCTTACTGGCGCAGGTCGCGCATTTACGGCTGGACTCGATCTAAAAGAACTCGGCAAGGACGGTCTCAATGCCAATGCCGCAGAGAGAGCCGCCTCAAATCAAAATCTGCAGACTGCCATCGAAACCGTTGGCAAACCCATTATCGGCGCAATTAACGGTTATGCAATCACTGGCGGATTTGAGATTGCGCTGATGTGCGACATATTGATCGGTTCGAGCGAGGCAAAATTTGCTGACACGCATGTGCGCATGGGTGTCGTGCCAGGTTGGGGCTTATCTCAACGCTTGTCTCGCTTTATCGGGGTATCGCGCGCCAAAGAACTCAGTTTCACTGGCAACTATCTCGACGCCGTAACAGCGGAACGATGGGGTCTAATTAACAGAATCGTTGAACCTGAGAAATTGCTGGAACACTGTCAAACCATAGCCGAGGATATATGTTCGGCAGATCCGCTTACGTTAAAGGCCGTCCGAGAACTGATTGATTTAGGCTGGCAAACAACCTTGGATAATGGTCTTCGAGAAGAAAAACAGCGCAGCCGCTCTCATGATGGCGATCTCTCAGCAAAAACGCTGGAACAACGACGAGGCCAAGTGATGAATCGCGGTCGGACTCAGGACAATTAACAATTTAAAGTCGCCAGCGCACGTTATCTTCCAAGCGATTCGCTGACTGCATCCCTTTTCAGGCCAGATGCGCATGTTCGTTTAGTGTGATGATCGATTTTTCGCCCGAACTGGCCACCATAAATCGACTCATACTGGTGTAATTCGGGTTAAAAAACATGCGCGCTGACATACCAAGCACGTGACATGCCCACACGTTAATCACGCCACCATGGCACGTCACGGCAACCCGTTTGCCGCGGTTTTCATTGACGATGCGCTCAAGGCTGCTACAGACATTTTCAGCAAAGCCCGGGAACTTACTGTCCATCTTGCCGTCCATGAGCCGCTTCCAGCGGTCGTAGTCGAGCTCCTTAAGCTTCTCAACGGGGACGTAATGATCGGCGTGTCGATCGTACTCAGCCACTCCGTCTTCAATCCGAACCTCAAGCCCTTTTGATCGTGACAGAGGATACGCCGTCTCGAGCGCACGTTTCATCGGGCTAGAATACAAATGGTCAATCGGATGTGTCTCAAGCCAGTCTGCGACCTTAACGGCCTGAGTCAGGCCAACCTCAGACAAAGAAGGGTCCGCGGGCTGTCCGTCATTCGTCTCTTTATGCTCGGGTAAACCATGCCGTATTAGAATCAGTTCCACATCTACTCCTCTCGATCATTTTTTGTCTAGGCACCTCCTTTTAGTCGAAGGGGCATGGCTGGTTGTACGTAACGGTTTTTTGGGTAAAAAAAAGCCCCGCTAAGCGAGGCTTTTTATCATATTTTAGGCTAGGTCTTCTGAACTAAACCCAATACCTACAAGGTATAGCTTAGCTTAGCCAGATCGCTTAGACAAATGCCTATCGATCAAGAACCCGCAGCAATGGAGACATTATAAACGCCAGCTTGTCGCGCTGAATCCATAACATGCACCATAATCTCGGTATTACTCTCAGGATGTGGCTGCACGACAACAGGCGCATCAGGACTTTCAGCGTGCAGTCTTTCGATATTCGCTCGTACTGCTCTAAAATCGATGTCACGGTTACGAATCTTGATTCGATTACGGCTTGTCACCTGCACGACGATACTTTTCTTGTCTGCATCTTTGACGTTTTGATTGTCATCCGGCGTATTCACGTCGATACCTATCTCTTTCACAAACGTTGCTGTGACGATAAAGAAGATCAGCATGATGAAGACCACGTCCAACATGGGCGTTAAATCGACTTCGTCTTCTTCTTGACTCTGACCAGAGTTGATCATTCTTCTCACAACACACTACTCCTGAAACCTAGGTTCTTATTTTTCGATGGTTTATTAATTAGTATTTCTGAGCGTTGTTTATGTGCAACGCTGCAAAACCCACGACCAAGCATAACCCGAGTTAAACTTGAGTGAAAGTGCCGACTCGCAAATTCTAGTGATTGACGACTTTGCTCACAGTCGTGTAGTGCAAACCAAGGAATTCACCCACTTCCATCAGCGTATAGCCGTGCTTGATATGAGCATTTCGAATCAGCTCATTACGCTCGTTACGCGACTTGTCGTCGATATTTTTGAATATCACGGGCAAACTGCGTTTTCGCTTGATCTGCTTAGGACCTCGTTTGGCCAGCTTCTCGCCGTTTAAGATCGGTTGCATCTCGCGAATGAACTTCGGTGAACCAAGCAACACCTGATTGCTTCGATCATTCAAAGGAGACGTTTCATTTCGACCATCTTTGACAAAATCTTTATACTTTTTCTGATTCTCTTTCTCTCGCTTACCAAAACATGACAATACTTTGCGAGTTGTCAGATATGCAGGCGTTTTTATAACACCACTCGTTGCACGATGACTGCTCCAACGATAGGTTTGCGCCGATGATGCTGTTCCCAACCTGACAGGGTTCAATACCAGGTGGCGACAGAGCGGCAAGAGATAGGGTCCAGCCTCGAACAAAACACTTTTGAAGCGGCCTTGGAACAAAGGTCCGTCGTGCTGGTGACGGCGATTGAAATGCTGAGTGTAAACGCCATTTAACTGCCGCATACCCTTAGAAAGATTTGCTTGCGGACATTCCACGATAATGTGGTAGTGGGAATCCATCATCACATAGGTGTGCAGCAGCCACCCAAACCGAGACACGACACCTTCCAAAACATTTAGGAAAACAAGTCGATCCTCATTGTCAGCAAAAACTGGCTGGTTATCTAAGCCTTTGCTTGTAACGTGGTAATGAGCCCCTGGGTATTCAATTCGAACCGGTCTAGACATACGCTCTTCTAATATTCCTAAATCGATGGATAGTCTGTGTAAGTTATTATTTTTATTTTGAATCTAGTTTTCTATGTTAGCTTTTAATTCATCTATTTATTTTTGCTATTTAATCTTGCTACTTAACCAACCTTTAAACTAGATAACTATCGGTCTGACTTTCTTCTTTCAGTGTTGTTTAGAAAAAACCGCGCCACTAAACTATTACTACAAAACTACCGAAAAAATTACTTGTTCAACATTACCTGCATTAATTTCAGCGCTAAATTCTCTCGGTTTATTACCTTCAAAATCGGCGCAGTCATTTTGTTATGGTTATATATAAAACATCACAACAGTCATTGTCGATTCAAGCTAACAGTTTTACACAGTCGATTCTTGATCGTTGCGAAAATCTGCTCCTCTCTGATTAAAAAAAAATCCAG
>Ga0302130_1000044_pt1 | contig 104384 bp, 89 predicted proteins | sample CB9_surface_MG_FD_203117 | JGI IMG/M metagenome (GOLD analysis project Ga0302130, IMG submission 203117) | Marine microbial communities from Western Arctic Ocean, Canada - CB9_surface | ecosystem: Environmental > Aquatic > Marine > Oceanic | place: Canada: Western Arctic Ocean | collected... | reverse complement strand
ATCTAATGCCGGATCTAGTGTTGGATCTAATGCCGGATCTAATGCCGGATCTAATGCCGAATCTAATGCCGGATCTAATGTTGGATCTAGTGTTGGATCAAGTGTTGGATCTAATGCCGGATCTAGTGTTGGATCTAATGCCGGATCTAGTGTTGGATCTAATGCCGGATCAAGTGTTGGATCTAATGCCGGATCTAGTGTTGGATCTAATGCCGGATCTAGTGTTGGATCTAATGCCGGATCTAATGCCGGATCTAATGCCGAATCTAATGCCGGATCTAGTGTTGGATCTAATGCCGGATCTAGTGTTGGATCTAATGCCGGATCAAGTGTTGGATCTAATGCCGGATCTAGTGCCGGATCTAGTGCCGGATCTAATGTTGGATCTAATGTTGGATCTAATGCCGGATCTAGTGTTGGATCTAATGCCGGATCTAATGCCGGATCTAATGCCGGATCTAGTGTTGGATCTAGTGCCGAATCTAATGTTGGATCTAGTGTTGGATCTAGTGTTGGATCTAATGCCGGATCTAGTGCCGGATCTAATGTTGGATCTAGTGCCGGATCTAATGTTGGATCTAATGTTGGATCTAATGTTGGATCTAATGCCGGATCGGGTGCTTGAACGAATATCGAATCGATAGAGTCATCGATATCGGGAGCAATGGGGACATCGTCGATAACAACACTTGATTCAAATTCCTCTGGATCTAAAGTACTATTTTGGCATGCTGAATTGTTCGCTGAACATGTTGCCAATCCAGATCCGAACTCATTTGGGTTAATGCTAGCTGCTAAGCTGCTGGAATCGGAATTGGTTTCAGGTGATAGCGTCGTACTTAAAAAGTTAGCTGTTGTAATGGTTGCTGGCGTTCTTTGAGGTGGTGAAACCGAGAGGATTGTCATCTCTGTTATGACAGAGTTGGTATTTCCAGGACTGATGAATTCAATTCCTGAATCTATTGTTGATTGGCCGTTATTTTGATTGTTTGGGCCAGACGCTGGTATTCCAGTTCTTTCTGCAATTACAACACCGGGACCTGACGTATCAGGGGCTGATGACTGCGCGGTGATGTTTTGAGTGAGCGCTGAAGGTGAGGGCGAATTATTACTGTTTCCACTATTAGAACGGGTATTCGAAGCTTGAATAGTGCCTGTATCGCCACCACCGTTTACAACCTCAACCTCAACCTCAACCTCAACCTCAACCTCAACCTCAACCTCAACCTCAGCCTCAACCTCTAAAGTCTCCGGTGCTTCAGATGTTTCATTTTCTGCAGTCTCAAGTGCCGCGGAGGTCTCATCTTCGGCCTCTGCGGTTTCAGAGGTCTCAGGTTCCGTGGAGGTCTCATCTTCGACTTCTGCAGTTTCTGATGTCTCAGGTTCCGCGGAGCTCTCATCTTCGGTCTCTACAGTTTCAGAAGCCTCAGAAGTCTCCGATTCATCTTCATCCTCATCCTCATCCTCATCCTCGATAATGTCGTTAATTAAAATATTGCCAATTTCAGGAGACTGAACTAACAGTCCCTCAGGGGGGGTGTTTTCGTTTTCTATTCGTGCGAAATCAAAATCGGCGAAAACACCTAAATCCAACGATCCTGCGTTGTTCGAAACTACTGTTCCGCCATCATATACGCCAGTGAACATTTCCCCTGTCTCGGAGATTGAAACCTCGTAGTCGGTGCCTCTAATGCCAATGGTAGCAAAATCTGCAACGCTAGCTTCATAAGCTTCTTTATTTTGATCACCAATCGCTCCGGTAATGGTTCGAAAACCACCTTGTATTAACTGTATAGAGACAAAATCTGTTTCTGTATTATTATCATACTGATAGGCGATGACCGAAAATTCTGTTAGTTCTTTCAAGGCTATAATAGCGTTATCGACCATGCGTATTTGGGTCGATGCATTTGGGCCTGTATATAGAGTATCACCAACCCGAATCTGAGCTTTTCTGCGCAAAGAGCGATCGGCTCCACTACTATCTCGCGCAATGACTTCGCCAGTAGTGGAAATAACCCGCCCGGCAATTTCGTAAGTGACAGCGGTGCTTTGTGCTAAACTTGGCAACTGAGCAAAGACTAAGCTTATTGATGACATCAAAACAATAATGTGTCGGATAAGCGTACTATTAATCCTAACCACTTGGCTTGGTTGTTTTGTCGATAGATAAAGTTCGTTCATTTTTGTGTCTTTTAATTGGGCAAATCAGGTTTTATTTAAGAGAGGCACCCCCAAACTTCATATCCATATTTTCTTACGCCTTGCCTAATGATATATCGACTGATAACAAATAGTATAAAAATGTACCTCCTAAACTTGAACGTAGGTCACATTTTAGCGATGCATTGGGATGTTTTCGGACCTTCTAAAGGCTTTTTATGGAAATTTCGTCTTTCAATTATTAATAGTTAAGCTAAATGCCAGCTGCTCGAAAATGCCTAGCTTCATGCCTTGCCGGCTAACAATTAATTTCCTGCTTGTATATCTGCAGCAACGAGCTGGACATCGTCCAATACGCGAAGCAAATTTCCGCTCCAAAGCATCCCAATTTCTTCTTCGGTGTAACCCCTGCGAACCAGCTCGGCAGTTACGTTAAAAGTTTCAGAAGCATCGTTCCAGCCGTCTATACCGCCGCCGCCGTCGAAGTCTGAACTAATGCCAACGTGCTCCAAGCCAATGAGATCAACAATATAATCAACGTGGTCAGCGAAATCTGACACTGTTGCTTTAGGCGCTACCTTATTCACCTCCACATTCGCGGTCCGAAACATTGCCTGTCGTGCCGTCTCGTAAGCTAGCGTTGCTACTGGGTTTAAAGCTGCAACCTGTTCGGGGGTGAGTGTTTCAAAATTGAGCTCTGTGGCTACACGTTCCATTATTTTTGTGCGTCCTGTTTGCAGGAAAACCCGCCGCGCTTCGTTAATGTAGCTTCCGAATGCGACGGTTTGCACGACGCCACCGTTTTCCTTAACACGCCGGAGTAAGTCATCACTAAGGTTGCGGGTGTGATTGGTTAATGCCCGTGCAGACGAGTGGGAGGCAACTACTGGTGCGCGGCTAATATCGAGCATCTGTGAAATGGCATCGATAGACGGGTGAGATATATCAACTATGATGCCTAGTCTGTTCATTTCAGCAACTGCTTCTCGGCCCAACTCGCTAAGACCATTATGTAGGTATTCATTTGCCGCTTCTCCAGTCTGGGAATCTGCAAATTGACTGTGACCATTGTGAGAGAGCGACATATAACGACCACCACGACGATGAAAATCTTCTATATTATCCATCTCTAGGCCGACGGGATAAGCATTCTCAATTCCTATCATGGCGACTTTTTTGCCGGCAGCGTAGATGCGCCGAACATCATCGGATGTGTAAGCGAGTTCGATTTGATCCGGTGCGATTTCATCGGCAAGCCGATGGATGGCTTCAAATTTATCGATAGCATTAGCATAGGCCGCGGCGTAGCCCTCATCGTCGAGAGTGTCTTGACCGGTATAGACGATGAACCAAGCGACATCTAAGCCGCCTTCGACCATTTTTGGTAGGTTCACTTGCGTATCTAGATCATCAGTGTAGTTTTTGTCAGGCGTAAAATTGCTGGTGTTGATGTCAGCATGAGTGTCCAGTGTAATCACTCGTTCATGGATCCCTCGAGCTCTTGCGAACAGTTCCTCTTCGGACTCTGCCATTGCTTCAGAAGACCCACTTAAGGCTTCTTCGACAGCCACTTCAGGCATAGCTGCATCAGGTGCAGGCGCAGATTCTCCGCAGGCTGTGAGAAGTACTACAAGAAATGAGAGTGCTGTTAATTTGAATGTTGCTGAGCGATTCACAGTAGGTAAGGTCATAGAGTTCAGGCCATTTTGATTTAGGTCTTAGAAATTAAGATCCTAGTAATTAAGGTAATAGTTAAAAGATTTATGATATCTCGATAGACATTTTAAAAAAGAGGCATTCGCGCTATCGAGTTGAAACTTATCGCTTCGGCTTTCAAACTGACAATGAACAGTTTGGAAAATCATTAAAAAAGCTAATTCTCGCCCTGAAATGATATTGAAAATACACCTCAGTTCGGCCGCGCAGTAGTCATTACGGTTCCAAGACGACGAGGGTCAGCGGCACCTTCTAGGCCATTTTCACCTAGTAAGATAACGTGCAATCCAGAGATCTCCCCCTGATTTTCCCGCACCTGATAGCCATATTCTGACAATGCGTCTGACAATGCGGGTCCTGGTTCCACGCCAACTTCTACACGCACGGTTTGTCCACGGGCGATAATGTTTGGGAAATTTATCGCTTCCTGAACCGACAATTTCCAGTCGACAATGCCTAACAAGGTCTTGGCGGTATAGGCGGGGATAGAATTTCCTCCGGGGGAGCCTGTGACCATAAACAAGTCATTGTCTGCGTTAAGGACGATGGTCGGTGACATGGAAGAGCGAGGCCGAGCACCGGGGCGCACCATATTGGCAGCCTCAGGCGCGTCTGAATGATACTCCCGAGCGAAATCTGTCATTTCGTTGTTGAGTACAAAACCTGCTGCCCAGCGTTTGGAGCCAAACACTGACTCCACTGTCATGGTCGCTGATACGGCATTACCTTCACTGTCCACGATAGAAAAATGCGTTGTGCCTGCGGGTTCCTCAGTACTGTCCTTGGCGAAGACAGCGGCACTGCCATTGCCTAAGACGAGCAAAGGGTCTCCGTGAACTGGCATTGCACCGGGCGCTATAGGGCTGCTGGCGCGAGACTCTAAATAGCGTGGGTCAAGTAGCTCTGTCACCGGTACATCTATATGATCTGGATCACCAAAATAATAATCACGGTCAGCATAGGCAAGTCGCTGCGCATCCACAAAAGCCTTAACTCGCTGAGCAATCGTGGGGTCCGGTGGCAATAATTTATCATACAGGTTAGCTATCATAATCTGCATAGCGCCGGATGAAGGGGGAGTTGCAGCACATATATTCAATTCACGCCAGAGACCACATACAGCAGCTCTCTCTATTACCTTGTAATTGGCCATGTCTTCCATGGTGAGAGTGCCTCCGTCATCTCCTGCTTGCACGGCCGCGACTATGGATTCGGCAATCTCTCCAGTATAGAACGCCTCTGGGCCCTCTGTGGAAACGCGGCGGAGAGTTGCTGCATACTCAGGGTTCCGAATGATTGCACCAGCTTGAAGTGGCTTGCCATCAGGGAAAAAATATTCTGCCGCACCTGCATTCTCATTAAGACGGCTACGGCGTGCCAAAGCTGGGAGATAATTCGCCATTTTGCTGGAGACTTCAAAACCTTGTTCGGCGAGTTCAATGGCGGGCTCGAATAAGTCAGCCCAAGGTAACTTGCCATAAGTGTCGTGGGCAATTTTATAGAGTGCAATAGCGCTCGGTACACCCACTGCATTGCCGCTTTGGTTGGCATCAAAATAACCCATTGGGGCATCATCGTTCATAAACATATCGGCACGAGCGCCGTTGGGCGCCGTTTCACGACCGTCAAAAAAACGCACTTCTCGGTCAGAGCGTTCGAAGACCAGCATGAAGCCCCCGCCACCAAGTCCTGAGCTTTCAGGTTCAAGCAAACCAAGGACCGCATGCGCCGCGATGGCAGCATCGACTGCATGTCCTCCAAGTGATAGCATCTGAGCAGCTGCATTAGTGGCCTGTGGATTAGCCACCGCGGCCATAAAGCCGTGAGGCCAAGAATTGCCCTGTGTTGATTCGTCACTAATCGAGGTCGTCTGCGAATTGGCAGAGAAGGAACTTGCTAACAATAGTAAGGTTAAAGGCTTCAAAAAAGAGACTCTCATATTATTTCTCATCACATTTGGCTATTTTCATCACGTTGACAACATTACTTGAACCCTCGCCAGATACGCGAGTAACGTAGCGCGATGATTCTATCACAAATTCGATTTGGAACTTATGACAAGATCGCCTACAGGCCAGTGTTACTAGGAATATCACATTTAGCGAGCAAGACTTAGCTCACACTTTAGAATTAATTCAGAACGAACGAAGAGATGGTTTTTACAAAGGTGAAAAGGCCTAATGCCTCGCAAGTTTCCGGCTCCGCCTAAACGCTAAAGCACAACCTTAGCGATTTACTAAAGAGAAGTTTTTTTCAGAACAACTCATATTTTATTAATTATGGAGTCAATCACCATTAAGCACATCACCATTAAGCAAATCACTATGATGCTAAGCAATTTGAGTCTCACAGGGTCAGCAAAACTACCAACAGCCGTCTTTCTCTGCGCTTTTTTGGCAGCCTGTGGCGACTCAGAGCAAGCACCTGAGACCACACTTGCCGAAACGTTAAGCGCAGCATCTGCGCAAGAATTCGAAGTGGATCTGATTTCAACCTCGTTTTCTACAGGCGGACGTACTCCATTAAGAGCTAAAAACGGTATTGTCACCAGCGCTTCAATGCTTGCGTCCGCGGTGGGTGTTCAAACTCTAAAGCAGGGTGGTAACGCTGTGGATGCAGCGGTTGCGACGGCATTTGCTTTAGCAGTTACTTGGCCAAGTGCAGGTAATATCGGAGGCGGCGGGTTCATGGTCTATGCTGGTGACGATGGTGATGCCACAACTTTCGATTTTCGAGAGAAAGCGCCGCTGGCAGCAACGCAAGAAATGTATCTCGGGCTTGATGGTAGGGTTGTTGATAACTCCAACCATATCGGTGCTCTAGCTGTGGGGGTACCTGGCACAGTTGCAGGCCTTTGGGAGGCGCACCAAAAGCTAGGTAGCCTGCCTTGGGAAGACCTTGTTGCGCCTTCGGTCAAATTGGCTCGTGAGGGAATTCCAATCACATATTCTCTTCATTCTGGGTTTTCTCGGAGCAAGCCGCGTTTTTCAGCCTATCCATCTACGATGGCAAAGTTTTTTAAAGCGGACGAATCTCTCTATGAGCTTGGTGAAAATTGGGTGCAAGCAGATCTTGCGCATACACTAGAATTGATTCAGAACGAAGGGCGCGATGGTTTTTATAAGGGTGAAAATGCACAGCGTCTTGCAAGTTTTATGTCGGCAAACGGTGGAATTATTACCGAAGAAGATTTAGCTATTTATGAGTCTGTCGAGCGGGCGCCCGTCCGCGGGACTTATCGTGGGTACGAAATTATCAGTATGGCCCCGCCCAGTTCTGGTGGGGTAGTGATGATTGAAATGCTGAACATTTTAGAAGGTTATGATTTGGAAGCTTTAGGGCATAACTCAGCGGACTATCTTCACGTGTTGACGGAGACTATGCGTCGCGCTTATGCAGATAGGGCCGAGTATCTCGGCGACCCAGACTTCAATGAGAGCATGCCAGTAGATCATTTAATGGATAAAGAATATGCCGCAACTTTGCGTGCATCTATAGATATGGACAAGAAATCTGAAAGTAGTCCAGAGAAGTTCGCGCAAGTTTATGAGAGCGATGAAACTACTCATTTCTCCGTCGTGGACAAAGACGGCAACATGGTCAGCATGACCTATACGCTAGAGTTTGGTTACGGATCAGGGATTGTCGTGGCAGGTGGCGGTTACTTACTCAATAACGAAATGGGTGATTTTAATGCGGTTCCAGGTGTAACTAATTCGCAGGGCTTAATAGGCACTGCGGCAAATTTGATCGAGCCTCAAAAACGTATGCTTTCTAGCATGACACCAAGCATCGTTGCTAAAGACGCAAAGCCGCTATTTACCGTAGGCAGCCCAGGTGGCAAGACAATTATTAATACCACGATGCAGACGATACTGAATGTTATTGATCATGGCATGAATATCGCGCAGGCAGTTGAAGCGGGCAGGATTCATCATCAATGGTTGCCAGATCTTACAAGTACGGAAAGTGGAGTCTTGTCGCCAGACACTATTCGGCTCTATGAGGCTAAAGGCCATCGCTTAAGAATTCGTGGTACTCAGGGTGCGGCGATGTCTGTCTATAACGATCGTGAGAATGGCTTCTTTATGGGTGCAGCTGATTCTAGGCGTGGTGACGGTGGTTCGGCAGGTTATTAGTCTCTATTAATCTGGATTAAAAAAGGGACTAGCCGGCCCATTGCTAATTAATGAATCTTACAGAAATGGATTCGGTGTTTATCTCTGTTACCGGCGCCAGCAGAGAGCGGGCGCCGGTAACAGAGATATACTTAGGCAGAGTCGCAGGCATGATTGGCCACAATTCATGTCTTGACGACGAATTTAACAGTAACGGGTTCATGCGGTCCTGTAAGTTCTTCCAGCCAAGACGTATAAGAAATCGATATCTCTGAAAGCAGTGCCTACAGCCTCCATTTTAAACCCTTTTTTACACCCAATATTCTATTCAATGTTTACGTGCCTATTCTCCAGGATGGTACTGGACTTCTAAGTTAGCTTGGATATCCTCTGGATAGAATAATACGTCTCTGAACTCAGCGCTGGCATACATCTGAGCTTGGTCATCAAAGTGGGGTGAGTCAGGGTCGCTTTGAAGGCCGCCAACTGTAATTGCTTTAGCCTTAAGCCTTTCTCCAAACTCAACTGCAGCGACAAAGCTGTTACCGCTGGTGCCGTACATTTTCTTAGTCCCTGGATAACGACGACTGCCAAACGAGGCTAAAGAACCCCACATGCTTGATGCAAAAGCAACGGGAAGGCTCGGTGCATCATCATCGAAATCTTGGACTATGTCGCCATTCAATCGCTGATATCGGTTTATCTCACCCCAAGGAACTTGCCAGCTACCGAAATCTGATTCTAGGGTTTGTGCGGCAACACGAAGAGCATTAAGCTTTTGATCAGCTGTCGTATTGTCAGCCATAAATTCATAAATATTAATATTAGCCGCGAGAGCCTGATCTCTTACATCATTCATTAACTGCTGTGCCCAGAAGATCGCTAAAGAAGTCTCTGTAGAATCAATCGAATATCGATAATTCCAACCCCGCAGTAAATCTATGTATTCTAATGTTTCAATGGCGCTTGCACTGGTGCTCTCTGTCATGTCATTTATGGTAGTTGTCATTACTAGCGCAGGCAATAGGTTTTCGAATGCTGTAAGCAATGGGTCATAGGCCGCTTCGATTAGTGAATCAATGGTAAAGCCTGTTTGCCCATTTAGCACTCTTACTGCGTGGATCCCGCGTGGATTTTCAGGGTTGTTGGCCATGTATTTAGGATAGTCGGTAGGCTTGGGGCTAAACTCGCCAGCGGCATTGAAGGGTGTGTTGTTGGTGTTTTGAATCCATCCGTTAGGCGGATTGAAAACAGTGATGAGTTCGTCAACAGGGTGAAGTCCCTGCCACTGAGTTGCGGGATTGCGGCCTTCTAATGGTTTATTCCAATCGAAGCTGGGGTCTCGGCGGGGGACAAAGTTGCCATGATAGTAAGAAATATTGCCATCAGAATCGGCATAAACCGTATTATTGGAAGAATTAGTCATTAACTCCATGGTCTCGTAAAATTCTTCATGGTTTTGCGTTTTAGTGCGATTGTAAGACTGAGTAAGTGCTTTAATTGGCTCTTGCATTAAGGCGATAGAAACCCACTGGCCATCTACTTCGCGAATGATAGGGCCGTTGTGACTATGGTAAACAGTCACCTCAATACTGGACATGGCATCACCGGCCTTATAAGGCAGCGTGATTTGACTCTCAGTAAGCTTGCGCTCTTCGTCGCCGAACTGATAATAGAAGCCGTCTCGTTTTTCGATAATCGTTTCCAAATATTCATCGATAGCATCAGCCCGACTGCTGGTGTGCATCCATCCTGTATTCTCGTTGAAACCTTGGTAGATAAAGAACTGCCCCCAAGTCACTGCGCCATAGGCGTTTAGCCCTTCATCGCTGATCATGTGAAGTTCAGAACGAAAAAAGAAAGATGTGTGGGGATTAATCCAAAGCAGCGCATTGCCACTGGCAGAATTTTGCGGGGCTATGGCGAATCCATTAGAGCCTCGAGGTTCTCCATCACTGGGAGACTCTAGCTGGGCGAGCATATTGCTTGTTCCATAGAAATCTTGAAGATGCTGTAAATTTACTCTTTCTATGTCTCCACCAATACTCCCTTCTGAAAAACTAAGTGCCATCCAAGGCTCAAAGCGAGTGATAACCTGAGGCGTAACCGCGGGATGGGTGTGGAGGTAGTAGTTTAGGCCATCGGCAAATGAATTCATCAGGCTCTGCAGCCAAGCTGGGCTCTGGACATATTGTTGTTTCAGTACCGCAGGCTCAATGAATAACTTCATCCGTAGATCTCTAAACAACTCGCCTTCGCCTTCAGCCTCTGCAAGGCGGCCCATCGCGTTAAGATAGTTTATCTCGATACGATTAAAGTCATCTTCTGCTTGAGCATAGAGAGTGCCGAAAACTGTGTCAGCATCGGTTTTTCCATGAATATGAGCGATACCCCATTTGTCCCGCGATATAGTGACATTGGCAGCTTGTTGCTGCCATCGGATGACTTCCTCTGGGCTGACAGTCGAGCTTTGAGTCTCCGCAAGGGCACTAGACTCGGAAACTAATTGTGATTCAGGGGCAGGCGAGCAGGCGCTAAGTGAGGCAAACAGTATGATCGTCAATAACTTATCCATTATGTTCTAGCTCCGTGATTTTTCGGCATAGGCTTAAGCGTTAGTTTGAGAATCAGTCGGTTACTTTGGTTCCACCGACCCAAGTTTCGAGTACTTGAGTTTGCCAAATTTCAGAGGCTGGGACAGTGAAGATATCCCTGTCTAAAAAAATAAAGTCTGCTTTCTTCCCAGGTTCTAGACTGCCGAGGATTCTTTCTTGGTGACCGGCATAGGCGGCATCAATTGTGAAGCTGGCAAAGGCTTCTTTTGCGGTCATACTCTCGTCTGGAAACCAGCCACCTTCTGGTTGATTGTTTTTATCTTGACGAGTGATTGACGCGTGCAAGCCAAAAAACGGGTTGGGGGATTCGACAGGGAAATCTGATCCATTGGCGATAACAGCGCCTGCATCCATTAGTTTACGCCAGGCATAAGCACCCTCTATGCGGACCTCGCCAATCCTATCTTGAGCCATATTTTTGTCACTCGTGGCATGTGTAGCCTGCATAGATGGAATTACTCCGAGTTCGGCAAAACGAACGATGTCTTCGTAGCGAAGTATCTGAGCATGCTCGACTCTGTGGCGGCTATCTCGGCTATTGGTTTCCCGAATAAGGTTTTCATAATTGTCTAACACAATCATGTTGGCGGCATCGCCAATGGCGTGAGTGTTCACTTGGAAATTCGAATTCATTGCCGCGCGCATGAGGTACTCCAAGCGCTCTTGATCTAAAAGTAGAAGGCCTTTATGTTTCGGCATATCAGAATAGTCGTCAATCATTGCTGCGCCTCGGCTACCCAAAGCGCCATCGGCGGCTATCTTGACACTGTTTATAGCTAGGCTGTCGTCACTGGATCTGAAATGGCCGGCGTCTAGTAATAGGCCGTAGTTTTCGTCGCGGGAGGAAATCATGGCGTTGACACGGATCGGCATGGCTTGCTCAGCTGCTAAATCTTTATAGGCCTTAATAATGTTGCTGCCAGCCCCTGCATCATGAACACTGGTGAGCCCATAGGTTGCTAAACTTTTCATTGATGTGGTTAGCGCGTATTTAATTTCCTCACTGGTTAGAGCTGGGATATTACTTCGTACTAGTGCCATGGCATTATCTATGAGCACACCCGTGGCATCCCCGTTTTCATCGCGAATGATTTGTCCACCATCTGGGTCTTCTGTCTGTCTGTTAATGCCAGACAGTGCCATTGCCGCTGAATTGGCCCATCCTGCGTGGCCGTCGACTCTGGAGAGCCAAATAGGTTTGTCACTAACTTCTGCATCCAAGCTGGAGGAATTAGGAAAAGCATTGCTGTCCCATAGAACTTGATTCCAGCCTCGGCCTTGAATCCACTCCAGTTCAGGGTTTACAGCGCTAAACTCAGCCACTCTTTGAACCGCTTCGGCCTCAGTTTTAGTGCCTACCAAATCAACTCTAAGCAGGCTCAACCCATAGCTCAGTACGTGTCCATGAGCATCAATTAGCCCTGGAATAAGAGTCTGGCCGTTGCCATTAATTGTCACATCGGCATTCTCAGGGGGCTGCTCCTGCTTGGAATAGACCCTGTTTACCTCATCGTTGGTAAACGCAATAGCGCTAAAGCGGACAAGCGCTTTGTCACTATTGAGAGTGTAGCCATTTACATTCGTGATAACAGTGGTGTCCGCTGAAACGAAGGGTGAGAAAAGGATTAGAATCAGGAGAAAATGATGTGAAGTCATGTGCTTAGCCTTTCCACTAGGGGGTGATTAGCGTTTTAGTCTAGCAACTCTTTTGCGATGTGTCATGACCCTAAAGTAAGCCACCGCGGACACCTCAATGTAAAGTGTACGGGGGGAGAGTTCAGACGGGGGGGGGGGGCAAATGATTGCTGTTGATTAAAGCCGAAGGGCTAAGGTAATTAAAAACAAAAAAAAGGCCCGGTCCTCAAGCGAGGGCCAGGCCTTAGCTTAGGCTACTTAATTATTCGCCGTCGCTCGCCTCTTCAGCGTCCGCGTCTACATAGCGGAAGAAGCCGAACATCATCTCTTGCCACGTTTGCTCACCCCACGAAATCTCTGCTGAGGGATCTGGGTTGTAAGGATTCATCGCAGAATTATCGAACGTGGCGCGGAACACCATCTCCGTGCCAGCAGGGAGGAACTTAGGCTCTTTAAAGTCGTAAGTTTTCTGCCAGTTGAACTGATAGTTCGGCACGTTGAGAATCTCTTCTTCCGTTCCGTCAGGGTAGACGAGTTTGAAGTTCGCATCTTTTCCTCGGTAATGCATGTGAGGGCCAACCATGGTCAAGTAGGCGTCTTTACGGAATTTCTTAGAGGCCACCATTTCATGATTTGCTTCGAACGGTGCAATAGCGATCTCGAGATCAGCAGCCGAACCACCTAAAATAGCGCGCTCAGGCTCTTCGTCCCAGAAATGTATACCAATTTCAGAAGCATCAACGGTCTCTTTGCCTGAAGAGGTGTAATGCATTTGAAGAATTAGGCCGCTTCCCTGAGCGAGCGGGAATCCTGCGCCGTCTGGATAAGTATTGATAGTGTTACCTGGGGCGTACGCACCGAGGCCGATGCCTTGATTAAGAATGCCGAAGGCTCCGCCACGTCCGCGGCCCGTATCAGGCGCTTGCGCCCAAGCGATAATGTGGTGCAGAACTGTGGTGTCGCCGGCAACGAACTCAACCGCCTTAACCCACTTATCTTCTGGTAGGTCTAAGGGGAGAATGAGGTTACGATACTCAACTGTGCCAGTCGCAGGGATGGTCTGCGGGGGGATGTTAACGATCATATCTGGCTCGCCGTGGCCCCATTTCACCGGAGAAATTTTGTATTCTGCGAGAGGGTCTGTTGAGCTTTCGTTCCTCGCGCCGCTGTCGATCCAATGGACGAGTTTCTGCGTCTCTTCGACAGAGATCTGGTTAACACCGTGGAACTGGTTCGAATACTCAGTTCCTATTTGTCCTGGCGGCATGCGCTTAGTAATTAGCACTTCACGAATCATTGGCGACCAGCCCTGAATCATTTGATGGCTGCTCATTGCGAATGGTGCGATGCCACCTTCCTGATGACACGTTACACACCGCTCTTCTAAAATCGGCGCGATGTCTTTGGCATAAGAAAGTGAATCTTGGTGAGCTGTCATCATTGGGAAAGTAATAACTTCGCCTTTGCTGGCTAGCTGAGTTTTTGCAATGTCCTGACCAGCTAGCATAGCTGTCAAAGCGTCGGCTACATAACTGGCCGCATTGCGCTCTGAGCGACTACCTTTAGCTACGGTCTTGCTTATCGCACCGCGGTAAACAACAGTCTTTGCCACCGGGTCGATAATTATCGCTTCAGCGGTCCTTGTTAGACCAATCTCTTCAGCTACCAGCTGGCTGGTATCCATGAGAATGCGTATGTCAATTTTGCGATCATTGGCAATATTTCGAATCACGTCCTTATCAGCTTCGGATGTTACATTGACGATGGCGAAAGTAACTTTTTGATCAGTAAAGTCTTCAGCAATGTCAGCCAACTCAGAGACCGCTCGGCGAGCATTTTTGCTTGAATCGTCATAGGCTAGTAGTACGATAGCTTTTTGATTGGAATTACGGCTTAGCTGAAAGAATCGACCTTCTTGGTCAACCAATGAAAAATCGCTTACACGATCAGCGGCGTTTGCCGCGATGCTAGCAAAAGTAGCAACCGCTGCGGCGGCAGTGATTTTAGCGATTGATAGAAATTTAGACATTTTGCTCTCCTCGAAGTACTTCTTAGAACTATAAATTGTGAAACTTTCATAGCTGACTACTAATAATAGATAGCTGGCGTCAAAATTACTTCCTGATAATTAGAAATCTCGAAAATTTTAATTATCGGGGAGTTGTTTTTCATCATTCAAATGTAAGGCCAATGACTGTGGGGGCTGCAGACGTTCAGAGTTAGACAAATAAAAACGGGAAAAGGTTATACGAACCTTCCTAATTTCAGGAATTTGGAAGGATTGGGACTTAATCGAGGTATTTGGTCATGGCGATGACATTTCCACAGTCATTCCAATGGACCTCATCCATGTAAGATCTAATAAATAGAATGCCGCGACCACTCAATTTTAGCCAACTTTCCGGATTAGTGGGGTCTGGTAAATTTGCAGGATCAAATCCGTCGCCTTCGTCAGTGACAGTGAAACGCATCAGCTTCGAGGTGTGTTGAAATAAAACAGTGACTTTTTTGTTGCGGTAGTTGGGCGAGTCTTCGCGCTTTTTGATCAGGCTATCGAAGGCAGTCCAGTCTTTTTCTTTAAGGCTTGAATCAACAGCAAAGTTGCCATGGATGATTGCATTGGTTAAACACTCCTGCAGGCAAATTGCGACTTGGTGGCCGTCCAAGCCAAAGTTGACGCAGATGTCCTCTGTTTGTTTGTTGAAATAGCTGATGATTTTTCTTATGTGTTGTAATTGACTCTCACAGCTGAGGGTTAGCTTCAGGTCCACTCCAGATTGCTGTGCACCGACTGTCTCACATTCTGAAGTCGAAGCTATATCGATTTTTTGTATGGCTTCTTCGAGGGATTTCAAATTAACCGGTTTGAGGATGAAATCGAGAGCGCCTAGTTTTAGCGCGCGAATGGAGCTCACTAAATTTTCTTGGTCAGATATAAGAACGACAGGCAGGTTGGATTTGCTACCGCGAATTTTCTCAAGGAAAGTTAGACCGTCCATTTCTGGCATTTTAATGTCGCTGAAGGCGATATCAAAATCATTGTCGGTGAGAACTAAATCCAAGGCTTGTTTGCCGTTAGATGCGGTGGTTACAGTGTGTTTCTTCGATTCCAAAAATCCTTTTAATATTTCGAGAATTTCAGGTTCATCGTCTACAAGTAAGACTTTCAAGCTCAATTCCAACGGTTAACTAGCTAAGGGCTAAAGAGATAATATCTATTCAGTCAGAGCTCGAGATCAACTTTACGTATGTTCCGTTTTTTTAGTCGCTACAGCATCATAAGCGGTTAGAATGTAAGTTCATACGCCTTTTTTGATTTTGGGTCAGTCTGTTTACGGTTTTGAGCTGGCTCGTAGCTGTGGCAGGTTTAAATGAAAGCAATAGTTATGCTTAGAAAAGTTATGCTCTATTTCGCAGGCTTGTTGGCAATATCTGCGTTATCCATTTCATTAAAGGCGCAAGACATCGCCAATGGCCACTGCCTGTATGGTTGTCCGTTAGGCGCTGATTCAGCTAATGATGTCATTATTCGGCCAATATACACAGTTTCCTACAACTCTCAGGGCAAATTAGCTGACTGGGTCGCCTACACGGTAAGTACCGGAAGTATAGGAATCGCGTCAAGTTTATCTCGTGAGGTTAAAAAAGATGAATTCGTGGATGAGACGTTGGCTGCGTCCGATTTCACAGAGGGTTCGGAGTATGAATTTGCCCGGTTGGTGCCTTTAGTTGATTTTGCTGGAACCCCTTTCTGGCAAGATGCGAATTACTCAACAAATTTTGTACCGCGTACCCGCAATCTCAATCAGGGCGCTTGGTATGGTTTGAATTGGGCTATTCGAAATGCAGTAAACCGGCTCGGGGAGGTATATATCATCTCTGGACCTATTTTTTACGCGACTCCGGTAGCTGCTTTCCTAAATACAAATGATCAGCACCGTGTGCCAGATGCTTTTTTCAAAGTGATACTGACTAAGAATGGTGGGTTGAGCGCTTTTGTACTTGATCAACATACCCCGGTCCATGTCCACCATTGTGATCTTGAGAGTGATATTGAGAAAATCGAACTTCTAACAGGTTTGGTATTGTTGCCTCTGGCTGAACGCTCAATCTTTGATAACATTAAAGCGAGTTTAGGCTGCTTCTAAAGTCGTTTAGTTAAAAGAGTGAGAGTAGTTTAGATTAGTTCCATTTTAAAATAATCATCACCGACTAGTTCTCGTATTGTTCTCGACAGTGCCTCCTGTATAACTGGAATAACACCTTCTTCCACTGGCGCGCGACCGCGGCCGAACAAAGTAGTTTGCCAAACGACTCTACCTTGGCTCGTTAACTCTATTTTTGTTCTAAACGTGATTTGGATATTTTCCACTCCTTGCCGATCAACTGTAATCGCATCAATTGCGAGCAATGCGCCAGAGATTGTGAAATCAGTTACGCCTTGGCTGAGCGCCGCGCCGCCGCTCTCAAATCCTTGCTCAAGTGCTGTTTGTATTAGTTTAGCGATAGCTACTTCAGCATAATAACCACCGCTATTGTCTCCAAAATTAGTCTCTGTAATTAGCGTGGCGTCATCAATATTTCTTTCATCTGCAAATTCTGCAACTTTAAGGGAGCCTTTGAGGTTAGAAAAATCAACTCGATGATTACCTTCATAGTTAAAGTCAATGATAACCATTTCAGCGTGGGCGCAAGAGAGGATCATCAGTGAAATAAAGCTAATCAAAAAGTGTCGAATCTTCATGGGATAATCTCTGTGTTTTTGTTGCTGAATTTGGGGGTCAGATTAATTGACTGATCTCGTATGTTCAAGCAGAAGGGGTGAAGTGGAAGTAGAATCAGAAATGTGGACATAAAAAAGCCGCACATCGTGCGGCTTTTCAGGGGGTCAGTTTCTTTTAAGAAACTTCTCTTACTTGACCTTTACAGCTCGTCTGCAGGCCACGTAGGCGCGCGGTCTCGCTGAGTTACTGCTCGCATACCTTGGTATACAAACTTTTGCACGCGCTTGCCATCGTAGGTTTCAGTTGTATAAACGTTGCCTAGTGAATCGCTTGCGATGCTGTGTGGCGCGTAAAATAGCCCCGGCTGTCTACCGCCGTCGCCGAATGTATAAAGTACATCCATAGATTCGCGATCAATCACATAGATCTTGAAGTTTTGGCCATCAGCAAGGTATATGAACTCCTGCTCATCATCAGGAGAAAAAGCGATATCCCAAGTTGAACCCTGGTTTAAAGTCGCAGGAGAAATAACAACTTCTCTTACGTACGTGCCGTCTTTACGGAAAACTTGAATTCTGTCCGCGCCGCGATCACAAACGTAGACCAAACCATCATTTGAGGGCTCTGCGCAGTGAACTGGGCCTCTAAACTGCTGGGGGCCTGGCTGGCCGGGTGTGTATGTCACATCAGCTTCATCATCTGGAGTATTACCGTAGGCTCCCCAATACCGCTTGAACGCGCCGGTTGCGACATCCACAACAGCAACTCGTTTGTGAGTATAACCGTCTGCTATGTAGGCTTCATTAGCTTCAGCATCGATTGCAATCTCAGCAACGCGGCCGAAATGAGTTTCGCTGTTACTGTCTACCGGCTCGCCCGGCATACCAATGGTGCGGATGTAATCACCATCTCTGCTAAAAACTAGAATATGGGAGTCGCCGCCGCCGTTGCCACCAATCCAAACATCACCATTTGGAGCTACTTCTATACCATGGTTTGATGCAGGCCATATGTAAGGAGCGCCTTCTACTGCACCGCCCCACGCATTGACTATATTGCCATCAAGATCAAATTCTATAATTGGAGGAGCCGGGGTGCAGCATTCGGAAACGCCACCTTTAAGTCCAATTTCCGTGTTGCCTCGGAAAATGCTGTCTTCGGTCCGGTGAACGATAAAAATGTGGTCTCTATCATCGACGTCTACGCCGATAGTGTTACCCAAAATCCACTGATTGCCCATTGGCTTTGGCCAAAGCGGGTCGACTAGAAAGTGTGGAGCCATAACAGCGTTACTTGCGGCGGTGCTTGGTTCCTGTAGCTTTGTTTGGCCTATTCCCAGCACAAACAGAGCAACCACCAGTGATGCCCCTACTAAAATTTTTGCTTTCGTCATTCTTATTCTCCTTTATTCGTGCCCGCTATGGGCTTTATAACTCTCAGCGCTGGCACGAGTATACTGCCAATATTAGAGGCAGTATACTTCGAAGCCCGTTTTAACCTAGGTCACTTGTAAGGATTTGTGACAGGCTATTGCTGGCGGCTTGTTGGACGCGGTAGCTTACTTATAAAAGGTGGGCTCTGGTTAAGTTAATCAATTGAAAACTAAAATAAAATTAGAAAAAATATGAAAATGAAGACAGTCTCAGCCGTTTCTTTAAAACTTGCTTTATTGGTTAAAACCGTTGGCCTTTTGGGGCTGTTTCTATACTCATCACTGGCGTCGGCCCACGAGATTCCGTCTCGTGTGACTGTACACGCGTTTGTCAAGCCTGAGGGCAACGTCCTTACGGCCCTGTTGAGGGTGCCGATGGAGGCTTTTAGCGAGATTAGTTTTCCTTTGACGGGCCCGGGGTTTTTGCAGTTTTCAGAGGCTGATTTTTCTCTTAGGGATGCCGCTCAAGTTTACATTACCGAATCCATTGATCTTTTTGAAAATGGGCAGTTGTTGGTTGATAAGAAGCTGCAGGCAACTCGGGTATCGTTGCCTTCTGATCGCTCGTTCACCAGTTTTGACGAGGCCTTGGCCAACGCATTGAGCCCCAGCCTTGAAGATGGTGTTAATTTGTTTTGGCGGCAGGGGGTGTTGGATGTTTTGGTTACCTACGCTATTCAATCAGAGTCCTCTGACTTTTCAATCAATCCTGAGCTTGGAACGCTGTCAAACGAGACCACTACCGTGCTAAAGTTTCTGGTTCCCAATGGAGCAGAACGGGCATTCAATCTGGTCGGAAACCCGGGTATTGTTTACCTCGATCCTAGTTGGCTGCAGGCAACTTTACGTTTTATAACGATGGGTTTTGATCATATTATTGCGGGTACCGACCACCTTCTTTTTCTATTTTGTTTAGTGCTTCCGCTGCGCAATCTTAAAGCACTTATCCCGGTAATTACATCGTTCACTGTTGCTCACTCGATTACTCTTATTGGTTCTGCGTTTGGGATTGCCCCCAGTGTTCTCTGGTTCGGTCCTCTAATAGAAACTTTGATAGCATTATCAATAGTTTACATGGCTTTTGAGAATATCGTTGGTGCTAGGTTGCAACATCGTTGGGTTGTAACATTCGCTTTTGGCCTAATTCATGGCTTCGGATTTTCTTTTCTTTTTAGTGATACTTTGCAATTCGCCGGGGGGCACCTTTTTTCGTCACTGTTAGCATTTAATATAGGTGTTGAAATCGGTCAATTGCTTGTTCTCTTAATTGCGATCCCTGTTTTGAACATTTTGTTCAAATATTTTGTAGGAGAGCGTATAGGCATTATTTTAATATCAGCCTTGTTGGCTCATAGTGCGTGGCATTGGATGTTGGAGAGAGGAGAGCAGGTCAACCAATTCACTTTGCAGATGCCTGTTTTTGACGCTAGCTTTTTTGCCGGACTAATGCGGTGGGGCATGATGTTTATTGTGATTGGAATAGCTTTGTGGGGTATGTACGAGTTATTCCGACGCTTTTCTTTGGTTGAAAAATTCACCAGTTATGGTGGGACTGAAAAAGTTGAAGATCTTTAATTTCCCTTGGTTTTTTAAAGGGGTTTTGTTGAAAAAGTGCTTTACTTTTTAGTGCACCAAGACCCGCGGCCATCTTAGCGGAATTCACTTTATCGCCGTTTTAGTCGGTGAATGCCGATAGATGGCAGTTTCAATTTATCACGAACCGTCACCGCTTTTGGGTGACATCGGGCGAAATAAATACGGTACTGTTATGTTGTCTTCGGGCCAGCTCTCGAAGGCGTTTGCGTATTAAATTCCATCAGGGCTATAGAATGAATAAATTCGTTGCTAATTTCGGACAGGTTCTTTTGCTGTTCATATTGCCTTTGTCCGCAATTGCTTCCTCTTTCGAGAAGGTGTCTAATTTTGCCTTGTTGGACCAACACGGCGCGCAGCATGAGCTTTGGAAATACGGTGACAGTAAAGCAGTAGTGATTTTATCAACAGCTGCCAATTGCACACAAAATATTGACTTATTGCCAAAATATAAGCTTCTCAGAACAACATGGGAGAGGCTGGGAGTCGTTTTTCTCAGCATAGCTTCATCTCAAGGACAGCAAGTAGAAGACATTCGTTTGATGGATGATCTTTACCATTGGGATATGCCTATTTTGTTGGACGAATCACAGCTGGTGGCAGAGAATTTAGGTCTAAGTAAGGCTGGCCAGTTTGTCGTGGTAGAGCCTAAACGTCTGCAGGTTTTATATCGAGGCGGCCTAGGTGATGAGCTGGAGTTGAGTGACCCAAGTGTTGGGCTCGCGAGGGTGCTGTTGGCTGCAATTGAATCTAATCTTGAGGTGATAGGGGAAACTGTGAATCAGCCTAGTGTCGGCTGTGAACTCGACTTTTTTAGTAAAAAAAAGCATTTGGCTGATATTCCTGACTATGCCGAAGCTGTTGCGCCAATTCTGAGAGAAAAGTGTGCAACCTGCCACATTGAAGGTGGTAGTGCGCCATTCGCTATGGATTCTCACCGAGTGGTTTTGGGGTGGTCATCAATGATACGCGAAGTGTTAATGACCAGGCGCATGCCCCCGGCTCAGTTGGATCCCAGCATTAATCATTTTGATAATGCGGGCTATTTAAGTGCGATTGAAAAGCGAACTCTTATTCATTGGATCGATGCCGGATCGCCAGCGGGTAAAGGCCTTAAAGATCCGCTTAGCGAAATAGTTCCCCTTGGTTCCCAGTGGCAGTTGGGTGAGCCAGATTTTATAGTTGAGGTGCCCGCAATTACGGTTCCTGCAACAGGAGTACTCGATTACGAAAATGTCACAATTAACTTGCCCATGGACAAGGATGTTTGGGTTAGGTCGGTTCAGCATCTTCCGGGGGACAAGCGGGTATTGCATCATCTGCTAAGCTTTATAGTGCCAGCTAATTACGATGAGCGAATAATCGAAGGTGAGAATGACGAGTATCGCGAGTTTCTTGAGGGCTATGCGCCAGGAAAAGAGTCAGCATCTACTTTTCCAGAAGATAGTGGGGTGTATATTCCGAAAGGATCTGCAGTGCAGATGTCTCTGCATTACACCCCGTTTGGCAAGGAAGTTGTTGATAAGACTCTCATCGGTCTCTATTTTGCTGACGAGGAGCCGCAGCACCAATACACGACCTATGCTCTTAGTCATGGCGGAAAAAATATTCGCATACCTGCGGGGATCAGCGACCATAAAATGAGTGCTTCTCATGTTTTTGAGGATAATATCGTTCTCCACGGCGTGCGCCCGCATATGCATTATCGGGGCAAAAATATGAGGATGAGTGTCATTTATCCCAATGGCACACGGGCTGATATTATTAATGTTCCTGACTATAGTTTTGCTTGGCAACCTACTTACAGGCTCACTGAGCCGATGATTCTCCCTGCGGGATCCAGAGTGCTGGTGGAAGGTGCTTTTGATAATTCGGAGTATAATCGGGGTAATCCTGACCCGGGCGCGGTGGTTAAAGGAGGCGCTCAAAGTTGGGATGAGATGTTTATAGGCTATTTTTCTTACCATAAAGCTGGCGCAATTTAGGGATTATTTTCTCGCAGGAATTGCAAAATGTCACAAAGAATAGATTCTTTAACATGATTTGCTAAGGCTCATGATTTAGAATTACCAATAATAAAGCCTTCTTTGAGTTACCGGAATTTTTAACAATGATCAAACGCATCGGATTGGGGTTAGCTTTGTTATTGTCTCTTATTTCACTCAGTGCAATAGCACTTCCTGAAAGAGTCGGAGACTTCGCGCTGCTAGATACTGATGGTGAATTTCACCAGTTGAGCCGCTATCGAAATAAAGAAGCCATGGTACTGATGTCTTATGACAGCAGTTGTATGGCCATCGATAGTGCCCTGACCTCTATAAAATCTTTGCAGATGGATTGGGAAGCGCAAGGTTTCGTCTTCGCCTTAATCGATTCCTCGCCGATGACCGAAACCGCTGCATTACGAGCGATTAAGCAGACAGCTAATTTACCATTTCCGCTATTCATTGATGATAGTCAATTGGTATCTGAGTCTCTCGGCTTTACCAAAGCAGGGGAAATAGCAGTATTGGACCCAGAGAGATTATCTCTCGTATACCGTGGCGGGTTTAGTCCCGAGCTTGCGTTGAGCCTCGCAAGTGAAATGTCAGGGGGTGCGAATGAAACCATAGTTGCTATGGCGGGCGGGTGTGAGATTAATTACCCGGTGCGCGAACAGCACGTAAGCGCGGCCCCTGATTACAGTTTAGACGTGGCACCAATAATTGCTGAGCAGTGTGCGGCCTGCCATCGAGAAGGTGGTATCGGACCATTCGCTATGGACAGCCATCTTATGATCAAAGGCTGGTCTCCGATGATTAGGGAGGTTTTACTGACCAAGCGTATGCCTCCAATGCAGGTAGATCCCTCAATAGGCCATTTTAACAATGCTAGCTATATATCTGATGCTGATATGCAAATCTTGGTGCATTGGATTGATGCGGGAGCGCCACGGGGTGCTGGTTCTGAGGATCCTCTAGCCGAGCTGGACTTCCCTGATCGCAATACTTGGCAGTTAGGAGAGCCAGACTACATTATTAAAGCCCCTAAGATGGAAGTTCCTGCCACTGGCGTGATGGACTACATCGATATTGATGTTGAGCTACCATTCACTGAAGACAAGTGGGTGAGGGCGGTTCAGTTCATACCCGGTGACGAGTCAGTTCTTCATCACTTGCTGGCCTACGTTACCGCTCCGGCGGAAACTTTTGATGGTGGCGAATCAGATACGCGTTCAATCGCGCGTCGCTTCTTGGAAGGCTATGCTCCGGGCAAAATCGACGCAATGACATTCCCAGAAAATACCGGTGTACTAATACCTAAAGGCAACAAGCTTTCTATGCAATTTCACTTTACAACCAATGGAAAAGCCACTTCAGATGAAACGACTATTGGGTTGTATATGTATGATGAGCCACCGACTCATGAGAACTTCACTCGATCGGTAGCTACAAGTTTTAAAATACCTGCCTACGAGCAAAATCATGAATTAACCGCGCAGTACGTGTTCGAAGAGGATGTAGTGGTTACTGGCTTGCGTGCTCATATGCATTTTCGTGGTAAGGACATGAAGTTTTCCGCTGAAACGCCAGATGGTGAATCTAGAGATTTGTTAAGCGTTCCCAATTATAGCTATGCTTGGCAGCCGACTTACGCTCTGGATGAGCCAGCTTATCTACCTGCAGGAACCAAAGTTTTCGTCACCGGCGCGTTCGATAACTCAGAATTCAATCCAGCCAACCCAGACCCTAGTAAAGATATTACTTTTGGTTTGCAGAGCTGGGATGAGATGTTTATAGGCTATTGGACTTACCACGCCGCTGACCCGTCAAAATAGGCGCGGCGCAGAACAATGGCCCGGTCATCGTGAGATGGTCGGGCTTTTTGCTTTATAGCTTCCTTGTTGTCTTTATCGTCTAAAAATAGGGCTAGCTAAAGACTGGGTGGTTTGGGATTTTTAGTTTGTAGTTCAAGTGCTTAACTTGATATGATCCGCTGCTTATAAATCATAATAACAATTCGGGAGAGCGTTAAATGTCCTCGATCTTTTTAGTCATTTTTGGATTAATCGGGTTTAGTTTTGGGTGGTTTGTGTACTCAAAATTCATCGCGGGAAAAATCTATAAACTAGATCCTAATTACGTCACGCCAGCTCATCAGTTTAACGATGGGATTGATTTTGTGCCGACTAATAAATACGTTCTTTGGGGAGCCCACTTTACTGCTGTAGCTGGTGCCGCGCCCATCATAGGTCCTGCTGTCGCTGTTTACTGGGGTTGGGTGCCAGCGCTTCTTTGGGTGACATTTGGCTCCATTTTCTTTGCCGGCGTCCACGACATGGGTGCCCTTTGGGCTAGTAACCGTCATGGAGCCAAATCTATCGGAGCGCTTTCCGAAAGCATTATTGGTAAACGCGCTAGTGCCTTGTTCATGGTAATTATTTTTCTTTTGTTGATGTTGGTTAATGCTGTGTTCGGCACTATCATCGCAAAAGACATGGTGGAATTCCCGTCTTCGGTTTTCCCAGCATGGGTTGCGATTCCTGTGGCCATTGCCATTGGTGTGCTTATACGCAAGCAGTTTAACCTGCTGGTTATTTCGATAATTGGCGTCGCCATCTTATATTTCAGTATCTATGTTGGTAGTGAAATGCCACTTGAGCTGCCTGGTGATATTTTCGGCTTAGGTCCAAATGGTAACTGGATTATTCTGTTGTTTATGTATGCCGGAATCGCGTCAATGCTGCCGGTTTGGTTGCTGCTTCAGCCTCGCGACTACATAAACGGCGCACAGTTGGTTCTAGGGCTAATAGTTCTTTATGGAGCAGTCTTACTTACTATGCCTGAGGTTAGCGCACCGGCATTTAATACCGTCGCTGAAGGCACACCTCCACTGTTTCCGATATTGTTTGTGACGATCGCCTGTGGAGCCTTGTCTGGATTCCATGGCATCGTGTCCTCGGGGACCAGCTCAAAGCAATTAGATAATGAGAAAGATGCCCGTTTCGTTGGTTATTTGGGCGCGTTGGGCGAAGGGTCTCTGGCTTTGATTACCATCGTCGCAGTAACAGGGTCTCTTTATGCGGCAAATGGTGCTGAATGGGATGCGATTTATACGGGGCTGTCCTCTGGCCCTGGGCAAACTGGATTCATTGAAGGTGGGGCGCAGCTGATCACTTCTGGCTGGGGAATTCCTATCGCTTTTTCAGAGACTATGCTTGCAGTAATGGTGGTTCTATTTGCTGGTACAACAATGGATGCGGGATTAAGATTGCAGCGTTATATCGTTCAAGAATGGGGCAATATTTACAACATAGCTCCCCTCAAAAACAATATTCTTGCCACTTTACTTTCTATTGCTGCATGTTTGATTCTTGCGTTTGGCGTTACTGCTGGTGACTACCCTGGAGATGGTGGAATGCTCATCTGGCCTGTATTTGGCGCTACCAACCAAATACTCGCGAGCATGACGCTCATGGTGATTTCGATCTATTTAATTAAATTGGGTAGGCCGGTCAAAAACATTCTGATCCCGATGATCATTATTTTGATTCTCGCTCTGTGGGCAAGTGGCTGGTATGTGATTGATCATTTTCAGAAAGAGTCGTGGGTGCTTGTATTTATTGAGCTCGCTGTGATCGTGACAACTGTCATTATTATTTTGGAAGCTTGGTCAGTTGTATCTAAATTGAGAAGCGGGAAAGCTGAAGACAAAGAAGTTCCCGCATCAGATGGCTAACAGGTTAGCTTATCGCTGATTGCCAGCGAGATTGGGTAAAGAAGAGCGACTTGCTATAAATGGCAATCGCTCTTTTTTTTTTGTAATTTTATCTGTGGTTTGCCTTATGAATGAAAAGAACCTGTATTTGATGCTCACCCCCAAAACAATTGAACTTGTGCCAGTGGTTAATGTGTTTACTGAGATCGACTCAACTAATGCAGAATCGCTTCGACGGATTAAGCGCGGAGAGAGGAGAGGGTTTTTGATAGCTGCATCGGCTCAAAGTGCAGGGCGAGGCAGGCGGGGGCGGGAGTGGTTGAGTTCTGCTAATGCTGGGCTTTACATGTCGTTGGCTTTGCCGTTTCCTGTCGCAGTTACTAACCTTCAAGCGTTAAGCTTGGTGACCGCGCTTTCTGTTCATGAGGTCCTAAAATCCCTCTATTCGCTCGAATTGCAACTGAAATGGCCAAACGATCTGTTAGCTGAAAATAAAAAGCTTGCGGGTATTTTACTGGAGCGTCAGCAGGTCGAAGAGGGGGCGGTCATCGTGTTCGGTATTGGAGTCAATGTTAATATTCCTGACTCAGACAAGGCGCAGATCGATAGGCCGATTACCGACCTAAGCTGTCTTAGTGATTTAGCCGTAGAGATGGACGTTTTATGTGGCGCCATCGTAAACGATTTGGTCGGCAGAGTCGGCCTGTTTTGCAAAGAAGGTTTTTTGCCATTTCAGGATCGCTGGAATGAGTTGGACTTTTATAACGGTCGTGAAGTTGCGATTGAGGATGGTAATAGTCGCACAGTAGGTAAATCTCTTGGTGTTGATGAAAGTGGCTGTTTAAAATTGCAATCCGCTAAAGGGGCGATCACGATAGGCAGCGGTGAAATAATGCCTTCGTTAAAACTATTGCCGGATTCGGATCGGTGAGAGACTTCAGCACATCGGTGAAAAGAGAAAAAATGATACTTGAACTTGATATAGGCAATTCGAGGGTAAAATGGCGGCAGATTACTGATGACGGCAATGTTATCAATAAAGGAATAGTGCCGGGGGCGAAAGAGCTTCGAGAACAAGCTGAATTAGCGCTAAAGCCAACTGCAATTAGAGCCTGCAGTGTTCGTAAAGGGGATGCGTATGAAGAGGTTAAAGACTGGCTCGAATCTAAATACGAGATACCTGTCGAAACCGCCGATGTTAAGCGCCACTGGGGCGGCGTTAGCATTCAATACGAGGATCCTTCGCGATTAGGCGTGGATCGATGGCTTGCTATGCTCGCAGCCTATTCGACGGTAAAAGGTGCGTGCATTATTGTCGATGCAGGTACGGCGTTAACTATTGATGTTTTGGCAGCAGATGGCTGTCATCAAGGAGGGTATATTTTGCCCGGCTTGGCCTTAATGAGAGCTAGTCTTGAACAAAATACAGCAATTCGCTTAAACGCAGGCTCGATTCCCGCTTCATTGGCGCTAGGGCACTCTACGGATCAGGCTGTTTGGAATGGTGGTTTGGCTTTGGCGGTGGCATTGATTGAAAAAACGGTAATGGAAACATCAGCGGGAAAAGTTGTTAATTTGATATTTTCCGGTGGTGATGGCCAGATACTGGCAGCAAATACTGACTCCTGGGCACTAACGGTCTCTAATTCGATCACTGACACTAAAAATATAAGAGTTGAGCAGGTGCCAGACTTGGTGCTTGATGGCTTGTGCATCGCTTGCCCGTTGCCTGTTCAAACTATTGGGTCAGGTTCAAAAAATTGAAATATATAGCGGTATTCTTAGTTTTGGTAAATTTAGGCTATCTTGCTTGGCTAAACTTTGGGGCAACTCCGGTTGCGCCGGTAGCTTTCTCAGAGCCTAAGCCTCTTCTTAGTGACGGCATGATTTTACTTTCTGAATACCAATCTAGAGTTTTAGAGGAAGGGTTAATACTCGCTTCCCAAAACCGAATGTGCTTATTGGTCACAGGGTTTTCAGATTTTGACGATGCGATTAGCTTCGAAGTTGCCGCATCGAATAGGGGGCTGAGTACCTCGCAACAATTGCTAGGGAATCCGCTGGCTTCGCAATTCAGGGTCTATTTGCCTCCGGCATCCTCTAGAGCGATAGCGGACATCACCTTAGATACTCTCAGTGAGCAGGCGGCAGACGCTGACTTGAGCATTGAAATTTATCTGATTACTCGGGGTTTGCTGGAAAACTCTATTGCTCTTGGAGTGTTACCCTCCCTTGCTGAGGCTGAGGGTATAAAGGCTGCGTTAATAAATTTGGGCTACAGTCCGGTGATCCAAGAGTTGCCCTTATCGGACCAGGGAATAGGGATACAGCTTGGCTCTGAAAGCTCATTATCTCTTGAATCAAGTGATTGGCTGTCTTTGATTGAGCAGAGGTCTTATCTCAATGCTTTAGAAAATCTCTGCGAAACGATTGCACAAGGGACGCAATTCCCATAAAATGCCGCTCCTGAGTGAGAGAGCCAGGGAATTTGACCCTTGGGGGATCATGTGGGAGGGGTTCCCGAGCGGCCAAAGGGATCAGACTGTAAATCTGACGCGTAAGCTTCGGTGGTTCGAATCCACCCCCCTCCACCATTCAGAATCAGCCTGAGTGAAAGGATTTATCAGGTAACTGTGTTGTCCAGCGGGTATAGTTCAGCGGTAGAACCCCAGCCTTCCAAGCTGGTTGCGCGAGTTCGATCCTCGCTACCCGCTCCAATTTTCTCGAGTAGAGTTGGATCGCAAGCACAGTTAAATTGGCTATTGTCTGGTGTCTATTTGAAAGCAGGCGAATGACTTGCTCGCATAGCTCAGGCGGTAGAGCACTCCCTTGGTAAGGGAGAGGTCCCCGGTTCAATTCCGGGTGTGAGCACCACTTTTCATGTGGGTTGACAGGTTAAGAAGTACTAACTTATCAGCGGAAATGATACAAATTAACCGAGTTTATTGCTCCATTATTGCAGTTGGAAGCAGGAGGCTTATTACTTAACTAAATTATTATATTTAGTTATTCAACATTAGTTATCAAACAGTGATAGAAAGATAGCAGGGGCAGTCAATAATGGCGAAGGCAAAATTTGAAAGAAGTAAGGTACACGTAAACGTAGGTACGATCGGTCACGTTGACCATGGTAAGACAACGTTGACAGCGGCCTTGACGAAAGTGTGTGCAGAAGCCTATGGCGGTGAGATGCGTGATTTCGCTCAGATTGATAACGCGCCTGAAGAGCGAGAGCGTGGTATCACGATTTCGACTTCACACGTTGAGTACGATTCACCGAATCGTCACTATGCGCACGTTGACTGTCCTGGTCACGCTGACTACGTTAAGAACATGATTACCGGTGCGGCGCAGATGGATGGCGCGATCTTGGTTTGTTCTGCTGCAGACGGCCCTATGCCACAGACTCGTGAGCATATTTTGTTGTCACGTCAGGTTGGTGTTCCTTACATCGTAGTGTTCATGAACAAAGCGGACATGGTTGACGATGAAGAATTGATTGAATTGGTTGAGATGGAAATTCGTGAGTTGTTGGATCAGTATGAATTTCCTGGTGACGACACGCCGATTATCATTGGTTCAGCGCTTAAGGCGTTGGAAGGTGATGAATCAGACATTGGTGTTTCATCGGTAATGAAGTTGGTTGAAACATTGGACTCTTATATTCCTGAGCCGGTACGTGATGTTGAGAAGCCATTTTTGATGCCTATCGAAGACGTGTTCTCTATCTCTGGTCGCGGCACTGTTGTTACAGGTCGTATTGAGACTGGAATCGTTAACGTTGGTGATGAGATCGAGATTGTTGGTATTAAAGACACCACAACAACAGTTTGTACTGGTGTTGAGATGTTTCGCAAGTTGCTTGACGAAGGTCGCGCTGGTGAGAACGTTGGTGTTTTATTGCGCGGTACTAAGCGTGAAGACGTTGAACGCGGTCAGGTATTGGCAAAGAAGGGCACAATTAATCCGCACACTAAGTTTGAGGCTGAGGTTTATATCTTAAGCAAAGATGAAGGTGGACGTCATACGCCATTTTTTAAGGGCTACCGTCCTCAGTTTTACTTCCGTACTACGGACGTAACTGGAGCATGTGAGTTACCTGAAGGCGTCGAGATGGTTATGCCTGGTGATAACGTGAAGATGGAAGTGACCTTGCTTAATCCGATTGCGATGGATGAAGGCCTACGTTTTGCGATACGTGAAGGTGGCCGTACGGTTGGCGCAGGCGTTGTCGCTAAAGTCATCGAATAAGTAGATAAGCGACTTTTTAATAAGCCGAGACACTTGGAAAAGTGCCTCGGCTTAGTCGTCTCTGTGAATTTAATCAGAGCAGCGGCTGAAAAGGTACGTAGGCCAGTAGCTCAATTGGCAGAGCAGCGGTCTCCAAAACCGCAGGTTGGGGGTTCGATTCCCTCCTGGCCTGCCACTAATAATGGCAGGCAAGAAAAAAGCAGTTAGGACAAAAAGGCCGGTCACGATGAAATCCGCTGGATATCACCGTTAAACCAGCACTAACGTAATAGCAGAGTTAACAAGCGCAGATATGTCTGAGAAAGCGGAAAACAATAGCGGAAGTTTAGATTTAGTGAAATGGGCTGCCGTTGTGGCGATTGTTGTCGCGGCTGTTTATGCGAACTCATATTTTGCAGCTGAGTCGCTTTTGGCGCGAACCATTGGTTTGCTAGTTACTGCAGGAGTTGGTGGCTGGATTGCTGCGCAGACTGTCAAAGGTCGTGCGTTCGTTAATCTTTGTTTAGAGGCGCGAGTGGAAATTCGAAAGGTTGTTTGGCCTACAAGGCAGGAAACTACTCAAACCACTATCGTAGTATTAATCGTGATCTTCATTGTAGCCATTATACTTTGGTTGCTAGATTGGGGATTGAATGGCGTTGTTTCGTCATTAATAAGCTAGAGAAACCTAATGGCTAAACGCTGGTATGTGGTCCACGCCTATTCGGGCTACGAAAAAAAAGTAATGCATGCTCTTCATGAGCGAATAAGTTTGTCGAAGATGGATGACTATTTCGATGAGGTATTGGTTCCAACTGAAGAAGTAATGGAAATGCGTGCTGGTCAAAAGCGTAAGAGCGAGCGAAAGTTCTTTCCTGGCTACGTTTTGGTCCATATGGAATTAAACGATGACACTTGGCATCTTGTAAAAGATACGCCTCGAGTTATGGGCTTTATTGGTGGCACAGCGCAAAAACCCGCTGCCATCACTGATGCTGAGGCAAATAAAATTCTCCAGCGTATGGAGGATAGCGAAGAAACGCCAACTCATAAGATCATCTATGAACCCGGTGAAATGGTTCGAGTTACTGATGGTCCGTTCAACGATTTTACTGGCACTGTAGAAGAAGTTAATTACGATAAGAGCCGACTTCGCGTAGCGGTTTTGATTTTCGGTCGTTCAACGCCAGTCGAGCTAGAGTTCGGTCAGGTAGAAAAGAGCTAAAAATTTCGGGATCGAAAAATCTGGGGCTTGGATTCAATATCTGTCCTGTCTTCTTTTTCGTCCCACACTTGGTACTGCTCATTGTGAGTAGTTTTTTAAAAAAGTCGGCAGTGTATTGTTAAAGCAGGCATTGTCGCCGGGGAGTTCAGGATCTCTGAGATTTTAAGCCTAGTGGCTTATCTCAGTGTAAATTGAACGTTAAAACCCAAAGGAGTTAAATCATGGCTAAAAAAGTACTCGCTTATATTAAGCTGCAAGTTGGCGCCGCTAAGGCCAACCCAAGTCCCCCAGTTGGTCCAGCTCTTGGTCAGCATGGCGTAAATATCATGGAATTTTGTAAGGCATTTAATGCCCAAACTCAAGGCGTAGAGCCTGGTTTGCCAATTCCTGTCGTTATAACGGTTTATGCGGATCGTAGTTTTACCTTTGTAATGAAGACTCCACCAGCTTCTGTGCTTTTACGCAAGGCAGCCGGAATTGAGAAAGGTAGTGGTCGTCCAAACACTGAAAAAGTTGGAAAAGTGACTCGGGCTCAATTAGAAGAGATCGCGACACAAAAAATGGCTGATCTTACCGCTTCTGATATGGATGCTGCGGTTCGGACCATCGCTGGTAGTGCACGTAGTGCAGGACTAATAGTAGAGGGGATGGAGTAATATGTCTAAACTATCCAAGAAGCAAAAGCTTGCAGCTACAAAGTTAGAAGTTGGCAAGAATTATTCTGTAGAAGAGGCTATCTCGCTTATTGCTGAGTTTTCGTCTTCGAAATTTAAAGAATCTATAGACGTTGCTATTAATTTAGGCGTTGATCCTCGCAAATCTGATCAGGTTGTTCGTGGTTCCACTATCCTTCCTGCCGGCACTGGCAAAGATGTTCGTGTTGCTGTTTTTGCTCAAGGTGACAATGCAGCTAAAGCGACCGCCGCTGGAGCTGATATTGTTGGATTCGAAGATCTTGCTGAATCTATAAAAGCAGGCAATCTGGATTTTGATGTTGTCATTGCTACTCCTGATGCTATGCGTGTTGTTGGCGCTCTGGGTCAGGTGCTTGGTCCTCGCGGCCTTATGCCAAACCCTAAGGTTGGCACAGTTACTCCTGACGTTGAAACAGCCGTTAAGAATGCTAAAGCTGGCCAGGTTCGATATAGAACCGACAAGAATGGAATCATTCATGGCGGTATCGGCAAAGTAGGTTTTGACAGTGCTGCAATTAATTCGAACCTAGAAGCGTTATTAATCGATCTTAAGAAGGCTAAACCGGCCTCAGCAAAAGGCGTCTTTATCAAGAAAGTTGTACTTTCTTCGACTATGGGCCCAGGGCTTCAGATCGATCATTCATCACTCGCGCAATAACGTTTTATTGTCAGCTGTTTCTTGCAGCTGAAAAATTTTGGCAAGCAATTTTGCTGCTTGCCTCTAGACTTTGGGGTTTTGTCAGCGTGCTGGCAAGACTGTCAAAGACCGTAGGTGGAGTGTTAACCCACTTCTTAATGTCCTACGCAGATGGTGAAACCCAATTCAGAGATTTATCACTGGATTCTTATCACCAATTTAAATCGGTATTTCTTTTGAAGTACCTTCACGGTTAGCGATAACCGAAAACTTAAGGAGTTTGCATAGTGGCAATCCGATTGGAAGACAAGAAACAAATTGTTTCCGAAGTCAATCAAGCTGCTAGTAGTGCTTTGTCTGCAGTGATCGCCGATTATCACGGTGTATCTGTTAGTAAGCTTACAGATCTTCGAAAGAGTGCAAGAGAAAACAATGTTTATCTACGTGTTGTTCGCAACACATTGCTTAAAAAAGCAGTAATTGACACTGAGTTTGAATGCATTCAAGAAGTATTAGTAGGCCCAACGATTCTAGCTTTTTCTCAAGAAGATCCGGGCGCCGCTGCACGCGTGTTGAAGGATTTTGCTAAAGATAATAAAGCATTCGAAATCAAAGCACTTTCTGTTGGTGGCAAGTTATTAGATGCGAGTCAGATCGACGTGTTGGCAACATTGCCTACGCACGATCAAGCTTTGTCTATGTTAATGAGTGTCATGCTGGCGCCTGTTACTAAGCTTGCAAGAACTTTAATTGAAGTTCCTACGAAGGCGACACGTGCCGTGGCCGCCGTTCGAGACCAAAAGCAAGAAGCAGCTTAATTTTTTTGATTAACATTTAATTAATATTTTACTAAATAGGAGATAAGAGTCATGGCTCTATCTAAAGAAGATGTTCTAGAAGCAATCGCTGACATGTCAGTAATGGATGTTGTTCAGTTGGTTGAAGCAATGGAAGAAAAATTCGGTGTTTCTGCTGCGGCTGCTGTTGCCGTTGCGGCTCCAGCTGCGGGTGGCGAAGCTGCTGCTGCTGAAGAGCAAACTGAGTTTGATATCGTTTTGACAGGTATAGGCGAGAAGAAAGTAAACGTGATTAAAGCAGTTCGTGCTCTCACGGGTCTCGGCTTGAAAGAAGCGAAAGAGCTTGTTGATGGCGCACCTTCTACTCTTAAAGAAGCTGCTCCTAAGGCAGAAGCTGAAGAAGCTAAGAAGCAATTGGAAGAAGCTGGCGCTTCTGTTGAGCTTAAGTAATAAGCTCCAGCGTCAAAACGAGCGACACCAGATGTGCAGAATGTGCATCTGGTGTTAGTTCGTGTTTATTTTTTGTTGTTGGGCTAAATAGTCGGATAACACACGTGACACTCGGTTCAGGTTAGTTTTTCCCTGAGTCACGAATTGCAGAATCGTCTGCTAGAAGTTAAGACCTAAAGTACACAACGCTAGGAACACAACATGGCCTATTCGTATACAGAGAAAAAGCGTATTCGTAAGAATTTCGGCAAATTGCCGAGCGCGATGGACATTCCCTATTTATTGTCCATTCAAGTTGATTCTTACAGACAGTTTACCCAATCCGGCACCCCCGTGGAAAACCGTATTGATCAAGGCTTACACGCCGCATTTAAATCTGTATTTCCAATCGTTAGCTATTCAGGAAAAGCAGTTCTTGAATACGTTAGCTATGAGCTCGGCAAGCCTGCTTTTGACGTTAAAGAATGTCAGCTTCGAGGCTCAACATATTCAGTGTCATTGAGAGTGAAAGTAAGGTTGATCCTTTATGATAAGGAATCAACTGTACAAACCATCAAGGACATAAAAGAACAAGAAGTTTACATGGGTGAAATTCCGTTAATGACGGATTCCGGAACCTTTGTAATCAACGGTACGGAGCGTGTTGTTGTGTCACAGCTCCACCGATCACCTGGCGTGTTTTTTGATCATGATAGAGGCAAGACTCACAGCTCAGGTAAGCTGTTGTACTCTGCACGGGTTATTCCTTACCGTGGTTCGTGGTTGGATTTCGAATTCGACCCGAAAGACATGGTTTATGTGCGAATCGACAGACGTCGCAAGTTGCCAGCGACGGTATTGCTCCGCGCATTAGGGTTTAGTTCTCAAGAAATTCTGGAGATGTTCTACGAGAACAATACCTTCAACATCACCACCAACAAAGACAACGAGCCAGTTATCACTTTAGAGCTGATTCCTGCGCGACTTCGTGGTGAAGTCCTATCATTCCCAGTGAATGACAAGAAAGGCAAATTGATTGTTGAAGAAGGTCGACGTATTACTAGTCGCCATATTCGTCAAATGGAAACAGCTAAACTAACTAGCCTTGAAGTCTCTAATGATTACTTAGGCGGCGTTTCTTTGGCTCGCGACATTATCAATGAAGAAACAGGTGAAGTTGAATTTGCCTGTAATTCGGAAGTCTCAGAAGAGCTTATCGCTGGATTTTTAGAAAAGGGCGTAACTACTTTTCAAACTATTTACACAAACGATTTGGATTGCGGTCCTTTTGTTTCCGATACATTAAAAATAGATTCAACCACTTCTAAGTTAGAAGGAATGGTGGAAATCTATCGCATGATGCGTCCTGGCGAGCCGCCAACAAAAGAGTCAGCAGAGAACTTATTCTCTAACTTATTCTTTGCACCTGAGCGTTATGATTTGTCAGCTGTTGGACGGATGAAATTTAATAGAAGACTTGGCCGACCTGAAACTGAAGGTTCGCCAGTACTAGATAATAGTGACATTGTGGAAGTTTTGAAAACCCTAGTGGGAATTCGAAATGGCTTTGGCTCCGTCGATGACATCGATCACTTGGGTAATCGCCGTATTAGATCTGTTGGCGAAATGGCAGAAAACCAATTCCGAGTTGGCTTAGTTCGTGTTGAGCGTGCAGTAAAAGAACGTTTGAGCATGGCCGATTCTGAAGGATTAATGCCTCAAGATATGATTAATGCCAAGCCAGTTGCTGCTGCAATCAAAGAATTCTTTGGTTCTAGCCAGCTGTCACAGTTTATGGATCAGAATAATCCTCTTTCAGAAGTGACTCATAAGCGTCGCGTTTCTGCTCTAGGGCCGGGTGGTTTAACTCGTGAACGTGCCGGTTTTGAGGTTCGCGATGTGCATCCTACTCACTATGGCCGCGTGTGCCCTATTGAGACACCTGAAGGTCCGAATATTGGTTTGATTAACTCGCTTGCTACATATGCTAGAACTAATCACTACGGCTTTTTAGAAAGCCCTTACCGGAAAGTAGTCGGTAACAAAGTGACTGACGAGATTGATTACCTTTCTGCGATTGATGAAAGTGACTTCGTTATCGCTCAGGCAAGCGCACCACTAGATAAGAAGCGCGGGTTTGTAGACACCCTAGTAACAGTGCGTCACAAGGGTGAGACTCTCTTAAAGCCACGTGAAGAAATTGACTATATGGATGTTGCGCCACAGCAAATGGTATCTGTCGCTGCTGCATTGATTCCATTTCTAGAGCACGATGATGCTAACCGAGCATTGATGGGTTCAAACATGCAGCGCCAAGCCGTGCCAACTCTCAAAACAGAGAAGCCTCTGGTCGGCACTGGCATGGAACGCAACGTTGCTACGGATTCAGGTGTGTGTGTTGTTGCTTTCCGCGGTGGAGTTATCGAAAGTGTTGACGCTGCCCGCATTATTGTTCGAGTTAATGATGTTGAGACACTTGCTGGTGAAGCTGGTGTAGATATTTACAATCTAACTAAATACACCCGCTCAAATCAGAATACTTGTATAAGCCAGAAACCGTTAGTTAAAGATGGCGATATCATTGGACGAGGCGACATCCTAGCGGATGGTCCGTCGATTGATATGGGCGAATTGGCTCTCGGGCAGAACATGCGTATAGCATTCATGCCTTGGAATGGTTACAACTTCGAAGACTCAATCCTTATATCGGAGCGAGTTGTTAAAGAAGATCGATTCACCACTATCCATATTCAAGAGCTCACTTGCGTTGCTCGAGATACTAAATTGGGTTCTGAGGAAATTACATCTGACATCCCTAATGTCGGTGAAGGTGCGTTAAGTAAGCTCGACGAATCAGGGATTGTTTACATCGGCGCAGAAGTAAGTGCTGGTGATATTTTAGTCGGCAAGGTGACGCCTAAGGGCGAAACCCAGTTAACCCCAGAAGAAAAACTACTGCGCGCTATCTTCGGAGAAAAAGCCTCTGATGTTAAGGACACTTCGCAGCGCGTACCAACTAGTGTTAAGGGTACGGTTATTGATGTTCAGGTGTTCACTCGTGACGGTCTTGAGAAAGATCAGCGGGCGATTGCGATTGAGGAAGCTCAGCTTTCTAAGGTTCGCAAAGACATCAATGACGAATACCGAATTGTGGAAGCTGCGACATTCGAACGGTTGCAATCAGCCATACAAGACAATCCTGTAGCTGGCGGCCCTGACCTTAAGAAAGGTCAGATAGTTACTGCTGAATACCTCGCTGATCTACCGCGAGATGATTGGTTCAAGCTTCGCATGTCCAACGATGAGTTGAACAAGCAGCTAGAACGTGCTGAAGAACAATTAAAAGAGAGACAAGCAGAGCTAGACGAGAGGTTTGAGGACAAGCGTAAGAAGCTTACTCAAGGTGATGACCTAGCCCCGGGCGTTTTAAAGATTGTTAAAGTTTATCTTGCGATTAAGCGTCGTATTCAGCCAGGCGATAAGATGGCCGGACGGCATGGAAACAAGGGTGTGATCTCTGTGATTATGCCTATCGAAGACATGCCATACGATGACAGTGGTGAGCCGGTGGATATCGTATTGAATCCATTAGGTGTGCCTTCTCGAATGAACGTAGGTCAAGTTCTAGAAACTCACTTAGGCGCGGCTGCAAAAGGTCTTGGTAACAAGATTGGCGCTATGCTTGACGCGAAGAAGAAAGTTACTGAAATCCGTAAGCTGGTTAACGACATATACAACAAAGTCGGTGAGCGTAGCGAAGACATTAAAGGCTTTTCAGATGACGAAGTCATGGAACTGGCTGGCAACCTTCGAGCCGGTGTTCCGATGGCAACGCCAGTCTTTGATGGCGCCGCTGAGACTGAAATCAAAGATATGCTGGAAATGGCTGGTATTGATGAGAGTGGCCAGGTAACCCTTCATGATGGACGTACCGGTGAAGAGTTCGACCGCAAAGTGACAGTGGGCATTATGTACATGCTTAAGCTGAATCACCTTGTCGATGACAAGATGCATGCGCGTTCAACTGGTTCTTACAGTCTTGTTACTCAGCAACCTCTCGGTGGTAAAGCACAGTTTGGTGGGCAGCGCTTCGGAGAAATGGAAGTTTGGGCTTTAGAGGCATACGGTGCGGCTTATACGTTGCAAGAGATGCTAACGGTTAAATCTGATGATGTTGCGGGTCGTACCAAGATGTATAAAAACATCGTTGATGGCGATCATAGAATGGAACCAGGCATGCCTGAGTCATTTAACGTATTGATTAAAGAGATTCGCTCTCTTGCCATCGATATGGAGCTGGATGTCAGTAAGTAGTCCAGTTTCAAAATGTTAAAATGAATTGGTGTGCTAACGAATTAGTGATTATTAAAGTTCAAACGCGATACGCTTTTGGACGGGGGAAGTAGAATGAAAGACCTATTAGGGTTGCTGAAATCTCAATCACAATCAGATGAGTTTGATTCCATTCGAATTGGATTGGCGTCACCTGAAATGATCCGCGCGTGGTCGTTCGGTGAGGTTAAAAAGCCGGAAACCATTAACTATCGTACATTCAAACCAGAAAGAGACGGTTTGTTTTGTGCCAAGATATTTGGTCCGGTAAAAGATTATGAATGTTTGTGTGGCAAATATAAGCGTCTCAAGCATCGCGGTGTTATTTGCGAAAAGTGTGGCGTGGAAGTGGCCTTGTCTAAAGTTCGCCGTGACCGTATGGGGCACATCGAGCTAGCAAGTCCGGTAGCTCACATTTGGTTTTTGAAGTCACTGCCGTCACGTATAGGCTTGTTGCTTGATATGACTTTGAGAGATATCGAGCGGATCTTATATTTCGAATCGTTTGTTGTTACTGACCCTGGCATGACGACTCTTGAAAAAGGGCAGTTGCTTAACGATGAGCAATATTATGAAGCCATGGAAGAGTGGAGCGATGAGTTCGACGCCAAGATGGGTGCTGAAGCTGTTCAAGCTCTAATGAAGGATATGGACGTTGACTCGGAAGTTGCACGTCTAAGAGAAGAAATTCCTGCTACCAATTCTGAAACTAAGCTGAAGAAATTATCCAAGCGTTTGAAGCTGCTAGAGGCATTTGTAGCATCTGGCAACAAACCTGAATGGATGGTTATGACCGTTCTTCCGGTCCTACCGCCCGATTTGCGTCCACTTGTACCTCTGGACGGCGGCCGGTTTGCTACATCCGATCTAAACGATCTGTATCGCCGAGTAATCAACCGTAATAACCGTTTGAAGCGTCTGTTAGATTTGAATGCTCCTGATATTATTGTGCGCAACGAGAAGCGTATGCTGCAAGAGGCGGTCGATGCTTTGCTTGATAACGGTCGTCGCGGACGTGCGATAACGGGTTCAAACAAGCGACCACTTAAGTCACTTGCAGACATGATTAAAGGTAAGCAGGGTCGATTCCGTCAAAACCTTCTTGGTAAGCGAGTTGATTACTCAGGCCGTTCTGTAATCGTGGTTGGACCAACGCTGCGTTTACATCAGTGTGGGTTGCCAAAAAAGATGGCGCTGGAATTATTCAAGCCTTTTATTTTCGGCAAGTTAGAGCGTCGCGGTTTGGCGACTACAATCAAAGCTGCTAAGAAAATGGTTGAACGTGAAACTGCGGAAGTGTGGGATATCCTCGCTGACGTTATTCGTGAGCACCCAGTGCTGCTTAACCGAGCCCCAACTCTGCATAGACTTGGCATTCAAGCATTTGAGCCTGTTCTTATTGAAGGCAAGGCTATCCAGCTGCATCCGCTAGTTTGCGCTGCGTACAACGCTGACTTTGACGGCGATCAAATGGCTGTTCACGTCCCGCTAACGCTGGAAGCTCAGCTCGAAGCTCGCACGTTGATGATGTCGACTAATAACATCTTGGCTCCTGCAAGTGGTGAGCCGATCATTGTACCTTCTCAGGATGTTGTCTTAGGCCTGTATTACATGACCCGCTCTCGCGTAAATGCGAAAGGCGAGGGAATGATATTTGCCGACGCTAAAGAAGTGCAGCGCGCCTATGAGACACGCACCGCTCATTTACAAGCACGTATCAAGGTTCGTATTACTCATACGTTTGAAAATGGAAGCGGCGAGAAAGAAACCAAGACAGAGATAGTTGATACTACTGTTGGCCGTGTTTTATTGTTCAATGTTGTGCCAAAAGGTTTGCCATTCTCAATGGTCAACCAGAAGATGGCTAAGAAGCAAATTTCACTGATTTTGAACGCCTGCTACCGTAATGTTGGTCTTAAAGAGACGGTCATATTCGCTGATCAACTTATGTACACAGGTTACAAGTATTCGACTCGTTCTGGTTCTTCAATTGGGGTTAATGATTTCGTTATTCCGGTAGAGAAGGCATCTATTATTGCCCAGGCTAATGTCGAAGTTGAGGAAATTGAATCACAGTTTGCCTCAGGTTTGGTAACCCAGGGTGAAAAGTACAATAAGGTTATCGATATTTGGTCAAGGGCCAATGACATTGTTGCTAAGGCGATGATGGAAGGGCTCTCCACCGAGCCTGTTATAAACAAGGAAGGCGTAGAAGAGCAGCAAGAGTCGTTTAACTCAGTCTATGTTTACGCCGACTCGGGTGCTCGTGGTAGCCCGGCTCAGATCCGTCAGTTAGCTGGTATGCGTGGGCTGATGGCGCGTCCGGATGGTTCGATTATCGAGACTCCTATTACGGCTAACTTCCGTGAAGGCTTGAGTGTATCCCAGTACTTTACCTCCACTCACGGGGCACGAAAAGGTTTGGCGGATACAGCCCTTAAGACGGCTAACTCAGGTTACTTAACGCGACGCCTAGTTGATATCTCACAAGATCTAGTCATTACAGAACACGACTGTGGCACCAAAGAGGGCCTTACTATGTCTCCGATCATTGAGGGCGGCGATATTATCGCCCCTTTAGGTGATCGAGTGCTTGGACGAGTTTTGGTTGATGATGCGGTTGATGAGAATACCAATGAGACTATTATCCCAGCAGGCGTAATGATCGATGAGCCAATGGTAGAGTTGCTGGAAACAGCAGGTGTTGACCAGATATTGGTTCGATCGCCTATTACCTGTGAGACACGCTTTGGTGTTTGTAGAATGTGTTATGGACGTGATTTGGCCCGTGGCCATATCGCTAACATTGGCGAGGCTGTTGGAGTCATAGCGGCGCAGTCAATTGGTGAGCCGGGTACACAGCTTACGATGCGTACTTTCCACATTGGTGGCGCAGCGTCTCGTGCGACAGCGTCTGACAGCGTTCAGGTGAAGAACACAGGTAAGATTCACCTAAGCAACATGAAAACTGTTGAAAACATCAAGGGTCAACTGGTTGTTGTATCGCGTTCGGGTGAGTTAATTGTAAGTGATCTAAACGGCCGCGAGCGAGAACGTTATAAGCTACCTTATGGTGCCTTGGTTACTGTAGGCACAAAGGTTGATGTTGAAGTTGGGCAGGTAGTTGCTACATGGGATCCGCATACTCACCCAATTGTGTCTGAAGTTGCAGGTAAAGTTACCTTTGCTGCTATGGAAGAAGGCATTACGGTACGTGAGCAGACGGATGAGATAACGGGTCTGTCTAGTATTTCGATTATCGATCCTGCTGAGCGATCTTCTTCAGCTAAAGAATTACGCCCAGGTGTTACAGTTGTCGATGGCAACGGCCAAGAAGTTTGTTTGCCGGGCACGAATGTCCCTGCTCACTATTTCTTGCCAGCTAATGCGATTGTTGGTCTGAAAGATGGCGCTGATATGAATATCGGTGATGTTATAGCTCGTATTCCTCAGGAAGGTTCAAAGACTCGTGATATCACGGGTGGTTTACCTCGAGTTGCCGACCTATTCGAAGCGCGCCGTCCTAAAGAGCCAGCAATTTTGGCTGAAATATCCGGTACCGTGAGCTTCGGTAAAGAGACTAAAGGTAAGCGTCGACTGGTGATTACGCCTAAAGATGGCATCAACCCAATTGACGGCAGCGATCACTATGAGGTCTTGATACCTAAGTGGCGCACCATGACTGTATTTGAAGGCGAGCATATCGAGAAGGGTGAGGTTGTGTCCGAAGGGCCGCCTACTCCACACGATATTCTGCGTTTGAAAGGTGTGGAGTCATTAGCTCAATACATTGTTAACGAAGTTCAGGATGTTTACCGTCTTCAGGGCGTCAAGATCAATGATAAGCATATTGAAGTTATTGTTCGTCAGATGCTTAGAAAGATCGAAATAACCCATATCGGTGATTCTTCTTTGATTAAAGGCGAGCAGCTCACCTATACGCAGATTCTGGAAGTTAACGACAAGCTACGAGCAGAAGATAAGCAGGAAGCGCGTTTCGAACGTATGCTGCTGGGCATCACTAAGGCATCTTTGGCGACTGAGTCGTTTATATCAGCCGCATCGTTCCAGGAAACAACTCGAGTGTTAACCGAGGCTGCCGTAACCGGTAAGCGTGATTTCTTGCGCGGATTGAAAGAAAACGTAGTTGTTGGTCGGTTGATCCCAGCTGGTACTGGACTTGCCTATCACGCAGCAAGGAAGAAAGCTAACGTGGAAGTTGCTGAGACCGAAGGCGTTAGCGCAAGCGATGTTGAAGCTGCGTTATCTCAAGCATTAAGTGAGCAATCTCAGGCATAAGTCTGGGTTTAGAATCGTGAATAAAGGCTTTACGGTAGATAAATAAGAGAATCTTATCTCTGGAGGATGAGGCAAAGGCCTTAGGTTGCCTTATCCGTCAGGGGACAAAGACTAAAAATTCTCTAATTATAGATGTGTTGAAAGGGTGAGAGTGTTGACTAAATCCAGTTGGATCATTAAACTCTCGCATCCTTTGAATAGAGCTAGCAATTCACGGCAAATTTGAAGATAAAATTACAAAATCGAGGTTTAAATAAGTATCGATGGCTACCATCAATCAGCTAGTACGAAACCCTAGAAAGAGCAAAGTCTCTAAAAGTGGCGTACCCGCATTGCAAGGATCACCGCAAAAGCGCGGTGTCTGCACGCGTGTGTACACAACGACTCCTAAGAAGCCTAACTCAGCGCTCCGTAAAGTTTGTCGGGTGCGTCTTGTAAATGGATTTGAAGTAACCTCCTACATTGGTGGTGAAGGTCATAACCTGCAAGAACACTCCGTGGTACTAATACGCGGCGGCCGTGTTAAGGATTTGCCTGGTGTGCGATACCACACTGTGCGCGGAAGTTTAGATACTTCTGGTGTTCCTGATCGACGACAAGGCCGCTCAAAGTACGGTGCCAAGCGACCTAAGTAATAGGCTGTTTACAGGCTCCAAGAATTACTAAATTTCATGTTAACCCTTCAAATGGGCGGCACGAGACTAGTGTAGAGTCAGATCTGCAAGCGTATGGATGCGCGGCTCACCAAGACTCTTTAAACAATTGGTGAGTTTGAGTAAGGCCAGATATAGGCATGTGCCTATAAGTTCTGGATTAACCTGAATAAACATAGAGGTCTCCAACATGCCTAGAAGAAGAGTAGTGGCGAAGCGTGAAGTTTTGCCAGATCCAAAATTCGGTAGTAAAATTCTCGCAAAATTTATGAACCATGTAATGGTCGACGGCAAAAAGTCAGTAGCCGAAAAGATCGTTTATGGCGCGCTTGCCGTTGTCGCGGATAAATCAAGTGCCGATCCAGTCGAAGTATTCGAAAAAGCTCTAGACGCTATAGCACCGATGGTAGAGGTAAAATCTCGCCGTGTAGGTGGCGCAACATACCAAGTCCCTGTGGAAGTTCGGGCCGAGAGACGTCATGCCTTGGCTATGCGTTGGTTGGTAGAGCATTCTAGAAAGCGCGGCGAAAAGTCGATGGCGTTACGTCTTGCCGGTGAAATTTCTGACGCCTCAGAAGGTCGCGGAAGTGCGGTTAAGAAACGTGAAGACGTGCATCGTATGGCTGAAGCTAACCGCGCATTCTCACACTATCGTTTCTAGTTAATCGTTTGACGAGGGCATAAGTTGTGGCCAGAAAACACTCGTATAGCCGTTACCGCAATATTGGTATCGTCGCGCACGTAGACGCCGGTAAGACGACCACTACTGAGCGCGTGCTATTTTATACGGGTGTATCTCACAAAATAGGTGAGGTGCATGACGGTGCGGCAACTATGGACTGGATGGAACAGGAGCAAGAGCGAGGCATCACTATTACCTCAGCTGCTACAACCTGCTTCTGGTCTGGAATGGACAAGCAATACGAAGAACATCGCATCAATATCATCGACACGCCGGGACACGTTGACTTCACTATTGAGGTAGAACGTTCTTTGCGTGTACTTGATGGTGCTGTGGTTGTTCTTTGTGGTTCGTCAGGTGTTCAGCCCCAAACAGAGACTGTTTGGCGTCAAGCTAACCGTTACCAAGTGCCGCGTATGGTATTTGTCAACAAAATGGACAGAGCTGGTGCTGACTTCCTTATGGTCGTTGAGCAAATGAGAGAGCGCTTGGGTGCTAACCCTGTGCCTATGCAATTAGCCATTGGTGCTGAGGATGAGTTCAAGGGCGTTGTCGATCTAGTTAAGATGAAGACTATTCGTTGGAGCGAAAACGATCAAGGTACTTCTTTCGACTACGAAGATATTCCTGAGGATATAAAAGAGTTAGCTGACGAATGGCGTGAAAGATTGCTTGAATCAGCTGCCGAAGCAAACGAAGAGGTAATGGACAAGTACCTGAACGAAGGGGTCCTTACTGAAGAAGAAATAATGAAAAGCATTCGTCAGCGTACCTTGGCCGGCGAAATTGTTCCTACATTTTGTGGTTCTGCATTTAAGAACAAAGGTGTGCAGGCGGTTTTGGATGCGGTGATCGATTACATGCCCGCGCCCACCGAAGTTAAGGCTATTGAGGGCGCACTCGAGGACGGTACTATAACCACTTGTGCAGCGGACGATGCTGCTCCTTTTGCGGCTCTAGCCTTTAAAATTGCGACCGACCCGTTTGTTGGAACCTTAACCTTTTTCCGCGTTTATTCAGGCACCTTAAACTCCGGTGATTCGGTTTATAACCCAATTAAATCTAAGAAAGAGCGTGTCGGCCGAATGGTCCAGATGCATGCGAATTCTAGAGAAGAAATTAAAGAAGTAAGAGCTGGCGACATAGCGGCAGCCATTGGTCTAAAAGATGTCACCACAGGTGAGACACTTTGCGCGAATGATCGCATCGTAACGTTAGAGAAAATGGAATTTCCAGAGCCGGTTATCTCTGTAGCAGTGGAACCTAAGAGTAAAGCCGATCAAGAAAAGATGGGTATTGCTCTTGGCAAATTAGCGCAAGAAGACCCATCTTTTCGAGTGGAAACGGACGAAGAATCTGGGCAGACAATTATTTCAGGTATGGGTGAACTTCACCTTGATGTATTGGTTGATAGGATGCGCAGAGAATTCTCTGTTGAAGCAAATATCGGTAAGCCTCAGGTTGCTTACAGAGAAACTATTCGCAAGACAGTAGAAATTGAAGGTAAGCACGTTAAGCAATCTGGTGGGCGCGGCCAATATGGGCACGTAGTGCTTAGGCTCGAGCCTTTGGATCCAGATTCTGAATACGAATTTGTTAACGAAATTGTCGGCGGTACGATTCCTAGGGAATACATTCCTGCTGTTGATAAAGGCGTCCAAGAGCAAATGAAGAATGGTTGTATAGCAGGTTACCCCCTGTTGGCAATGCGAGTAACTTTATTCGACGGATCCTTTCACGATGTTGATTCTAGTGAAATGGCATTTAAGATAGCCGGTTCAATGGCACTGAGGAAGGGCGCTATAGCGGCAGATGCTGCTTTGTTAGAGCCAATGATGAAAGTGGAAGTTGTTACTCCTGAAGAATACATGGGTGATGTCATGGGCGATCTGAATCGTCGGCGTGGCATGGTTCAAGGAATGGAAGACAGCTCCATGGGCAAAGTAATTAATGCAGAAGTGCCGTTGGCAGAAATGTTTGGTTACTCAACTGATTTACGTTCAGCGACACAGGGCCGCGCAACTTATACGATGGAATTCGATAAGTATGCCATCGTCCCTGGCAATATTGCTGAAGGAATCATTAATAGGAACTAATTGAAGTTAAATACTCCAAACTCTCAACGATTTTAATGAGGTGATATTGTGGCGAAGGCAAAATTTGAAAGAAGTAAGGTACACGTAAACGTAGGTACGATCGGTCACGTTGACCATGGTAAGACAACGTTGACAGCGGCCTTGACGAAAGTGTGTGCAGAAGCCTATGGCGGTGAGATGCGTGATTTCGCTCAGATTGATAACGCGCCTGAAGAGCGAGAGCGTGGTATCACGATTTCGACTTCACACGTTGAGTACGATTCACCGAATCGTCACTATGCGCACGTTGACTGTCCTGGTCACGCTGACTACGTTAAGAACATGATTACCGGTGCGGCGCAGATGGATGGCGCGATCTTGGTTTGTTCTGCTGCAGACGGCCCTATGCCACAGACTCGTGAGCATATTTTGTTGTCACGTCAGGTTGGTGTTCCTTACATCGTAGTGTTCATGAACAAAGCGGACATGGTTGACGATGAAGAATTGATTGAATTGGTTGAGATGGAAATTCGTGAGTTGTTGGATCAGTATGAATTTCCTGGTGACGACACGCCGATTATCATTGGTTCAGCGCTTAAGGCGTTGGAAGGTGATGAATCAGACATTGGTGTTTCATCGGTAATGAAGTTGGTTGAAACATTGGACTCTTATATTCCTGAGCCGGTACGTGATGTTGAGAAGCCATTTTTGATGCCTATCGAAGACGTGTTCTCTATCTCTGGTCGCGGCACTGTTGTTACAGGTCGTATTGAGACTGGAATCGTTAACGTTGGTGATGAGATCGAGATTGTTGGTATTAAAGACACCACAACAACAGTTTGTACTGGTGTTGAGATGTTTCGCAAGTTGCTTGACGAAGGTCGCGCTGGTGAGAACGTTGGTGTTTTATTGCGCGGTACTAAGCGTGAAGACGTTGAACGCGGTCAGGTATTGGCAAAGAAGGGCACAATTAATCCGCACACTAAGTTTGAGGCTGAGGTTTATATCTTAAGCAAAGATGAAGGTGGACGTCATACGCCATTTTTTAAGGGCTACCGTCCTCAGTTTTACTTCCGTACTACGGACGTAACTGGAGCATGTGAGTTACCTGAAGGCGTCGAGATGGTTATGCCTGGTGATAACGTGAAGATGGAAGTGACCTTGCTTAATCCGATTGCGATGGATGAAGGCCTACGTTTTGCGATACGTGAAGGTGGCCGTACGGTTGGCGCAGGTGTTGTTGCTAAAGTTATCGAGTAAGTCGTAACTAAATAGTTCTAAGGCCGGCATATCGAAAGGTGCGCTGGCCTTTTTGTATGTTTGAGTCTGTTTATGCAGCTCAAGCTGCGAGCACTAAGGATAGTTATTTGAGGTGGCGTCCTCCTTGGATTGGTAGCAGTTAATATTGGCGCTAATGACGAAGCAAAGTTGGCACCAAAAAGAGCCTGCTAATATTCGATTTTATATAGTTTCAAGGTTTTATGATCAGGACCCCAGTCGTCATAAGTGGGACCTATTTGGATAAACCCTAAGGCTCGAAAGGTCGATGCCAGCCAAAAACAGGTTAAACGCTAAGTACGTAAAGTGCACGAGAACAACAAACAAAGGTGTTGACTTGGTCAGACTAGAGGGTTTGTGGTGATTCGGAGTCAAGGCCAGCAAAAAAGAGGCACTGACTGAGGTTTTTCCTTGACAGGAAAGGGTCAAAACCTTAAGATTCGCTTCCTTTTTTTGGCAATTGAAATAAGTTCAGCCAAGAGAATAAGTTAACTAATTAATTTATAAGTGAAAACTGGAGCTACAAGTAGATGCAAAGTCAGCGTATTAGAATCCGGCTAAAAGCCTTCGATCACCGCCTGATTGATCAATCTACACAAGAAATTGTAGATACAGCAAAGCGCACTGGCGCGCAGGTGAAGGGCCCGATCCCTCTGCCTACAAACAAAGAGAGATTTACTATATTGGTTTCACCTCACGTCAATAAAGACGCTCGTGACCAATATGAAATCCGTACTCATAAGCGTCTTTTAGACATTGTTGAGCCGACTGAGAAAACAGTTGATGCGTTGATGAAGTTAGATTTGGCGGCGGGTGTGGAAGTACAGATAAGCTTAGGGTGATTCTGAGTCGGTAAGCCGGCTAAGGTTATATCAAGGCAAAATAGCTTAAGGTAGTTGTTAAGCTAAGTAGTAGATTTAGATTTAAGAAAATTACCAGGCAGCGAGCTTTTCAGTCCTCTCTGCCCTTTATTAAAAGATTTGGCGCACTGAAACATTCTGTTACTCGTTTGCAGTAACGTACATAGTGTAACGCGTCAGCGGCCATAGCGGGTTTTAGCCCCGTGCACGATGAGGTTTATAACAATGTCTATTGGATTAGTCGGTCGAAAAAGCGGCATGACTCGCGTTTTCACTGCGGAAGGTAATTCTATACCTGTTACAGTTGTGGAAGTGCAGCCTAACCGCATCACTCAAATCAAGACCCCAGAAACCGATGGCTACAGTGCGATTCAAGTCACTGCAGGCAGTCGTCGCGCGTCTCGCGTAACTAAAGCTGCAGCCGGTCACTATGCAAAAGCTAGTACTGAAGCTGGGCTAGGTTTGTGGGAATTCCGAACTGAGGGAGAAGATACAGCCGCGCTTAGCATGGGCTCCGAAATTAAAGTTGATCTGTTTGAAGCTGGCCAGAAAGTCGATGTTACCGGAACTTCTAAAGGTAAAGGCTTTCAGGGTGGAGTTAAGCGTCACAACTTCCAAATGCAAGATGCGACTCACGGTAACTCCATTTCTCACCGAGCTCCTGGTTCTATCGGCCAATGTCAAACTCCTGGTCGAGTCTGGAAAGGTAAGAAAATGGCCGGTCAAATGGGTAATAAGCAAAAGACAACACAAAGCTTGGAAGTAATTCGAGTGGATTCTGAGAATAACTTATTGTTGATCAAGGGCGCCGTACCCGGTGCACCAGGTTCAAACGTAATTGTTCGTCCAGCAATCAAGGTTAAGGGGTAAGTAAGCAATGGAATTAGCTCTTGCGCTACCCGGTAAGAAAGCGGGTGATGAAAAGATTTCACTTTCGGACGAGACATTCGGCCGGGAGTACAACGAGCCTTTGGTACACCAAACAGTGGTTACCTACTTGGCTGGCGCCCGTCAGGGCACAGTTAAGCAAAAGACTCGTTCAGAAGTAAGCGGTGGCGGACGTAAGCCATGGCGTCAAAAGGGTACTGGCCGAGCGCGTGCTGGTACTATTCGCGGGCCAATTTGGCGTGGCGGTGGCGTTACATTTGCGGCACGTCCGCAAGATCATACTAAGAAGCTTAATAAGAAAATGTACCGTGGAGCTATGCAGTGCATTCTTTCTGAGCTTATCCGTCAGGACCGATTGATTGTGGTTAATGAGTTTTCTATTGACTCCCACAAGACGAAAGACTTGATTAGTAAGCTTCAGGGTTTCAGCCTGGATAACGTTCTAATCGTTACTGAAACGGTGGAAGAAAATCTTTATCTTGCAGCGAGAAATCTACACAAGGTTGATGTGCTTGATGTTCCAGGCATTGATCCTGTTAGTTTAATCGGATTTCAAAATGTTCTGATTACAGTTCCTGCACTTAAGAAAGTCGAGGAGATGTTGTCATGAATATAGAACGTATGTACTCAGTGGTTCGCGGGGCTCATGTCTCGGAAAAAGCAGCTATTCTCAGTGATGTGAATAATCAATACACATTTAAAGTGTCTATTGATGCTACTAAGCCGGAAATCAAAACAGCGGTTGAGAAGATTTTCAACGTTGTTGTTAGAGACTTACAGGTACTAGTTGTTAAAGGTAAGACCAAACGCACTCCAAAGGGTAAGATTCGCAAGCGCTCAAATTGGAAGAAAGCATACGTTCGATTGGAAGCAGGTCATGATATTGACTTTGCTGACATCGGTTAACCGGGAGCTAAGGGGAAAATCATGCCAGTAGTAAAGTGTAAACCTACCTCTCCGGGACGACGTTTTGTTGTTAAGGTAGTTAATCCGGATTTACATAAGGGTGAACCTTATGGACCTCTAACCGCGCCTAAAACTAGGAGCGGTGGTAGAAATAATAGAGGAAGAATCACTACTCGTCATATTGGTGGTGGTCACAAGCAGAGATATCGTATCATCGACTTTAAGCGCGATAAAGATGGTATAGAGGCGAAAGTCGAGCGGTTGGAATACGATCCAAACCGGTCAGCTAATATTGCTTTGATGCTTTACGCCGATGGTGAACGCCGATACATTATTGCGCCAGCGAAAATAAACAAAGGCGACGTATTGATGTCTGGTGACGAGGCTCCTATTAAAGTAGGAAACACACTGCCTCTTCGCAATATTCCATTAGGAAGCACAGTTCATTGTGTTGAGATGAAGCCTGGTAAAGGGGCACAAATTGCTCGTAGTGCGGGAACATCATTGCAGCTGGTTGCTCGAGAAGGTAACTATGCGACTATACGTCTTCGTTCTGGCGAAATGCGTAAAGTATTGAGCGATTGCCGCGCGACTATGGGTGAGGTCTCTAATTCAGAACACGCTCTTCGTTCACTTGGTAAAGCTGGTGCGAAACGATGGAGAGGTGTTAGACCAACGGTTCGTGGTGTTGCTATGAACCCGGTTGATCACCCACATGGTGGTGGTGAAGGCAGAACTTCAGGTGGTCGTCACCCAGTTTCACCTTGGGGCACACCGACCAAAGGCTACAAAACACGATCCAACAAACGCACTGACAGCATGATTGTCCGTCGCAGAAATTCAAGCCGCTAAGGCGAGTGATAGAGGAATTACTACGTGCCACGTTCACTTAAAAAAGGCCCTTTCATCGATCTTCATTTAATGAAGAAAGTGCAAGTTGCCGCTGAAAATAACGATAAGCGTCCTATAAAAACTTGGTCAAGACGTTCAATGGTTTCTCCGGAAATGATTGGTCTAACCATCGCCGTCCATAACGGAAGGCAGCATATTCCAGTGTCTATTAATGAAGACATGGTAGGGCATAAACTGGGCGAATTCTCTGCCACGCGAACATATCGCGGACATTCCGCTGATAAGAAAGCGCGCTAGGGGGCCATATGCAAGTTAGAGCACATTTAAAAGGCGCACGCCTTTCTGCACAAAAAGCTCGATTGGTCGCTGACCAAATCCGAGGCAAAGGTGTAGAGGAAGCACTATTAGTATTGAATTACAGCCCGAAAAAAGGTGCTGAGATTATTAAGAAGGTTTTAAACTCCGCGATAGCGAACGCTGAGCACAATGAAGGTGCTGACGTGGATGAGCTAAAGGTATCAACCATTTGCGTTGATGAAGGTATGACAATGAAGCGGATTATGCCGCGAGCTAAAGGTCGAGCTGATCGAATCCTTAAGCGTTCATGTCACATTACAATTACTGTTGCGGATAGTTAGGAGATTTTCGGATGGGTCAAAAAGTACATCCAACTGGTATTCGACTCGGGATCGTTAAGAAGCACACTTCTGTGTGGTTTGCCGAGGGTAAAGAGTACGCAGCAAACTTATTAATTGATTTGCAAGTTCGTGACTTCGTCAAGAAGAAGCTAGCTAGCGCGTCAGTGTCTCGAGTAGAGATCGAGCGTCCTGCACAAACTGCCAAAGTGACAGTTTTTACAGCGCGACCAGGGATTGTGATAGGGAAGAAGGGCGAAGATGTTGAAGCGCTTCGAAAGACCCTAACCAAAAAGATGGGCGTCCCTGTTCAGATCAATATCGAAGAGATTCGAAAGCCAGATCTAGATGCACAGCTTGTAGCCGATGGCGTTGCCTCTCAGCTCGAAAGACGAGTTATGTTTAGACGTGCCATGAAGCGTGCTGTTCAAAATGCAATGCGTCAGGGTGCCGAAGGAATCAAGATTCAGGTAGGCGGACGTTTAGGTGGTGCTGAAATAGCACGATCAGAATGGTATCGAGAAGGTCGAGTGCCTTTGCATACCTTGCGAGCCGATATCGACTACGCAGCATCTGAGGCCAATACTACTTACGGCATCATTGGCGTAAAAGTATGGATTTTTAAGGGCGAGATTTTGGAATTGAGCGAATCTATAGTGCCTTCGCAGCAAACCAAAGCCAGCTAGAGGATACGAGACGTGTTACAACCAAAACGCACAAAATTTCGCAAGATGATGAAGGGCCGCAATCGCGGATTGTCACATCGTGGTAGCAAGGTGGATTTTGGAGAGTTTGGCTTGAAGGCTATCTCTCGCGGTCGACTTACAGCGCGTCAAATTGAAGCAGCGCGTCGCGCAATGACTAGAAAAGTTAAGCGTGGTGCAAAAATCTGGATTCGCGTATTCCCAGACAAGCCAATAACGCAGAAGCCTTTAGAAGTACGTCAAGGTAAAGGTAAGGGTAATGTTGAATACTGGGTTGCCCAAATTCAGCCAGGTAGAATAATGTTTGAAATCGAAGGCGTCGAAGAAGAACTCGCACGTGAGGCGTTTGATTTAGCTTCAGCGAAGTTGCCATTTGAAACGACTTTCGTGAAACGGACGGTTATGTAATGAAAGCAAGTGAATTGAGAGAAAAGTCGGTAGCTGAGTTGCAAGTGCAGTTACAAGAACTTAGCAAGGATCAGTTTAATCAGCGGATGCAGTTAGGTGCTGGGCAGTTAGCTCAAGTACACCTGGTCGGTGCAGTTAGGCGAGATATTGCAAGAATCAAAACAATTATTACCGAAAAACAGAAAAGCGGATCATAATTATGGTGGCTACTGAAGCTAGTGAAAGCAGCGCCCGTACAGTAAGCGGAAAAGTTGTAAGCAATAAAATGGACAAGTCCATTGTTGTAATGATTGAGCGTCGGGTTAAACATCCGGTATACGGCAAAATCATCAAGCGCTCTACCAAGATTCATGCCCATGATGCTAATAACGAATGCATGCCTGGTGATGATGTGACGATTAAAGAAGTTGCTCCTATGTCGAAGACCAAGTCGTGGTCTTTAGTTTCAATTGACGGAAAAGCAACTCAAATCTAAACAGTTAGATATTAGTTATTAAGATTCTGTGTTCGCAGAGCGGATGCAAGATGGAGCGAATCAATGATTCAAGTGCAGTCTTACTTAGATGTAGCCGACAACAGTGGCGCAAGGCGCGTGATGTGTATCAAAGTGTTGGGTGGATCTCACCGTCGCTATGCGCGTATCGGTGACGTTATTAAAGTAACCGTGAAGGAAGCGATTCCTCGCGGTAAAGTTAAAAAGGGTCAAGTTCTGACTGCGCTAGTTGTTCGAACAAAGAAGGGCGTTCGTCGTGGTGATGGTTCGTTGATTAAATTCGACGATAATGCTGCGATTCTACTGAATGCAAACGATGCGCCAATTGGCACTCGAGTATTTGGCCCTGTAACTCGTGAACTTCGCAATGAGAAATTCATGCGAATTATTTCACTCGCACCTGAAGTTCTTTAAAGAGCATTAGCGAGCGCGAACTAAGAATTTAGAGAGATAGCGGCAAATGAATAAATTAAGACGTGATGACGAAGTGGTAGTAACCTCCGGTAAGGATAAGGGTAAGCGTGGTTCCGTTACTCGTATCCTAAACAACGGCAGGGTAATTGTTGCTGGCGTAAACATGGTTAAACGTCACACAAAAGCTAACCCAAATGCTGGGCAGGCTGGCGGCATTATCGAGAAAGAAGCCTCTATACATGTATCAAACATTGCTCTTTTCAATGTGGCTACAAGTAAGGCTGACAAAGTAGGTATTAGCGTTGCTGAAGACGGCGTTAAAAAGCGCGTTTTTAAATCAAACGGTCAAGACATAGATTAAGCACTGATAGGTTGCCACATGGCTCAGTATAGAGAATTTTACAAGAAAGAAGTTGTACCAGCGTTAACTGCACAGTTCGGTTACGACAACCCAATGCGCGTGCCAAAAATCACGAAAGTGGTTTTGAACATGGGTCTAGGCGAAGCTGTAACGGATAAGAAAGTGCTAGACAATGCGGTTGGTGATTTAACTCAGATTAGCGGCCAAAAAGTTGTAGTAACTAAGGCACGCAGGTCTATTGCTGGATTCAAAATTCGTGAGGGCTGGCCTGTTGGTGCCAAGGTCACATTACGTGGCGCTCGTATGTATGAATTTTTGGAAAGACTAGTCGGTGTAGCAATACCTCGAATTAGAGATTTTCGCGGACTTAACCCGAAAGCCTTTGATGGCCGTGGTAATTACGCGATGGGTGTGACCGAGCAAATCATTTTCCCTGAAATTGATTACGATAAGATTGATACTTTGCGTGGTCTAGATATCACGATCACCACAACAGCAGTAACCGATGACGAAGGTCGAGCGTTACTAACAGCATTGCGCTTTCCTTTTCGTGGAATGACACCAGCTACCGCTGATGCACCTGCAAGTAAAGAAGCCTCTACTGATGAAAAAGAGGAGTCCAAATAATGGCTAAAACTTCGATGATAGCCAGAGAAGACAAGCGAACAAAGCTGGTAGCAAAATATGCGGCTAAGCGTGCTGAACTTAAAGCAATACTTAGCAGCTTAGGATCCAGTGATGAGGAAAAGTGGGCAGCACAGGTTAAATTTCAAAAATTACCTCGTGACTCTAGTCCAGTTCGTCAGCGCAATCGCTGCCAAATTACCGGTCGCCCACATGGTGTGTACCGTAAGTTTGGACTTTGCAGAAACAAATTACGTGAAGCAGCTATGCGCGGTGATGTGCCTGGCTTGACTAAAGCTAGCTGGTAGGCGGGAGCAGAAATATGAGCATGTCAGATCCTATTGCAGATTTCTTAACTCGAATTCGCAACGCACAAATGGCCCATTTGCCAGCAATCTCTTGCCCATCCTCGAAGGTTAAGGTGGCATTAAGTGAAGTGCTTCAGAGTGAAGGCTATATAAATGGTTTCGCGGTAAGTGAGGTCGATGGAAAGCCGGTACTTGCGGTCGAACTTAAGTATTTTCGCGGCAAGCCGGTTATTGAAGAAATAAAGCGAGCAAGCCGTCCCGGTCTTCGAAGCTATAAAGGCAAAGAAGAATTGCCCGAAGTTAGATCGGGATTAGGAGTCGCAATCTTGTCAACTAGCCGAGGCTTAATGACAAGTAAGCAAGCGACAACTGCTGGAATCGGTGGTGAGGTACTCTGCACCGTTTTTTAATCGGCGCAGTAAATAGCAATTTAATTAAAGAGCAATTTAAAGATGTCTAGAGTAGCTAACAACCCAATATCCCTTCCTAAAGGGGTTGAGGCAAAGTTCTCCGAAACTGAAGTTTCGGTTAAGGGCAGCAAAGGCGCGCTACAGCTTCAGCTTCATTCGTCGGTTGGCGTCTCACTTGACGGTGAGGTTTTGAAAGTCGCTGCGCGAAACAGTACACGTCAGGCAAATGCCTTGGCCGGTACTTTTCGTTCTTTGATCAACAATATGGTTGTTGGTGTTAACGAAGGCTTTGAGAAAAAATTAGAACTGCAAGGCGTTGGTTACAGAGCCAAAGCTGAGGGTAATATTGTCAACATAACTGTTGGATATTCGCACCCAATTAATTATGAATTGCCTGTGGGTATTTCAGCTGTCACTCCGACGCAAACAGAGATTGTAATCACTGGTGCTGATAAGCAGCTTGTCGGGCAGGTCGCAGCAGAAATTAGAGATTTTCGCCCACCTGAGCCTTATAAAGGCAAGGGTATTCGCTACGCTGATGAGCGTGTTTTCAGAAAAGAAGCTAAGAAGAAATAGGGCTTAGATTATGAACGTTAAGAAAAAGTCACGACTGCGTAGAGCAAAGCGGGCTAGAGCGAAGATAAGCGAACTGAGAGTAAATAGACTTTGCGTCTATCGCTCCCCTCGTCACATCTACGCTCAGATTATTTCGGCAACAGGTAGTAAGATATTGGCAAGTGCTTCTACTGTTGAAAAGGAAAATCGTGGATCGGCAACAGGTAACGTTACTGCTGCAGAGACGATTGGAAAACTAATCGCTGAAAGAGCTAAAGCAGCTGGTGTTGAGCAAGTCGCTTTTGATCGTTCGGGTTATCGCTATCATGGTCGAGTTAAGGCTTTGGCTGACGCTGCCCGTGAAGGCGGATTGAAATTTTAAGGGTTTGAGATATGGCATATAAAGACGAGCCGGGCAAAAACAACGAAGAAGGCATTCAGGAAAAACTGATTCAGGTTAATCGTGTGGCTAAAGTTGTGAAGGGTGGTCGAATATTTGGCTTCACTGCACTGACTGCTGTTGGTGACGGAAACGGAAGGGTTGGTTTTGGCCGCGGTAAGGCTCGTGAAGTGCCCTTGGCAATTCAGAAAGCTATGGAATCAGCTCGCAGAAACATGATCACTGTTGGACTTGATGGGCATACTCTCCAGTACCCTATTAAGGCACGTCACGGCGCTTCTAAGATATACATGCAGCCTGCATCTGAAGGTACTGGTGTAATAGCGGGCGGCGCTATGCGATCCATATTAGAGTTGGCAGGTGTGCAAAACGTACTTGCTAAATGCTACGGATCAACGAACCCGGTTAACGTGGTTCGAGCAACATTCAAAGGTTTACGCGATATGCGTTCGCCTGAAGACGTCGCGGCAAAACGCGGTAAATCTGTAGAAGAGATTGTAGGTTAAATAAGATGGCCAAGAAGACAGTCAAAGTAACATTAGTTCGCAGCCCAATTGGCTCGTTGCCTAAGCACAAGCTTTGCTTAAAAGGTTTGGGTTTGAAGCGCATGAACCAATCAGTGGAAGTAGAAGACACTCCCTCTGTGCGTGGAATGATCAACAAGGTTAACTACATGTTGACTATAGAAGGTGAGGGTTAAGTCATGCAATTAAATTCTTTAAGCCCAGCACCTGGTAGTACTAAGGCCCGCAAACGCGTCGGTCGCGGTATAGGTAGTGGATGGGGAAAAACTTGTGGCACTGGTCATAAAGGCCAAAAGTCACGTAGTGGTGGTTCAGTTAGACCTGGTTTTGAAGGTGGTCAGATGCCACTTCAAATGCGCCTACCAAAGTTTGGTTTTAGTTCGCGCATAGGCCGATTCACCGCTGAAGTTAGAACATCTGAGTTGAATTCTCTTGAAGCTGATGTCATTGATTTAGAGGTTTTACTCAAGGCTAACCTGATAACCGCTACTATAAAGCGGGCAAAGGTTATGTTGTCTGGAGAAGTAACCAAGGCGCTTACTTTGAAGGGCCTTCGCGTCACCAAGGGTGCACAAGCGGCAATTGAAGCGGCTGGTGGCAAGGTGATCGATTCCGAGCTACCTACTGCGAAGCGCGGTAAGTTAACAAAGAAGCCGGTTAAGGCTGAAAGCAAGTCCTAATTAAGAGACCAAAGACGTAAAAATGGCAAATAAACCTACAATTAATCCTGAAAACATCGGAGCCGGACTTGGCGAACTCAAGTCGCGCCTGCTGTTTTTATTGTTTGCGATTTTTGTATATAGAGTAGGAACACATATTCCTGTTCCTGGAATAGACCCATTGCAGCTTTCTCAGTTTTTTACTGACCAGGAAGGTACATTTACCGACATGATTAATATGTTTGGTGGTGGTGCATTGGAGAGGATGAGTATCGTTGCGTTGGGCATTATGCCTTATATCTCGGCCTCTATTATCATGCAACTTTTGAGCGCGGTAAGTCCGCAGCTAGATCAACTCAAGAAGGAAGGTGAGTCTGGTCGTCGTAAGATTACGCAGTACACACGCTACGGTGCTTTAGCACTAGCAACTGTACAAGGCACCGGGATGACAGTTGGCTTATTAGCACCAATGGCGTACGCGCCTGGTTTAGCGTTTAACCTTACCGCCATCGTATCCTTAGTCACCGGCGCTATGTTTCTTATGTGGTTGGGTGAACAAATTACCGAGAAAGGTATTGGTAATGGAATTTCTATGCTTATTTTTGCCGGTATCGTGGCAGGTTTTCCTGCGGCTATCAGCACGTCGTTAACACAGGCATACGAAGGGCAGATAAGTGGTGTCTTACTACTGGTTGTTGGTTTGATAGCGATAGGTGTTATCGCTGCGATAGTTTATGTAGAGCGTGCCCAACGGCGCATAACAGTTAACTATGCTAAGCGGCAGCAAGGCCGTAAAATGTATCAGGCACAAGCAAGCCACTTGCCTCTAAAGATTAATATGGCAGGTGTTATCCCAGCTATTTTCGCGAGCAGTATATTATTGTTTCCTGCGTCGCTCGGTCAGTGGTTTGGCCAGTCAGAAGGATCGGAATGGCTTCAAGATCTAGCTCTGTTGATAGGTCCGGGGCAGCCACTTTATATAATTATTTTTAGCGCGATGATTATTTTCTTTTGTTTCTTTTACACTGCGTTGGTTTTTAACCCACGTGATGTTGCTGAGAACTTAAAGCGATCAAACGCGTTTATTCCAGGTATTCGCCCGGGTGAGCAGACCGCAAAATACATTGACGGCGTTATCACTCGCTTAACAATGTTTGGTGCCATCTACATCACTTTGGTTTGTTTGCTACCTAACTTTATGCAAATGCTGGCCAATGTACCTTTTAATCTAGGTGGTACGGCATTGTTGATTTCTGTGGTAGTTACCATGGACTTTTGGTCGCAGGTGCAATCACATTTGATGTCACATCAATATGATTCACTGATGAAGAAATCGAAACTGGGCAACTATGGTCGGAGCGGGATATAGAGCCTTAACGGCATCTAGTCTGCTGACAGCGGAGAAGTATTATGAAAGTTAGAGCATCTGTAAAAAAAATCTGCCGAAACTGTAAAGTGATTAAGCGCAACGGTTCTGTTCGTGTAATATGCACCGCGGAACCGCGTCACAAACAGCGTCAAGGCTAAAATTCTAAAAGTTAAGCGTCACTGAGACAAGAAAAGTAACGGAGCAAGTCTATGGCACGTATTGCCGGGGTTAACATACCAGATAACAAACATATCGTAATTTCATTGCGGTACGTCTTTGGCATTGGACCAACCACTGCTAGCGCGATCTGCGAAGCAACTGGTATCACACCTTCAATGAAAACTGGTGAGCTAAATCCAGAACAATTGGATGAGGTTCGAGCAGAAGTTGCGAAGGTAACTACTGAAGGCGATTTACGCCGTGTGATATCAATGAATATTAAGCGATTGATGGATCTCGGTTGTAACCGTGGTATCCGGCATCGCCGTTCGCTACCTGTGCGTGGTCAAAGAACTAAGACTAACGCCAGGACTCGGAAAGGCCCAAGAAAGCCAATTCGAAAATAATTTACACCCTGAGCAATAAGCTGCTCAGTTTAATACGAGAATTGATGGAATTTAACTATGGCAAAGCCAACAGCTAAGTCGACTAAGAAGAAAGCGCGCACTCCCGTTATAGATGGGATGGCATTCATCCACGCTTCTTTTAACAATACAATCATTACGATTACAGATCGGCAGGGTAATGCGCTTAGTTGGGCAACTGCTGGTGGCTCCGGCTTCCGTGGTTCTCGTAAAAGTACTCCTTTCGCAGCTCAGGTAGCAGCGGAAAAAGCAGGTAAAGCAGCGGTTGAGCTTTATGGCTTGAAAAGTTTGGACGTTAAAGTGAACGGCCCTGGCCCAGGACGTGAGTCTGCGGTTAGAGCGTTAAACACTTGCGGGCTACGAGTTGGAAACATCACTGATGTAACTCCAATTCCCCATAATGGATGCCGACCACCGAAGAAACGTCGCGTATAAATCAGAAGCTCTTCTGAAAATCTAAGAGCACAGGAGAAGAAAGTATGGCCCGTTACCTCGGCCCAAAATTGAAGCTATCTCGTCGTGAAGGAACAGATCTGTTCCTCAAAAGTGGCGTACGCCCAATCGACAGTAAGTGTAAAGCTGAAAATATTCCAGGACAGCATGGTGCAAGACGTGGACGTCTTTCTGATTACGGCGTCCAGTTGCGTGAAAAGCAAAAAGTTCGCCGAACTTATGGTGTTCTAGAGAAACAGTTTCGTGGTTATTACAAAGAAGCTGCGCGTTTGAAAGGTGCGACAGGTGAGAACTTGCTTCAACTTTTAGAATGCCGTCTGGATAACGTCGTGTATCGTATGGGCTTTGGCTGTACACGTGCAGAGTCACGTCAGTTAGTAGCGCACAAGTCGATTACTGTTAATGGAGTTGTGGTAAACATCGCTTCGTATCAAGTAGCCGAGGGAGATGTAATCGCTATTCGCCAGAAAGCGAAAGAACAGTTAAGAATTAAATCTGCATTGGAATTGGCAGCGCAGCGCACCGATATTGATTGGGTGTCCGTTGACCAAACAAAGTTGGAAGGACAGTTCACGCGTAAGCCTGAGCGGACTGATTTGCCTGCCGAGATCAACGAAAGCTTGATTGTCGAACTTTATTCCAAGTAGTGAATTAGTCACACAAAAGGTGGATTACATGCAAATTTCTTTATCAGATTTCCTTACACCACAGTTGATACAGGTAGAAGAATTCGATGCCTGTCATTCGAAAGTGGTTTTGGAGCCATTAGAGCGTGGTTTTGGCCACACTTTAGGTAATGCGTTACGTCGTATTTTGCTATCTTCCATGCCCGGTTGCGCTGTTGAAGAAGTCGAAATCGACGGGGTTGTTCATGAATACAGTACTATTGAAGGTGTTCGCGAAGATGTTATCGAGATCCTGCTCAACCTTAAGGGTGTCGCGATAACGCTAAACGATAAAGATGAAGCAGTCCTTGTTCTTAACAAAAAGGGATCTGGTACTGTAACAGCCGGCGATATTACGTTAGATCATGATGTAGAGATCGTTAATCCTGACCACGTGATTGCCCACCTGAACACGAATGGCGAGCTCAATATGCGCTTGACTGTGCGTAAGGGACGGGGATACTCGGCAGCCGATAGTCGTGTTTCAGAAGATGATGAAACAAGGGCCGTTGGCAAATTGATTCTCGATGCTTCTTATACCCCGGTCATCAGAGTTTCCTACGCTGTCGAAAGCGCGCGCGTCGAGCAACGAACAGATTTAGACAAGTTAGTCATTGATCTTGAGACTAACGGCACTATAGATCCAGAAGAAGCTATTCGCCGTGCAGCTACGATCTTACAGCATCAGCTTGGTGTTTTTGTTGATTTACAAAGCGAAGTTGCCTCAGAACCAGAAGTTCACGAAGACGAAATCGACCCGATCTTGCTACGTCCTGTAGATGATCTCGAGTTGACTGTTCGCTCCGCGAATTGCTTAAAAGCAGAAGATATTTATTATATTGGTGACCTTATTCAGCGCACAGAAGTTGAGTTGCTGAAGACCCCTAACTTGGGTAAGAAGTCACTAACCGAAATTAAAGATGTATTGGCTACACGTGGATTGTCTCTAGGTTTGCGTCTAGAAAACTGGCCTCCATCTAGTCTTAAATCTGACGATCGAGCTGCGTAAGCAATTCGAGCCAATAGAAGAGAAAATAGGTAATTAGTTATGCGTCATAGACAGAGTGGTCGCCAACTCAATAGAAATAGTTCGCACCGTCAAGCCATGTTCCGCAATATGACAACGTCATTAGTCGAGCATGAAATTATTAGGACTACCCTTATAAAGGCCAAAGAGCTTCGAGCTGTTGCTGAGCCTTTGATAACTCTTGCAAAGAAAGACAGTGTCGCAAATCGTCGGTTGGCGTTTGCTCGTACTGGCAGCAAAGCAACGGTTGGAAAGCTTTTTACGGAGCTAGGTCCTCGTTATGCAACTCGTCCGGGTGGCTACATACGCATTTTGAAATGTGGTGAGCGAACCGGTGATAAGGCTCCTATGGCTTATGTGGAGCTAGTTGATCGTCCACGTGGCACTGAAGCTGAAGCCGTGTCTGACGATTAGCTTTATCGTCATACAGTAAGATAAAAAAAAGCCGAGTTTACTCGGCTTTTTTGTATCTGTAGGTTCAACGTTTTCCTGTTGGACCGTATAATGGTCTGGAGGTAACTAGATATTGTGAGGGGAGACCTTCTGTTTGGCTCAAGAAGTTAGGTATTACATTTACTTTTGTCTTTCGTTCGGTTGTTTACCCGCGCATATTCCGGCTTTTTGGTTTTTTTTGCTCGATGTTTACGTAGCTCAGCCTATCCATTGCGCTACTGCTATTTTTCTGGTGCCCAATTATATCTAAACTTTAGCTCAACTTTAGCTCAACTTTAGCTCAACTTAAGCTTAACTAAGGAAATCTAATGACTGATTCATTTCATCCACCTTTAAGAACCCTTATGGGTCCGGGCCCTTCAGATGTAAATCCTAGAATACTTGAAGCGTTATCACGTCCGACTATAGGTCATTTGGATCCGGAATTCATTAAGTTGATGGACGAGATAAAAGGGTTGCTTCAATACGTTTTTCAGACAAAAAACGAGCTGACCCTTCCAGTTTCCGCTCCTGGGTCGGCTGGCATGGAAACTGTCTTTGTAAATCTGCTTGAGCGTGGTGATAAGGTTGTTATTTGCCAAAACGGTGTTTTCGGCGGGCGAATGCGTGAAAATGCAATCCGTTGTGGAGCGGTGCCAGTAATGATCGAAGAAGATTGGGGCAAGACCATCGACTGTAACAAGGTGGAAGAAATCCTTAAAAAGAATCCTGATGCAAAGGCTTTGGCCTTTGTACATGCTGAAACATCAACTGGTGCGCGCAGCGACGTGGCTCAGCTTTGTGAGCTAGCTAAGAAGTACGACTGTCTCTCAATAGTAGACTCTGTTACTGGGTTGGTCGGCACCGAGCTTTACGTCGATAAGTGGGGTATAGATGCTATTTATTCAGGGACACAAAAGTGCCTATCTTGTGTGCCTGGTTTGTCACCTGTGAGTTTTTCAGAGCAGGCGGCTGAGGTTATCCGGCAGCGTAAGTCTCAAGTTCAAAGCTGGTTTTTAGATTTAAACTTAGTAATGGGTTATTGGGGCGGCGATTCTAAACGTGCGTATCATCATACCGCGCCTGTGAATTCTTTGTATGCCCTACATGAATCACTGGTTATTGTTAAAGAGGAAGGTCTAGAAAACTCTTGGGTGAGACACGCACGAAATCATGCAGCGTTTGCGGCCGGTATAGAGGCATTGGGACTTGGGTTTGTGGTTGATAAAGAGTTTAGATTGCCCCAGCTTAATACGGTCTCTTTTCCGTCCACAATAGATGACGCTGCATTGCGAAATGCGCTGTTGACTGAATATGATCTGGAAATTGGGTCTGGTTTGGGCTCCCTTGCTGGTAAGGTATGGCGAATTGGCCTTATGGGTTTTGCCAGTAACCAGCGGAATGTGCTGTTTTGTCTTTCCTCACTCGCTAACGTTCTTTCTAGCCTTGGTCATCCCTGTGATGCCAGCTCTGCGGTGGCGGCGGCTAATGCCTCTTATGGTAAGGGTTAAGCTTTTTTAGTTTAGATGTGCATTCTCTAGTTTTGGTCCTGTGGTATCACCGCAGGGCTGGCAGTATCGGAAATTAATATGACCTCTCCTTCTTTGCGCGACTATGCAGAACTCGTGTTGCTTTCTGCGATTTGGGGGTCCTCCTTTTTATTCCTGCGAGTCTCCGCTCCAATTCTAGGCCCAGCGTTTTTGATAGAGATGCGTGTGCTCAGTGCTTTGCTTGTACTCCTTCCTATTTGCATTTTCATGGGTAAGCATCGTGAGGCTCTCGCAAATTGGAAGCTAATTTTTCTAGTCAGTCTCACTAATATGTCGATTCCATTTTGCCTTCTCGCTTACGCGTCAATGAGCATTGGGGCAGGAGTTACGTCCGTTCTTAATTCTACAGTGCCCTTCTTTGCGGCGATTATCGCCTTTGTATTTTGGTCACAGAGAATGACGCTAACCTCGATATTAGGATTAATTCTGGGGTTTTCTGGGGTTGTTGTCCTAGTCCTTGGTCCAAGTAGTGAATCGTCGCTCGCCTCCGATGGAAAAGCGATTAGTGCCGGCATTGCTGCCGCTATGTTTTATGGCACAGCGGTCAACATAACGGCCAACAAGTTACAAGGAATTAGCGGGCTATCTATAACCGTGGGAAGTTTATTCTGTGCGAGTTTATGCTTAGCGCCATTTGCAGTTTATTCGGTACCGGAGGAAATGCCTTCGCAATCGATATGGTTAAGTGTGATAGCCCTAGGGGTATTATGTACAGGGGTGGCGTATCTGATGTTTTACAGGTTGATAGCAAAGGTTGGTCCTCACAGAGCGATAACTTCAACGTTTATGATTCCGCTTTTTAGTATCGTTTGGGGTGCGATATTCTTGGGCGAAACAATCACCATCTACATGATTGCAGGCTGTGTTTTGGTCTTATTTGGGGTAGCCATGACCACTGGATTTATATCTCGGTTTAATGCCTCTTAAGAGGACGTTATCTGTATTTCGAGTCGCTCCATATAACTTTAGTAGGTTGCCGTTAGAGCTTAGCAAGAAAATTGAAAAAAAATTGAATGCCTGGTCAAGTATTTGTTGTTGATGGTGGGTGAATCACTGACCTTGCCGCGCAATAAAGTTCAAAAAAGTCCATAAATCTCATGTTTATTTCTTTTCAGTGTTCAGCATACAGCTGCTTTAAATCGAGAAAAACCTACATCCCCCTCAAGGCAGAACAAACTCAAGAACACCCTGAACTAGCGCACCAGATTCATTCGGTGGACGGGCTTTTGGTTGATCTCCCTTTTCAGAGTTTCACGAAAGCGCCGAACACACTAAACCATCGGTTACGATGGAGTTGAATAACTGTGCCGGAGTTAAGGACAAACTGCTGTTATTAGATTCCTCGTCAGAAATGGTTAGAGTCATGGAAGATCGTGCGGCAGTAACCGGGCTATGGATATGATTGCAATCAAGTTCATGCGCGTAAAAAAGCCTTACCAATTTATTTTGTCCTATTGCTCGGAAATCTCGGAATCAGGTAACCAAGGGATTAATAGTGGCATGGGTATTCGCAGGTTAGATGGTATTGAAAAGATATTCATGCACCATGCAGGTTTCTTGTAAATACGAGCTCCCTAAATTAGAAAAAATGGTTGTGCCATATGGCTTATCTTTACGGCTTAGTGGTGGGAGTCAAAATACATGAGTGTAGTTAAAGGTAACTTCAAGTGAATTTCATTCTATGTGATTCAATATAAGCTAGAGCATGAATGAGCGGCTCGGTTAAAAAGCAGCGAGTATAAAAAAACCCGGTCACTATAAAGTGGCCGGGTTTTTATGAGCAAATCAATCTTTTCTAGTGTGCGCCTCCGTAACTAGATTCAACGCCTGGCAACGCCATGGCTGTCAGTTTTGATCCGGTTTGGAGAATGATGTACTGGTGGCCTTGGTGAACCCAGGTACTCATCCCATAGCGGCTTCTTGCTGGCACTTCTACTTCCGCCATAATATTGCCACTGGCTTTATTTATAGAATAGAGCACTGGCGTACCGTCAGTTCGAACATCTGAATAGATCAGCATCTCGGAGGTAATGGTCATTGGGACCAAATTTCCAGTGCCGGTATTTCCAATATTGATACCTTCCAGAGCAGGATTATTTTTTACTCTAGCCGGAGTCTCCCCTGTTGGGATTACCCATGCATGCTCTCCGGTGTTCATGTCTATAGCCGTGATGCGGCTGTAGGGTGGCTTCCAAATAGGGATGCCTGCCGGGTGGCGGACTGCTCCTGCGCTAGGGCCGTTGGCATAGCGGGAGAAAGTTGAGCCGGTGGGGGCATTGTACTGCAAGTCAGCTTCTTCACCGGGCACTAATTGTATAGGACTACAGCTGGATCGGGACGAAACATAGAGGTAACCAGAGACAGGATCGGCTACCGGAGGAGCCGTGATGTTGGCACCGCCGCCTCCGCCAGGACAGAACAGTGAGGCTCTTTTGCCGAGCTCATTGCCTCGCTGAATGGCTGGGTTGAATAATGGTCCCATCTCAAAATCCGCCAATGCTTCAATTGCTTGCAGGCGTAATTCTGGAGTCCAATCAACCAGGTTATCTAAGTCAATTCCTTGAATATCAAAAGGAGCTGGTTTGGTGGGGAATGGTTGAGTTGGGGATAGTTTTTCACCTGGCACAATTGATTTTGGAACAGGACGATCAATAATGGGCCAAAGTGGTTCACCGGTTAAGCGGTTAAACGCGTAAACAAAACTTTGTTTGGTTACTTGGGCTACAGCAGGTACTTTTCCTTGTCCTGGTAATTCCAGATCTAATAAAATTGGCGCGGTTGGGTTGTCATAATTCCAAATGTCGTGCTTGACCGTTTGGAAATGCCAACGCCTTTCGCCTGTGCTGGCATCGAGGGCGATTAGGCTTGTACCAAATAAATTATCACCAGGACGAAAGCCACCATAGTAGTCAATGGTGGCGCCATTGGTGGGAATGTAGACGATATTATTTTCTACGTCAGCCGATATAGGCGCCCATGAAGAAACATCGCCAGTCCATTCCCATGCGTCATTTTCCCAGGTTTCGTGGCCGTATTCGCCGGGTTTGGGAATCACGTTGAATTTCCAGCGTAACTCCCCGCTTCTGGCATCGTAAGCTAAAATGTCGCCAGGTATATTTTCAATTCTAGATTGGTGATAGCCCTGCTCTGCAGAATTACCCACGATCACTACATCGTTGACGACGATCGGCGGTGAGGACCCAGTAATATAACCAGTCTCTAAAGGGATGCCTTTATAAGGGTCATAGGGATGACCTAGGTCAGCTAGCAAATCGACAACCCCAGTTTCAGGAAAGCCATCAATAGGCACCGGTTGACCAAAGCCTTCTAAAGGTGATCCGGTTTCAGCGTCTAGTGCCGTTAGAAAGAACCCAGGTGTGATCATGTAGATTACACCTTTGCCATCGATTTCGGCGTAGCCTATGCCTTTGCCGTAGTCAGCACGCATAGAGTATTCCCAACGCTCAGTGTTTGGAAGGCGGTAGCTCCATATCGTTTCCCCGGATTTGGGGTCGATTGCAACTACGTGCCGGCGGGCGCCAGCCACAGTGTATAAGGTGCCGTTAATATAGCTTGGGGTTGAGCGTCCGCTGATTGCACCTAAGGTGGCGCCATCCCATTCCCATGCCACTTCAAGATCACTAAAGTTCTCCACAGTTATCTCGTTAGCGGGGGAATATCGAGTGTGCGCGAAGTCATTACCCAGAGTGGTCCATTCCACTGTGTCTTGGGCCTGCAATATGCTTGGGCAAAGCAGCAGGATCCCAAGGAGTAAGGGCTTTTTAAAGCGGTTAAAGGTCTCTGATCTACTTGTCATCTATCGCCTCTCCATTATTATTGATTTAATTTGAGTCTGCGAGGGTGGTTAAGCGCCACCGACATAAATGGCTGGTTATAAAAAATTATTAAAATCAATGGCTTGGGGTTCTTTCTGGGAACTTTAGATCCATCTAGACTCATCTAAGAGGCTACCCCAAGCCCATTCTTTTGTCCATTCTCGAACGCATAGGGGGCTAGCAGAGAAAAGTGATTCGATTAGTAATGACACTGTGTGTGAGGGCTAGTGGATATTCCACATCAACAACGCCCGCGCTAACCCCTATTGAGGGAAAGACGGAGGTTTAAACGGGTGAAATTAGTAATTGGGTCTAAGAACTATTCTTCATGGTCAATGAGACCTTGGATTTTGTTATAACATTTTGAGCTGAAATTCGAAGAAGTGCCCGTTTCTTTGTTTACGCTCGGCTATGAAAAACAACTTAAAAAGTACTCACCAACCTAAAAAATAACGGTTTTGTTGGATGCAGGGGTTGAGATTTGGGATTCGCTGGCAATTTGTGAGTACCTTTCAGAGCAGTACCTAGAGAACAAGGCCTGGCCTAGCGAGGTGATGGAGCATGCCCGTTGCGGAGAGATCTGTAGTGAGATGCACTCTGGTTTTCAGGGTATTCGTGCAGACTTGCCTATGAATTGCCGCGCAACACGTAAACTCTCAGAAGGCGAAGATACAATGAGGGAGGTGCGGCGCATAGATGAATTATGGTCGAGCGCATTGCTGGATTCCGGTGGCCCTTATTTGTTTGTCGAATTTAGTATCGCTGACTGTATGTTTGCCCCAATAGTGTCGAGGTTTACAACTTATCAGCTACCCCCTTCATGCGTGTCCGCTCTGTAGTGTGAGGAGATGCTGAGAAACTCAGCTTTTCGAGCTTGGTTAGACTTTGCAAAAAATGACCCTCAGGTTATCGAGCTTTGCGAAGTGGGACAGGCATTGCTTAATTAGCTAGCTAGTTGGCTCGGGTTTTGTTTGGCTGAAAAAGCTTAAAAACAACATTGGCCAAATCCCTACGTGAACCATCACATCGGCGGTGTTAAATATGTAGTTCCAGTAGGGGATATGTTGAATGTCGATAAAATCAATGACGCTGCCGTAAACTAGTCGATCTAAAATGTTAGATGCGCCGCCTCCGACGATAAAACCGAAACAAATATACTCATAACGCTCGACTGTTTTGCTCATAGCCAGATAAGTTATAACAGCGGCGAGTAGGCTCAGGCTGATGAGAGCGAACACTTCACCTGATCCTTGAAACATTCCGAACACTCCACCAAAATTTCTGATGTGGGTGAAGTGAACAAGGCTATTGATTTCCAACGTGGTATTTTGCGCAATACTGTTGTTAATCCAATAGCCAATAGCTTGTGAGGCCAAAAGAACACTTATAGCGATCGTACTAAAAATGGCCATTTTGTTTGCTTTGCTATTCACTTTTGATCCTTCGCATTGGTAACTTGAGATAGGGAGCTTTAAGTTTGTGGTTATAATTGCTGGCTTAAAGTAGACAGTTTATATAAATGGGCATCAATAGCCGGCTTTAAAAATGCCGATTTCCCTGCAAGGCCATCCTCTAAGTCATCGGGTTGTCAGCATACTGGATGATTATGGGTTTTAAATTGTCACTGTACTGAACAATACTGTGAGCACAGTTATGCATAGATGGGGGCGCCCAGAGTTCTTCTATCGGGCGCTCTTGGATATGGCACAGGACTGATTTAATCAATGCTCCATGACTTACTATTGCTACTTTTTTGCCTAGCTGAGCTTTGCATATTTCTTGAATTTGAAGAATGGCGCGGCTCTGCAATTCCAAAAAGGTCTCTGCTCCTTTTACTGCAAACAAATGAGGCTGTTGCCAAAAGTGTTGGTAAGAATCTGGGTCATCTTTTTCGATATCATCGTAAAGAACACCTTCCCATGGGCCAAGAAATATCTCTCTGAGGCTATCAAGGTAAATTATCTTTTGATGCAGTTCTGCTTGACCTGCAAAGGCATGCTCAGCTGTTTGTCTAGTTCGGACGCTGCTGCTGCAATATACCGAGTCGAACTGAATATCTTCAATTTTTTCGCCAAGTTTTTTTGCCTGAGCAATACCTAGATCGGTTAACACAGAGTCACTTTGTCCCTGTGAGCGACGTTCTTCATTCCAGTTTGTTTGACCGTGTCGTATTAAATGCAATTCCATTGTTTAGTTCTCGGTAGGCGGTTCAGGTTTGGTGGTGAATAAATCGGAGCGAGTTCGGGCAACCGCGTCAAGCCACCCATTGTAATTTGTTTGCCGCCACTTCTCATTTTTAGCTGGAGAGAAGCTACTATCGAGCTGCCATTTCGCCTCAATAGCAGCAAGAGATTCAAAAATCCCGCTTTTAAGTCCAGCCGCATAGGCGGCGCCTAGTGCTGTTGTTTCAATAATTTTGGGGCGATGAACCTCGCAATCCAGAACGTCGGATAGGGCTTGGACAAGGTAGTTATTATTGACCATACCACCATCAACTCTGAGTTGATTGAGAGAGGCGCCATCGGCAGCTATGGCTAACATAAGGTCTTTAGTTTGATAGCAAACTGACATCAACCCAGCGGTGACAATTTCCTTTGCGCCGGTGTCTCGCGTCATGCCGAACAGGGCTCCTCGGGCATCGGGATCCCAGTAAGGAGCGCCAAGTCCTGTAAACGCGGGCACCAAGTAAACACTCAAGTTATCCTGGCATGCCCTAGCGAGTGCCTCGGATTCGCCGGCGTCATTGATCAAGCCGATGCCGTCTCTAAGCCACTGCATAGTGGCGCCGGCCATGAATATGCTGCCTTCTATTGCATAAGTGGTTTTACCATCCAATCGATATGCCACCGTGGTTAATAGGCGGTTACTTGATTGGAGGGCTTCCTCTCCAGTGTTTAGGAGAACAAAACAGCCGGTGCCATAGGTGCTTTTGGCCATTCCCGCTTTAAAGCAGCATTGCCCAAAAGCTGCAGCTTGTTGATCGCCTATTACACCGGTAATGGGTATCTCGCCGCCCAGCCATGAGGCGTCACACTTTCCAAAATCGTCAGAGCAATCTTTAACTTCCGGTAGCATGCTTATCGGGATGCCAAACAATTCAAGCAACTCACTATCCCATTGCTGAGTGTGAATATTAAACAACATGGTTCTCGATGCGTTGGTGGCATCTGTGGAGTGTTGCTTGCCCTTGGTAAGATTCCAAAGTAAGAAGCTATCGACAGTGCCAAAAGCAAGCTCTCCTTGTTGGGCCCTTTGCCTTGCCCCTGGGACGTTCTCTAAGATCCAGCGCAGTTTGGTGGCAGAGAAATAGGAGTCGATAAGCAGGCCAGTTTTTTCCTGAACCAGCGTTGCAAAGCCTTCTTTTTTGAGTTGTGCGCAGTAGTCACTAGTGCGGCGATCTTGCCAAACAATAGCGTTGGTGATGGCCAAACCAGTGGCTTTATCCCAAACTATTGTGGTTTCACGTTGATTGGTAATGCCTATGCAGCTGATTGCATCTGCTTTTAGCTTGGCGCAGGACAGCGCGTCGATGCAGCTATTAAGTGTAGTTTGCCAAATGTCGGCAGGGTCGTGTTCAACCCAGCCGTTGTTTGGAAAATGCTGAGGGAATTCTTGTTGGGCACTGCTAACAATATTGCCTTGATTGTCGAATATCAGCGCGCGGCTGCTAGTGGTGCCCTGATCTATTGCAAGTATATAAGTACTCATTTGGTTTTTTCATGTGCGCAGCTTAAAATTAAGAAAAACCAGATTGCCTCTTTCCTATATATCTTCTCTATCCCATATATAGATGGTCCGCCGCAACAATTTGCGGTGCTGGCTGTGTTTCACATGTTACACTAAGTCTTCTCTTTGTGCTGTCCGCTATAGGTAATTGACTGCTGTGCACCAATCTAATTTTGTTCATGATGTTCTCGTTATAGGTGGTGGGATTAACGGTGCCGGAATCGCCGCCGACGCCGCTGGCCGTGGTTTGAATGTGGTTCTGTGCGAGAAATCAGATCTCGCGGGAGGTACTTCCGCGTGGAGTACGAAATTAATTCATGGAGGGCTTCGTTATTTAGAGTTTTATGAATTCAGCTTGGTTCGCAAAGCCTTGAAAGAACGCGAAGTCTTGATTCGTGCGGCAAAGCACATCATCCGTCCGATGCCCTTTCAAATCCCGCTGCTAACCAATTCTCGGCATCCGTTGCTTGTGAGGGCAGGCTTATTTTTATACGACAACTTGGCTCGGCGTCGAATATTTAAGGGATCCAGAACCATCAAGTACGGCAACGATGGACTGTTAAACGCATCGATTAAAAAAGGCTTCGAATATTGGGATGCCCAAGTAGACGATAGCCGGTTGGTAGTCAGCAATGCTCTGCAGGCTAAGGCAAAAGGGGCTTCTATACTTACTCGGACTGAATGTATCGCCCTACGGTCAGATGAGAAAGGCTGGATTGCCACGGTCCACAACAGATTGACAGATACCCAATCTGAAATACGTGCTAAGGCTATAGTCAACGCCTCCGGCCCATGGGTAAGTGCGCTGCTAAATAAGCTAAGGCCTCAAAAATCTGCCAATGAGCTTAGATTAGTAAAGGGTAGTCACATTGTGGTTCCAAAAATTTCCGAGGGTGATGCTGCGTACATGTTGCAGCATCATGATGGGCGTGTGGTATTTGTTATCCCTTATGAAGGCAAGTATTCTTTAATAGGGACCACGGAAGAGGATTTTACCGGCAATTTAGATAAGCCAGAGATTTCGAATGATGAAATCAATTACCTGCTTTCTATTGTCAATTTATATTTTAAAAAGGCAGTTTTAAAAACCGATGTGGTTTACACCTACGCTGGTGTCCGCCCGTTAATGGAAGAAGAAGGCAAAGCGGCGAGTAAGGTCTCTCGGGATTACCACCTTGAATTTGAAATGGAGCCCTACCCACTTCTTTCTGTGTACGGGGGAAAGGTGACTACCTACCGTGTATTGGCAGAGACGGCGGTTAACAAGCTTGGTGATGTGTTTAATAAATTGCCCGGAGCTTGGACAAAGGAAGCGATCCTCCCTGGAGGCGACTTCGATGATCACGAGCACTTGTTTAAAGATTTGGCGTCGCGCTATAGCTGGCTAGGGCCCGATTTGATTCTGCGTTGGCAGCATAGCTACGGCTCCTTGAGTTTTGATATTGCAGGTTCCGCCACTAGTTTGGACGAAATGGGAGTGCGCTTTGGTCATAATCTATATCAGAAAGAGGTCGACTATTTATGTCGCGAAGAATGGGCCAAGAGTGCTGATGATATTTTGTGGCGACGCTCCAAGCTAGGTTATTTCTTTAGTAAAAAAGAGATAAATTCTCTGGATAATTATATTAGACAGTCCTATCCCGCGAACTAAGTCTCAGGAAAATCAATGTTAGAGTTGCGATCAGTTTCTCGTCGAGTAGAAGGCGAGATTTTTGTAGATGATGTGACCTTGAGTCTTAATCGAGGTTCAATAAACATCCTGCTGGGGCCTACCTTAGCGGGCAAAACCTCACTTATGCGCTTAATGGCAGGATTGGATAAACCCGATAAAGGTGAAATCTTATTCGATGGTGAATCTATCGTTGGCGTGCCGGTGCAAAAGCGCAACGTGGCAATGGTCTACCAGCAGTTCATTAATTACCCTAATATGACTGTGTTCGAGAATATAGCATCGCCATTGCGGGTCGCTAAACTAGGCTCTGATGAGATTAATAAGCGAGTTGCGCAGGCATCAGATCTGCTTCAACTGTCCCCCTTTCTTAATCGAAATCCTAGTGAGCTTTCTGGCGGTCAACAACAACGCGTAGCCTTAGCGAGAGCTATAGTAAAGCGTGCAGAATTAGTCCTGCTGGATGAGCCCCTGGCTAATCTTGACTATAAGTTACGAGAAGAATTGCGAAGTGAACTGCCTAGCTTGTTTGCAGAGTTGGGAGCGGTTTTAGTTTATGCCACAACAGAACCAGGGGAAGCTCTAGTTTTAGGCGGTTGCACCACTTGTCTACATCAGGGCAGTGTTCAGCAATTTGGGCCCACCTTAGACGTATTCAAGAATCCGGTACTACTTCAATCGGCCAAAATATTCTCAGATCCGCCATTAAATGTCGCAATATTTGAAAGTAGAGAGGGCATTTGTAAAATTGCCAGTGAAGAGCGAGCGCTTTCGTTTTTAAGAGATAAACTGCCGGACGGCAGTTATAGTTTAGGAGTCAGACCACACCATTTGTCTTTGGCGCAAACTGGTAGTGATGACTTAGTCTTTGAAGGTGGTGTATCGGTGACAGAGCTTTCTGGCTCTGAGAGTTTTATACACTTTGATTTTCAAGGACAGCCTTGGGTAGCGTTAATTCATGGTATTAAAAATTTCAAAGAAGCTGACCGTGTAGAGTTCTACGTGCGCTCCAAAAATGTGTTTGTATTTAACTCTGATGGACTTGCAGTGGAGATCGAACCTTAGTTGGGTTTCGATCAGCATTGGAGACAATCGAGCATCAAAATAATTAAAATAGACTGATTTATGGCAAGTATAGAGCTAAAAAATATAGCCCATCAATACCCCTCAGAAGATAAGTCGGGACCTTATGCGCTGAGTTCACTTAATGAGCTATGGCAAGACGGCGGTGCGTACGCTCTTTTGGGGCCATCAGGTTGCGGTAAAACAACGCTTTTGAATATCATTTCCGGACTTCTTCAGCCTAGCGAAGGACGAGTGCTTTTCGACGGAGTGGATGTCACAGATCTTAGCCCTGAGAAACGAAATATAGCGCAAGTTTTTCAATTTCCGGTGGTTTATGACACCTTGACGGTTGCGGAGAACTTGGCCTTCCCACTTAAAAACCGTGGCATGGCTAAGGATAAAATTACTGAGCGAGTGGCTGAGATTTTATCAATGCTGGGCTTAAGCGATCGGGCCAACGAAAAAGCCCACAGTCTCACCGCGGACGACAAGCAAAAGATATCACTTGGCAGAGGGCTTGTGCGAACTGACGTCAAGGCGATTTTATTCGATGAGCCTCTCACGGTTATTGACCCTCATTTGAAATGGCAACTTCGTACCGAACTTAAAAAAATCCATCAGCAGTTCCGTCATACGATGATTTATGTGACTCATGACCAAACCGAGGCACTTACGTTTGCGGACAAGGTTATTGTTATGTACGGTGGTTCGGTACTTCAGATTGGCACACCAGAGGAGTTGTTTGAGACTCCGGCACACACCTTTGTTGGACAATTTATTGGCTCGCCCGGAATGAATATTCTGAAGGCCAGCGTTGATGGAACGGTAGCTATCGTTGATGGGATACAGCTAGAGTTACCAGGTAATTACAGGAAAATTGATGACCAGGTCGAGTTAGGCATTCGCCCCGAGTATATTTCACTCTCCCAAACCGGTGGGATTCAAGCCGAAACAGTTTCAATAGACGACGTTGGTAAGCACATTATTGTGCGCTGTAGGTTAGAACGTCAAATTGTTAGTGTTATTGTTCCCGAGGGCACAAGTATTCCAGACAAGCCTAGGTTGGTTTTTGCTCAGGATAAAATCAATATTTATCAAAATGCTGTTTTGGTGAGGCCGGCGGATTAATGAAAACACAAAATAATAAAGCTTGGTTTTTGGTGTTGCCGGTGCTTATCTTGGTTTCGATTAGTGCAATCATTCCTTTGATGACAGTGGTGAATTATTCGGTCCAAGACACTTTTGGCAACAATGAATTCTTCTGGGTGGGAACGGAGTGGTTTCAAGAGGTTTTGAATTCCGAACGATTTTTGAATGCCTTAAAGCGGACATTACTGTTTTCGGCTCTAATATTGGCTATTGAAATACCGTTAGGTATTTTTATTGCGTTGGCAATGCCCAAGCGTGGAATCGGAGTCTCATTTTGTCTTGTTCTAATGGCATTGCCGCTGCTGATTCCTTGGAATGTAGTGGGCACTATTTGGCAGGTGTTTGGACGAGTTGATATTGGCTTGCTAGGACACGGATTAGCCAGCCTAGGGTTTGATTACAACTACACCCAAAATGTATTCGATGCTTGGGCCACTCTTATCATCATGGATGTTTGGCATTGGACTAGCCTAGTGGTGTTATTGTGCTATTCCGGTTTGGTGGCAATTCCTGAGGTGTATTATCAAGCTGCCAGAATCGACGGTGCGTCGCGTTGGTCGGTATTTCGTTTTATTCAGCTGCCAAAAATTAAGCGAGTTTTACTTATCGCGGTTTTGCTAAGGTTCATGGACTCATTCATGATCTACACGGAGCCTTTTGTAGTTACAGGCGGTGGACCGGGTAACTCGACCACGTTCTTGTCGATCGACTTAGTACAAATGGCCGTTGGTCAATTTGATCTTGGTCCTGCGGCGGCTATGTCGCTGGTGTATTTCTTGATTATTCTGCTGGTTTGCTGGATTTTCTACACAATAATGACAAGCTTTGATGCTCAGGCTGCAGCCAGTCAAAAGAAGGGATGAGATGGATAATTCACTGAGTCGCTCGAAGAAAATAACCCTTACTCTTTATATTACGTTCTTGATGGCGCCGATTTACTGGCTACTCAATATGAGTTTTAAAACCAATCAAGAAATACTCTCGTCCTTTACGCTGTGGCCTGAGGATTTTACTTTAGATAACTATATTACGATTTTCACCGATCCCAGCTGGTATAATGGTTATATAAATTCCATGACTTATGTTGTCTTGAATACCATTATTGCGCTTAGTGTCGCGTTACCTGCGGCCTATGCTTTTTCTCGTTATAAATTTGTTGGCGATAAACATTTATTTTTTTGGTTGCTGACAAACAGGATGGCGCCACCGGCGGTCTTTGTTTTGCCATTTTTTCAGCTGTATTCAGCATTCGGACTTATTGATACTCATATTGCGGTGGCCTTAGCTCACTGTTTGTTTAATGTGCCGCTGGCAGTGTGGATACTGGAAGGATTTATGTCGGGTGTACCCCGCGAGATTGACGAAACGGCCTACATAGACGGTTATTCTTTTCCAAGATTTTTTGTGAAAATATTTTCACCTATGATTGCTTCCGGTATTGGTGTCGCAGCCTTCTTTTGTTTTATGTTTTCTTGGGTTGAACTTCTGATAGCTCGGACCCTGACAGTGACTGATGCCAAGCCGATTAGTGCGGTCATGACCAGAACTGTTTCAGCCTCAGGCATAGACTGGGGTGTGCTAGCGGCGGCAGGGATACTCACGATTATCCCTGGTGCGTTAGTCATCTATTTTGTAAGACACCACATAGCTAAAGGATTTGCTCTCGGCCGAGTTTGATCTATGGTCCGGCGCCGACGCCGACTAAACGCTTTGTTACTCTATTTACGATCTCTTGCTGGGCACACCGAGTACTTCCAGTAACCTAGCTAAACGCGCTATCTTCTGGTGCTAATTCCTTGTTTATTTTTGATGACAGACCGAAACCTTTAGAAGGTTAAGAGCCAAGGTCTGGCGGAATGATTGTTTTTATTTGTCACTAGCTATATAGAATATATGCAGTTTCAGAGTCTTTAAATAAGTAAAAACAAGCTGCATTGTTTGCAAAACCGAATTTGCAAGTTCGTTTAATACAAAGATAGAAAACTTACTGGCTGTTCTCATTACTCAGTGAAATTTTTACACCAAACTTTTTTCAAAGATCAGTATACTGAAAAGGGGAAGATATTTAGAGCATCAAAATGAAATAGGAGATCTTGCCTATTTTAAGTTTTTATCTAAATAATCAGAACTCCTGATGACTAAATTAAAATCTGATCGCAGAGGTCTTGATTTTGGTTGTGGTCATGGGCTTGCATTAGCAGAGATGCTTAACGCTAATAGTTGTGATGTAGACGTTCAAGCTTGGGCAGGCACTTCTGCTTTTCGCTAATTTTACTTTGGAGCCTTGCAATGAATCTTCGTCGATCTCGATGTGCCGTAGCACTCGTATTTTTTTACGGAATACTTTTCTGTCAATTTGGAGTCTCTCAGGGTTCTGTCTATCCGGCTGCGAAGAGCGGTGGCAACTACATGCATAACTTTTATTTCCCGCCGTCTCCAAGCTCTTCTCCCTGGGCTCCAGACTGGTCACCTGATGGGCAGTGGCTGGCGACAGCCATGCAAGGCTCTATCTGGAAAGTGTCAATTAATACAGGTATCGCGGAGGAGCTGACTTATTCTCAAGCATATCACTCGTCGCCAGACTGGTCACCTGATGGTCGTTGGATTATTTATACAGCGGATTACAGCCATCAGCGAATTCAGCTTGAGATTTTAGACACCGAGACCGGTGAGGTCACCAAACTGACTGACGATCAAGCCATTTACACCGACCCTGTTTTTTCTCCCGATGGCAGTGAGGTGGCTTATGTCTCTACCAACCCAAACGGGTACTTTAATCTCTTCGTGCGCGCAATCGAAAACGGACGCTGGGCCAGCGATGCAATAGCGGTTAGTACCGATAATGATTATGGGCGCAGCCGACTGTATTTTGGAAACTGGGATATGCATATAACCCCATCGTGGTTTCCAAATGGGGAGGAGCTGCTAATTGTATCCAACCGAGATGTACCACTGGGTTCTGGAAATGTGCTTCGAGTTCCAGCCATTGAAAACGGCATAGCGCAGGCGATTACCGTGCTTGCTGAGCAAACACTTTACCGAACCCGTCCTGATGTCTCTATAGATGGTAAGCGCTTTGTGTACACTTCAACCAGCGGTTCGGCCGATCAATATAACAATCTCTATGTTCAGCCCACTGCCGGTGGCGAGCCTTACAAAATGACTTTCTTCTCCCACGATGCTTTTCATCCTCGCTGGTCACCTGACGGGGAGTGGATTGCTTTCATTTCTAATGAGGAGGGCTTGTCGCAGCTAATGTTGTTGGAAACTTATGGTGGCAAGCAAATCAAGCTAGCGATTAAGGAGCAGCGTTATAAGCGTTCGACGGGGACTTTAAAGGTGAGAGTGGCGGAGGCAGGTAGTGCGGCTATGACTCCGAACCGTGTTCATTTGAATGCAAGTGATGACAAATTCTACGTACCCAATAATGCCTATGCGCGTGTTAACGGTCAAAAGGATCAGATGTTTCACAACACGGGAGAATTTGAGTTACAGCTTCCCGTTGGCGAGGCAGAACTAACTATTGTTAAAGGTTTTGAATTTTTCCCTCAGAAGGTGACTGCTAACATCGTTGCCGGTGAGGTCGTGCAGTTAAACATCGAGCTAGAGCGTTTGACAGATATGGGGGCAAAAGGGTGGTACAGCGCGTCAACGCATGTGCATTCAAATTATGGAGGTAATCTTCATAACACACTGGAAAACCTTATGATGATGTCTAGAGCGGAAGATCAGGATTTGGTTTTAGAACAAGTGGCTAACAAAGACAATCGAATACTCGACTACCATTATTTTGTTCCGGGAGGGGGCGCACATCCAATATCCGAGCCTGATCTTATCGTTGTGGTTGGGCAGGAATATAGGCCGCCGTTTTATGGTCATGTTTTTATGTACGGATTGAAAGAACATTTAATTTCGCCTTTTGTAACCGGTTATGAGGGGACTGCGATTGAAAGCCTTTATCCAAGCAATACTGATATGTTTATGAAAGCCAAAGCCCAAGGGGCTGTGGTCGGCTATGTTCACCCATTCGGAGGAGAATCAGATCCGCTGCTTGGAAACTTAGGAGGGGGGAAGGGTTTTATGGTGGATGCTGCACTCGAGACAACCGACGCTCTGGAGTGGTCGGATGCTAACCGAGCAGGTTTTTTCCCTTTATATGCTGTCTGGAATAACGGTCTGAGAATCACCGCAACTGGCGGGGAAGATTCGATAAGCTCACTTCATAGCAGCAAGCTGTTGGGCTCATTGCGTACCTATGTTTACACTGGCAACCAAGGATTAAGCATGGAGGCTTGGTTTGATTCGTTAAAAAAAGGCAAGGCCTTCGTAAGCTCTGGACCGTTACTGGAATTAGAAATCAACGGATTAATGCCCGGAGATACTATTGATTTACCCGAAGAGGGCGGCGAGGTCGAGATAATTGGTCGCTTGCGCTCAGTAACGTCAATGGTTGATGTCGTTTTAGTGTGTAATGGACGAGAAATAGAGCGTTTTGATGTTCGTCGAGGGGCCGGAAATCTAGATTTGAGCACTCGTGTTTCAATTGATCGAAGCGGTTGGTGTCATCTACGGGCAGAAGGTAATCCTGAGGACCGGTTTCCCATGGATATGGCCTATACGCAGGCTTTCACCAATCCAATCTGGTTTCAAGTAGGTGATAAGCCTATTTTTAACCCTGAATCTGCAAGCTACGGTATTCGTTGGATCGACAAACTTCAAGAATTGGCTGAAGCATGGCCAGGCTGGCGCTCAGAGGCAGAGCAGGCACATGTTTTTGGGCAGTTTGAGGAAGCTAGACAGGTTTATAGGCGCGGACTTAGTCGGTAGTCTCTTTTGTAGGAGGGGTGTTTTTTGGTTTGAGAAGGCCAACCCCAAGAGTGGCCATTGCGACCGCGACTATGGCATTGAGGTAGTTAAAAAAGGCATAAGGTGCGTAGGCAACGACATCTACTCCTAGAGTGGTGGCATAAAATGCTCCGGCTGTTGTCCATGGAATAAGGCCGGTTGTCATGGTGGAGCCTTCCTCGACTGAGCGCGAAAGAATCGCGTTCTCCAAGTTTTGTTGCTCATATTTAGGCTTAAAGAGTTGGCAGGTTAGGATGATTGAAATATAGGCCTCTCCCATTGCAATGTTGCCGAGGAAACCGGACACGATGGTTGTGGCAACAAGAGTCGCAGTACGCTCCACTTTTGAGATTATCCCCGCAAGCAGAGCAGAGAGAAATCCAGCTCCGTGTAAAATCCCTCCTAAGGCGATAGCCATTAATGCCAGCAGTAAGGTCCAGCTCATACTGCTAATGCCACCGCGGCCAAGTAAGGAGTCCAGACTTTGAATACCAGTAGATTCCGGCGTGTTTTCCCACAATGCATTGAGAACAGGGATTGGGCTTTCCCCTTGGTAAGTGATCGCTATCAACACGGCCAGCATAATGCTGCACGACATGGTTACCTCGGCGGGAACTTTTCGTATACTCAACGTGGCCAACAAAAATAGAGGCATTAGGGTTATCAGTGGAGTAAGGCTGTAGTTGTTGGCAAGAGCAGTTTGAATTGATGTCACCTCTGTAAGCTCTAGATTCTGATTTGCGTAGTTCAACCCAATCATTAAAAATATAAAGAAGGTCAAAATAAAGGTGGGCGCCGTTGTGAAGAGCATGGAGTAAATGTGTCGATAAAGATTGGTGCCGGCGCTCATGGCCGCGAGATTGGTTGTATCCGAAATCGGGGACACCTTATCGCCGAAGGTGGCGCCGCAAACGATCATGCCAGCTACCAGAGGCAGGGGGATATTCATGGCAGAGCCGATGCCTATGAAAACCACGCCTAAAGTACCCACCGTACCCCAAGATGTCCCGGTTGCGACCGACATCAGAGCGCATAGCACCATGCCCACTGCTAAAAATAAGCTTGGGCTAAGCCAGCTGAGACCGTAATACATCAAGGTGGCGATGGTCCCACTGTGCATGAAACTTGATATCACCATCCCGATAAGTATAAATATATAAATTGCAGGCATGGCTCGTACGAGGGCGCTGTTCATCAGCTCTCGTATCTCCAAATAGTTGTATCCAAGGCTATAGGCGTGAAGCCCTACCCACAGAAGGCATAGAAACATTAGTACATGCAGACTGATACCTAGGCCGAAAAGTCCCCCTGCAATAGTGATGACAATCGCGCTAAAGCAGATAAGGGAGTGCAAAAAACTTGGGGGGCGATGCAAAATGGTTATGGTCTCCGACATTAAGGCATAGCATATAAACAATTGGGGTAAGTGTAAAATTTTGCTAAGCTCAATGCCCTATTTAGTTGCCAGTAAATCCTGCATCGAGGCCCAATGATGGACTTATCGTGGATGGCGTGGACACAACCCACCGCCACTTTCTTTCTGAGTATCGTTACTTTTATCTTAGCGATGTCTGTTTGGGAGTACTTTAGTCCGGGGGGAGACCCTCGTGTCGGCATATTGCGCTTTGAAACTACTCGGGGAGACCGGCTATTTATAACCCTGTTAGGCAGTGCCTTTATCTGTTTGGCATGGCTCGGATTGGCTAGTTTAAGTCTTTGGTGGGCGCTGGGGGTTTGTGCCTTGTTCGGTCTATTGGTTTTTCTGTTCGTGTAATACTTTTATTGCTATCACCACTATCGTTAATACAGCCGCGCAATTCGGCGTTGAGGTTCACATGCTTAGATTAGTTTCTGTTTTATCACGACTTTCAGCAGCAATATTTATGGTGGTTGCGGTTAGCGTCCACGCAGATATCGATGATGTTAGCCAATGGCTGCCAGAGTTTCAGCCTTCAACGCTCAGTCAAGAGCAGCAGATGGAAGAAATGGCTTGGTTTGTCGAGGCGGCGAAGCCATTTGCAGGAATGAGAATTAAAGTCGTCTCGGAGACCATTACAACTCATGAGTATGAGTCGCAGACTCTGGCCAAGGCCTTTACCGAGATAACTGGCATAGAAGTTACCCATGACCTTATCGGCGAAGGTGATGTGGTTGAAAAGCTCCAAACCCAGATGCAGTCTGGGGAGAATATTTACGATGCCTATGTCAACGATTCTGACTTGATAGGCACACACTTTCGGTATCAGCAGGTCCGTAATTTAACAGATTGGATGGCAGGAGAGGGGGCAGGCGTCACATCTCCAACCTTGGATTTGGAAGACTTTATCGGCCTGTCATTTACTACGGGGCCAGATGGTAAAATTTACCAGCTGCCCAGCCAGCAGTTCGCTAATCTTTATTGGTTTCGGTATGACTGGTTCACTGATCCCACAATAAAACAGCAGTTTCAAGATAAGTACGGGTATGAATTGGGTGTTCCCGTTAACTGGTCGGCCTATGAGGATATTGCTGATTTCTTCACCAATGATGTAGGTGAAATAGATGGTCAGCAAGTTTATGGTCATATGGACTACGGCAAGAAGGATCCCTCTTTAGGATGGCGCTTTACTGATGCGTGGTTGTCAATGGCAGGAGCAGGAGACGCGGGCATTCCTAATGGTCTTCCGGTAGACGAATGGGGCATTCGTGTAGAAGGCTGTAGCCCAGTTGGATCTACTGTGGAGCGAGGTGGTGCTACCGATGGTCCTGCTGCAGTTTACTCAGTAACCAAATACATTGACTGGTTGCAAAATTACGCTCCTCCAGAAGCTGCAGGGATGGTGTTTAGCGAAGCTGGCCCAGTACCAGCGCAAGGCAACATCGCCCAGCAGATATTTTGGTATACAACCTTTACAGCAGACATGGTTCGACCTGGGCTGCCTGTGATGAACGATGATGGCACTCCTAAATGGCGAATGGCACCTTCCCCCCATGGGGCTTATTGGGAAGAAGGTCAGAAATTGGGGTATCAAGACACCGGCGCTTGGACGCTAATGAACTCCACCCCTACCGATCGCGCAAAGGCGGCCTGGCTTTACGCCCAGTTTGTTACCTCGAAAACAGTGTCGCTTAAGAAAAGTCATGTTGGACTGACCGTTATCCGTGATTCGGATATACGTCACGAAAGCTTTACCGAGCGCTCCGCTGAGTTAGGCGGTTTGGTAGAATTTTACCGCTCTCCAGCGCGTGTTCAATGGACTCCTACGGGCACCAACGTTCCTGACTATCCTCGATTGGCCCAGCTATGGTGGCAGAACATAGGGGATGCATCATCTGGTGCTAAATCGGCGCAGGAAGCGATGACAGCCTTGGCCGTAGCGCAAGAAAGGTTGATGCAGAGATTGGAGCGCGCTGGAGTATTGGGGGAATGTGGCCCCAAACTAAATGAAAGAAGCAGCCGTGAGTATTGGCTTTCCCAGCCGGGAGCACCGAAACAGAAACTAGAAAATGAGAAGCCTGCACCGATCACCATCGATTATGATGAGCTGGTTCGCAGCTGGCAGTAGCGCGAGCCTGGTGAGCATCTACTAATAAAGAGTGGAAATAGGAAATAGGAAAGCCATGAAGATTATCAGAATGAGCCGATCACAACTTCCGATGGCAGCGCTTATTCTCGCGCTGCAGATTTTATATAGTGGTGCGCTAACAGCCGCTGTCCCCGAAGCTGTGATTAACGGCCCGATTCCGCTTGATCCTCAGGGCCACCCTTCTCTAAATATGATCTATAGTTCGTCGGCTATTGAGCTTGCGAGTCGAGGTTACATAGAAGAGGAGTTTTTTATTGAGGGTTCTGCGAATCGCTATTCTAATTCTGAGATGGAGAATTCAACAATCGTAGACTCTGGGCATCGCTATAAAACGCGGTTGATTGTCCGTCGCCCAGAGTCTGCGGCGCAGTTTAATGGTGTTGTAGTGGTAGAGTGGATTAACGTCACTGGAGGGCCAGATAAAGACATCGACTGGTGGCAGTCAGGTGAACATTTTATTCGCAATGGCTATGCTTATGTGGCGGTTTCCGCCCAGCAAATGGGCATTGATACCATGCAAACTTGGAGTTCGCAGAGATACTCAAGTCTGGATGTGACTCATGATGGAATGGCTACACGGGACGAGCTTTCTTATGATATTTTTTCAAGCGTTGGTAAAGCGATCAATAGATCGGGGGAAACCTCAGGAAATTCGATTGATATTTTAAGTGGGCTCAAAGCCGAGCAAATTTTAGCAACTGGTCATTCCCAATCAGCATCTCGCCTAGCGATTTACCTGAATAACATTCATCCATTGGAGCCAGTTTACGATGGAGTGATGGTGCACGGGGGTGGCGGCAGAATTCGCGATGACCAAGATGTGAAGATTTTTAAAATAATGGCTGAAACAGACATGCCCCGAAGAGCAGCGATGCCACAGCCCAATACAGAGACTTTTAGGCAGTGGGAAGTGGCAGGAACATCGCACGTTGATGTGCTCTTTGAAATTGAGTACGGGAAAGTCGGTCGCTTAAGAGACGGGCTATCGTTGATCGGTGTTACGCCGAGAGATTCCGGCTGTCAGTTGCCCGCTTACAGCACTGTCCCGTTTCGAGATGTCATGGATGCTGCCTTTAGCCACTTGGTCACTTGGGTGAAAGATGATGTTGCTCCACCTATAGGTGAGCCCTTGCAGGTCTTGAGGATGATGCCAGAGCTTGTATTCGCTAGGGATGAACATGGAAATGTATTAGGGGGCATTCGCCTCGCTGAGCATGCGGTACCCACTGCCACGAATACGGGCATGAATACTGGTGCTAACAGGTTTTGCTTCCTTTATGGATCCCACCAGCCTTTCAAGGACCAGACTTTGCGATCTCTGTATCCTAGCCATGCTGATTATCTAGGAAAAGTAACTGAAGTGGTAAATAAAAACCTAGCAGATGGATTTATTTTGCCAGTAGCCGCCCAAAGAACGTTGCGTGAAGCCCAACAATCCCAAACAGGCAGGTAGATACTAATAGTAGGCCACTAATTAGTTGGTGTGCAGCAAGTGAAGCGTTACTTAAGTAGTTCGGCGAGTGCTGCGCAGCGTGCATTCCAAATTCTTTTAATGCTTTCTTTTTGGTCATTTAGAGCCGGGTCTAGTTTCATAGCGAATTTCATTTTTGTCTTGTCACCGTCCTCTTCAAAACGCAGGCTAATTTGACTGCGGCGATCTTCCCTTCCATCTTTAATCCAACTGAACACTAAATGATTTGGGATTTTTAATTCTAAGTATTCGCCACTATAGCGGATGGGGTTGCCTTTCTTCTCAACTGTAAAAGTATAGTCCCCACCTTTTCGAACGGTGTTGTCTAGGCTAACTATTTTTTCTCCAGCGATTTCTTTATTAAACATCCACTTGCCAATAAAAACAGGTATCAACCATTGATCGAATACTTTTTGAGCGTTGGCTTGAAAAGTCTTGGTAATCGTAAAGCTGGCAGGCTTTTCCTTAGCGGTCGGGGCTGGAGGGGCTTCTCCAAACATAGAGATTTGATCAGATGCCATTTAGTTAGCGCTCTCTAAAGGGTTAATAGGCATTAGATGAGCGGCTAAACCACTCCTTCTACTTGCGTCTTTCTGACCATAATTAGCGGCGAGATAGCTAAGGATGGCATTTTCAGTTTTGTTACTTAATTGTGCCAACCCTTGAGTTTCTTGCATCCAAAGAATTCGACTTTTCCAAACCTCACGGTTGCCTGAGTTTTGGGTGATCATTTGAGCGGAATGACACTCTGTGCAATTTGCCTTCACCTCCTCCCAGCCGGTTGCTTGAATCAATCCGCTTACTCGGTCTGCTGAATCTTGCGCAGATAACTGTGCGCCCGAAGTTATTGCAATGAATGCAATAACTAGGCTCGTGTTTCTATTGATTAATTTCATGTTAATTCACCTAAACCGCTTGCACGGCAATTCGATGGCAGGCGTTATTCAGATATCCGCGAGGATTCCAACCGGGAACAACCATAGGCTGTGACCTGCCCTGATTATCCATTGCTCTGGCCCAAACCTCATAGTAACCGGCTTCAGGAAACTGAACCCAGGTTTGAAAATTCTGCCATGCTAAGCGATTAGCGGCAGGTTGCAGCGCTGAAGGTAGCCACGTGGCACCAAAATCGATGGAAATGAAAACGCCGCTTACCTGATCGTCCCCCGCCCATGCATGGCCGCGTATAACCAGCCGCTCTCTGAAATCATGATCTATGCCCGATTGCGGAAAGCTTATTAAGGATTTTACCGGCATAGATTCAATAATTTTCATGTCTTCGTTTGGTACTTTTGAACCTGGGGCAACGGCCACCTTGGGCACAGAGTAAGAAGGCGCAGCCATTTTTGCACCGTCGTGAACTTGGTTGCGAATGACGATTCTTTTGAGCCACTTTCCAGATACCGATCCAGGCCAGCCGCCTAGGACCAGGCGCAGCGGATAACCGTTTTGAAGCGGGATATCCTCGCCATTCATCTCCCAGGCAATAAGTGACTCACGCTCCATAGCTTTAGTCATTGGAACTCCCCGTGAAATAGGCACTAAATCTGGGTCGCCGCTTAAATGACTGTCAGCACCGTAGTATCCAATATACTGAGCATCAGAGTTAATGCCGCAGTAATTAAGTACGTCTCTTAGTCGAACCCCGGTGAAAGTTGGGCAGGCAATGGCGCCTGTAGTCCACTGGTTGCCACTAGCAGCTGGTACAAATTCATTTCGGCCATTGCCTCCGCACTCTAGTTGCAGTTGTAAAGTGACGGTTTCGAATCTTTCTTTTAGTTGGGCTATCGTAAACCTAGTCGCTCGGGCACAAGACTCGCCGTCAATGTCTAGCGTCCAATTGTTGGGATTAATGTTTGTTGGTGTTAAACCATTGTTTCTGACAAATACGCGATTGCTGGGCGTAATATCATCGTCTAAAAGATGGGCTGGAGTTTCGGCATTAACAGGACGGTCATTGAGAACTATTAAGCCGTCTTTGCCTTCTATTTGATCTGCTGCGTTATCGGCAGCAAAAGCCGCAGGAATTAGTCCTGCAGGCATATTCTTTGAAAATGGAATACTCATTCCGATAGCAGCACCCACTGCAACGGTAGCGCCTTTGCTTAGAAAACCACGTCTACTGAGAGTTGGTTGATGCCCCCATAGAACTTTGTCAGCTTCGGTAGGCATCCTTCGATAAAGCTCGTTGAGCCCTAGTTTGTTTTTGCCATTCATGAGAATTTGGTCCTTGGGGTTGGTTTTGCTCAATATTTAACTTTAAAGTGAAATTGGTCCATGGGATTCAGACTATCAAATATGACTAAAAGGTCCAAGTAGCTTGTGTCTTTGGGCTAGGCTTGACTCGTTCAAGGTAGTTGCTCCGGAGGCTCTGGATTCAGCGGTTTCTGGAGCCTCAACAAGAACCTATCGGTGGTTCTATTGAGTCCTGGGTCAAAAATGCTTCGACTGTGATTGTCGCTGTTGACTCTTAATAGATCGCTTTCAAAAACATCAAATCCTGCTTGCTCAGCCACATCTCTTGCTTGGGCAATTGTCATTCGATGTAATTCATTGTTATCGTATCGAGCAATCCCTACGTGGTCGGTAATACCGATAACGCCTCCTGGTTTTAGGTAAACCTTGAGCTGTTTTAGCATGTTCAAGGCTCGTTCAGGGTCGGGATTATAATAATCATGTAACACTTGAGCCACCATTACCGCATCAAGAGAGTTGGGCTGAAGGCCTAAATTTGTGAGTGGACGTATAATTTGGACAACATTGCTTAGCTTGCCTTGCTCTATTTTCTTATCCAGAGCCTGACCTTGAGTAATATCTTGGCGGTCTTCCACAAACTGTCGTCCGCGTACTGTGTTCTGCGCATACACCACGCCCTCTGGTCCGATAGCTTTTGAAAAAATAAAAGTGTAATAGCCGCCGGCAGCATACAAGTCTAATATAATCATCCCAGGCTCAATGCCAAGAAAATCAAGGACCTGAACCGGCTTACGAATTGGGTCGCGGATGAAGTCGCTCACCTCCCGGTCAGGACCAGTAATTGCCTGCAATAAAAGAGCTGGGTCGAATTTTTGAGCGCTAACCAATGGCGCATTCAATGTCATTATAGTCAGGGCGGCAGTCGTGATCAGGGTTAATTTTTTCATCTCATAGTCTATATTTTTCAAGGCACAGGGGTTAATTAGTTAGGTAGGCCAATTCCTCTTGCCATCAAAAAAGCCAAAAGAGCGATGATGAATACTAAGAGCAATTCAATTTTTAGAAAAACCCTTACCAGTTTAGGTACATCGATAAAGTCTGAATCGGTATTGCGTTGTTTGAAAAAGAATATGGCAGGGTAAACAGCAAAAAGCACTAACAAGCTAAACAGCCCCAACTTTCCATGAAAGACAGGGTTGCTGGAATAAAACTCGGCTGGCTTGCCAACTCCAAACCATAAAACTAAGCCAAACCCAAGGGTGAGAATAGCGCTAGCCCCTGCGACGGCATCGATCTTGGCAAGATTAATGATATCTTCTTTCGTAATCGAAGACTTTATCGCTATATTTTCGACAACGATAGCCCCGATTAATCCGAATATGGCAATAAAATGCAGTGTTCTTAGTAAACTGTAAATCATAAATTAAATAATACTTTAAAAAGCTTCATTCGGCTTATTTTACTGCGCCCTAGTTACATTAGCTGCTATTCTGCATAATCAATAAGAATAAAGACACGCGGAGAGTTTATGACCACAGATGTAAATACACCAGCCGATGAGGTTCATCTAAAATCCAATATGAGGAAGGTGGCGATGACTGCCTTGGCAGGCACCAGTATTGAGTGGTATGACTTCTTCCTATACGCAACCGCGGCGGCATTAGTTTTCCCTGCGGCGTTCTTCCCTGACAGTTCTCCTGCGATAGGTCTTATTTTCTCTTTTGGTACTTTTGCTTTTGGCTTTATTGCTCGCCCACTAGGCGGAATTATATTCGGTCACTGGGGGGATCGTGTTGGTCGTAAGAAAACTCTCGTTATTGCGTTGGTGATGATGGGAGTAGCATCAACATTAATTGGCTTGTTGCCAACGTATGCAACAATTGGAATTGCAGCGCCAATTTTGTTAAGCGTTTTACGTTTTACCCAAGGTTTGGCAATTGGTGGGCAATGGGGGGGCGCAATGCTGCTTGTTACTGAAAGTGCGCCATCGGATAAACGCGGGTACTACGGAGCATTCGCGCAAGCAGGGGCGCCTGTTGGAGTGATACTAGCAAACCTTGCCTTTATCCTTATTAGTCGCAGTGTTTCGGAAGAATTTTTTATGGAATGGGGTTGGAGAATCCCATTCATAGCCAGTGTCGCTTTGATTGGTATTAGTATGTACATCCAGTTACATATGGAAGACACCAATGCGTTTAAAGAACTCGAGGCATTAAAAAATCAAAAGCAGGCTGATGCTCCGGCTGCTGCGCCAATTCAGCGCTCACCGGTATTAGTTGCGTTGGCTAAATATCCTAAGCGAATTGCTTTGGCCGCAGGGGCCTTTCTTTCTATTCAGGTCGCCTTTTATATTCTGATTGGTTTTGTGCTTGCCTACGGAAGTGATCCCGAGGGTGCGGCTATGTCTAGAGAAAACATGTTATTTGCTGTGCTTTTTGCGTCAATGCTACAGATTCCAGCTCAATTTTGGGCGGCATCTTACTCTGATAGGCATGGTCGTCGAGGGATATTCATGATTGGCGCTGTGTTGACCGGCATATGGTCTTTTGCACTGTTTCCTTTGATAGACACTGGAAACTTCTGGCTTATCGTTTTAGGTATAGGCGGCGGACTTGTATTTCTTGGTTTGATGTATGGTCCACAGGCAGCTTTCTTCACTGAGTTGTTTAGTACTGAGGTTCGGTACTCTGGTGCGTCACTAGGCTATCAAATAGGGGCTATAGTCGGTGGAGCGTTTGCACCAATCGTCGCCACCTACCTCTGGTATGAATACGATATTATTTGGGTGTCTGTCTATATAACGATTGCGTCAGGACTGTCCTTGCTTTCGGTGATCATGCTCACAGAAACCTATAAGACGAGCCTGCACGATATCCACTAAACAGCTAGGTGAATTTTGGGATAATTACTCCGACAGCAGCCAACAAATTTATTTATAGTGAAGCTCAAAAAAAGGCCAGCATCAGCTGGCCTTTTTATTATTCCCTAATCCCGCTAGAACTGACAGTTTGGTGTTGATTTAGATATCTTTTGCTCTTCAGCGTTCATTTCAGCTTCAACATCTGCAAATAGAGGAGTGCTTAAATAGCGCTCCCCAGTATCTGCGAGCATACATAAAATGGTGCTGCCAGGTTTTGCTTGTTGAGCAACTTTTAGGGCGCCTGCGAAAGAGCCTCCGCCGGAAATCCCAGTCAAAATTCCTTCTTTCCTAGCTAAGTCGATGGAGCATTTAATGGCTTCATCACCTGAAACCGGCACTAACTGGTCTATGTGTCTGCGCGAGACTGCTTGATCGACCAAGTCAGAAATAAAGTCTGGGGTCCAGCCTTGCAGCATGTGTGGATTGAAAGCAGGGTGGCTTACGGTTGATCCTTGATCGGATAAGTCAGGTTGAGCAACGCCGCTGGCAATCAGTTGGGCTGAATCAGGTTCGCAGACCACGATTTTTGTGTCTGGACGCTGGTGTTTTAAAACATTGGCAACCCCATTTAAGGTGCCACCAGTGCCAAATCCTGAGACCCAGTAATCTAATGGTTCGCCTTCAAAATCGTGTAATATTTCAACTGCCGTTGTGCGCTCGTGCATTAAGGCGTTGGCTTCATTCTCAAACTGGCGGGTTAGAAACCAGCCATGGGCTTGGGCAAGTTCGGAGGCCTTTGCGAGCATTCCGCTGCCTTTCTTGGCGGCTGGTGTAAGGACTACCTGAGCGCCGAGAAAGCGCATTAATTTACGGCGCTCAATGCTAAAGCTTTCAGCCATCACAATGACCAGCGGATAGCCTTTTTGGGCACAAACCATGGCTAGGCCAATGCCGGTGTTACCACTTGTTGCCTCTACGACAGTCTGGCCTGGTTGTAACTCGCCACTGGCTTCTGCCGCCTCAATTACCCCGAGCGCTAAACGATCCTTTACAGATCCTGCTGGGTTAAAGGCTTCTATTTTTACGTACAGATTAATGTTTTCTGGGGCAAGGGTATTTATCTTTACGGTGGGGGTATTACCAATCGTAGAAAGTATATTTTCGTGTTTGTTTTTCATATTGAGCCACTATTTGAGTATTTGTCAGGAAGGTTTGAAGAGGTTATTTCTTTACCCATGTACTGGATGCATCTTGAATATAATGTCCATTTTGAGTGGCCTCTAATGCCTTCTCAAAGGCTAGGGCAGAGACTTGCTCTACGCTGATGTTATTTTTCTGGGCTATTTGCTGATAGAGTTCACGTCTTAGCTGATTTACGTCACGAACCATAACCTCAACTTCGGCAGAGGTGTCGGCGGCCACAAATCCAATATATCCGTCTCTGCGCTCTCCGATAATACCATCTTCCTTGGCCTCTTGAAGGCTCAGCCCGTAGGTTGTAGGTAAAATAAATAGGCAAAAAGCTAAGCTGAACAACGTCGTCAATGTGTTTTTCATTTGAGTCTCCTTCACTGTCTGAAAATTAGAACAAGCCGCTGTTGGCGGCAAAAATATCATCTAATTGTTGCTCAACTTTAACTCGAATCTCATGTTCTATTCGGATGTTTAAGTTAATTGTTATAGGCTCATTAGGCACTGCGACTTGTATTGTTGGGGTGCAGGCCGAGAGCGTCAATGCCGCGAAGGCTAAAGAAAGTGCTAGTTTGCGTTCCATTACAAATTAAATCCTCTGCTGGTTCCCATAGAGAGTAACTCATAGGGATTAATCGTTGCTGAATTATCTCAACGTATTGGACCTATAAATTGGGTTTTTGTTACCGCTTGTTGAGAGTTTCCTCCAGCGCGTCGGTTATCGAGCGGCTTGCTTGTAAGCTTTTCAATAATGTTGGGATGTTATCTGTCACATTGACGTTGAGGTTGATCGCTTGACCTTGGTTCATGCTTGGGTTGAACCCTTGAAGCTGCACCGCCAGTGTTAAGTCGCCGTTAGGAGTAAAAAACACGGTGCTGTTGAGTCTGTCATATCGATAATCAGAGAGGGCGTCATTTATGAGCTTCAAACTAGAGTTTGACGATGACGAGGGGCTGCTCGGTTTATAGCGGATTGTCCCGCCAGGGTTCAATGCGCTGATCAGACCGTCGCTCAGGGTGACGCTATAATCTGTAATGGAGAGTGGCAGATAGCCGCTGATAAAACCGTCTACATGAAGGCCTGGATAATCAGCCAGTGCAACTATGGTTTCCATATTCAGTTTGCTAATAACAACATTTGACTCGCTCTGTGGATTTTTGCTGTCAAAAACTAAATTGGGGACGGATAATTCGCCGCCTAAGACTGTGGCGGCGAGATTGCCTAAGGTAACTAGGGAATATTCGTCTACGGCCTCTGACAAATACCTCCTGCTTGGGTCTTGGCTGTACTTTGGCGAATTGCCCAAAGAGTCACCGAAAGAGCCTCCGCCGAAATAGCCCCAAGAATAGTCCCAAGAATAATCCCAACTAATATCACTCACCGGAATGCCGATATCCAGCGTGCTAATTTCTCCATGCAAAGGTCGCGCTGAGCGGAAATTCATCGGCCCCACGAACTCTCCATCGACGGCGCTTGTGACGCCAACGAAAAATAGGTCGTCGTAATAGCCGCTAATGTCACTCAGTAGAATGCTGGCGGGTCCTTCAATCTTGAATTCACCCTGTGCTGATTGCTGCCACTGCAGCTCGCTGTGGCCAGAAACAGTCCCCGATACTAGCTCAATATCGTACTCTTTGAGGCTGAGTAGTTTGCTGAACGGCGTTATCTCATTAAAACCGTAATCGTCTAGGGTGATCTCAGCATGGCCCTTATTACTGATTAAGTCGTGTGATAACTCAGTGGTGGCTGTCAACTGATTTGCTAGGCGTAGGCCTGCGCTGGCCTTTACTGTGTTGTTTTCCAGCGCTAAGGCTCCAGAAACAGTCAAGTTATCAACATCAACAGTGTTATTTTTTATGTTGATTTGGTCAGCTAAATAGTCAGCTCTAGCGATAGTTGTTTGGCTACTTAAATCCTGCTCAAAGCGAATGCTAGTGACATCGACTTTAGCCGCTCCTTTGAAATTGAGGCTTGTTATTGACGGTATGGACAGGGCTATTTTATCGCTGCTTATTAGTAAGACCGAGTCAGTTATGGATATCTCAATCGATCCGGTAGCCGAGAGATTTTCAAGCTTGTCTTGGGCGCTAAACACGATGTTGGAAATGGTGCTAACAGAGGTTTGAATCTGGCAGCTGCTTAGTGTCATGCAGCTGGCGCTGTTATCCTCAAAAGAAATATCCACGGTCGCAAGTCCAGCAGCAGAGTCGCCTGCGAGCTTACTGTCAAAGTCACTTATGTTTAGCAGAAAATGTTGTGTGTTTAAGTTGTAGTTACCTGACATGGAGATAAGTATTGGAACTTTTAGTTCAGCCCCAGTGCCTGAAACTAGCTCAGTGAAGCTAATTACCGGCGTTTGCTCAGTAACCGTTAGATCGAAGTTGAGTATGTCAGCCGCCGATTTTTCATTGCTAAGTTGCACAGAAAAGGACAATGAATCCGAAGAACTAGAAATGACACTAACAGGCAAATACTCTCGTAAGCTATTCATTAGTTTCGGCATCTGCGCTAAGTTTTGCGTCGTTAGTTTTAATCCCGTATCGCTAATAGCAAGCTTCATATCTGACCGTAAGAATTCCTCTGCGTTGTCTTGAAATAATAGGCTGCCATCAATTACATTTTCTGAAATTTGGGAGAATGTAGCGTTTAAACGCAGGGGGGTGGTTTCCTGGCCCTTTCTTTTTCTCTGAGCCATTGCATTGAATTGAAGAACCAGCGGTTGGACGGCCAGAGAAAGTGTTGCGTTGATGTCATGTTGGCCTAGTGATAACTCGATGCTGTTTAGATTCAATTGTTGAACAGGAAATGAGCTTGCTCGGTTCAGCAGAGCCGCCAGCTGTTGGAGGTTTGAAGCGGGGTTATTTGATAGGGTTTCACTAGCTGGTTCCGCTATTAGTAAGGCTGTCTTTTCAACTGCAATAGCGTTCAATTTGCCTTCAAATAATTCGGAAAGCTGGAAGCCTATGCTGGCGCCTGTTAATACTGCCGAATCGCGCTCCATGATTAAGACCATCCGCTCGAAGCTGACTTCTTCTATGCCAATCTTAAGGCCTTGGAGTTCTTGTAAGGTGATATTTGTTGATGTCAGTAGCGGCTTTAAAAGTAGCAGTGCTGTCTGGGTTGGAGCAAAAACCAACGCCGCCAAAATCATTGCAATGATGGCAAAGGCTGCCGCGAAAATCCTTTGAGTTAGTTTTCGTAGCCCTAGAGCCATTGGGTAATCCTTAGTTGGTCCTGTTCTTAGGCTAATATGATGGTGCCGCTAATTCATTACAAGCTAATGCGAAATAAATCCCTGTCTATCTCGCCGCTCATGATTATTGACAGTGGTTCGAGGTTAACTATCCTCGCTAATGGTTGAATGTTTACTATTTTTTATAACGGTAGCGCCCAGGTGTGTATTCTACGGGCATAAAAAAGCCCACGGAAGTGGGCTTTTTTATCTAACTAGGCGAAATTACAGAGTGTAATTAGCACCAAGAAACAACATTCGGCCACGAGGGCTTGCAGGGAATGCGTTAGTCGTGATGAATGGGACTTCTTGTGTCAAGTTGTTGATGCCACCGAAGACAGTTAGCTGATCGCTCCAGAGATAAGTAGCATTCAAATCGTGAATCCAAGTATCTCCCTTGAGAACCACTCGTCCATATAGAGTGTTGGCTGTTTCTACTTCAAGACCTGACTCTAACATTTCGCCGAGGTACTGAGACTGCCAGCCGACGCTTAATCCGCCCCAGTTCCAGCCAAGGGCAATGTTACCTGCAATTTCTGGGCGATTAATTTCAGTTAGTTCAGGATTAACCTCAGAGGAATCACTTGGATTGGTGAAAAAGTCAATGCTGTTAACTTTAGTGCCAGTTACTGATACTTCGAAGTTGTGATCGCTAAGGTCAAAGGTGTAGTTAGCTGAGATATCGTAGCCATCACTTTGCAGTTGGGCAAAGTTGATATCTGAAGTCTGCAAAAAGTTAAAGCCTCCAAACTGAGCTGAGTTCGAATCAGTGTTTCTGGTGAAAGAATCGCAAAACAATGGGTTCAAAGTTGCACCTTGATGACACCCATCGACAATGTTTTGTGCAGTCACAGATTCGATAGCATCGTCAATTTGAATATCCCAGTAATCCGCAGTTAGACTGAAACCGTCAAGGAACGTAGGCTGGTAAACAAAACCGTAGGTAATAGTTTCTGCTGTCTCTTCAGTTAAGTTTGCGTTGCCACCTGCTAAACCACCAAATGATGCCGATAGTGGGTCGCTAAAGGCATAGTTACCGTTTTCAAACGGATCCACACCTATGTCTTGAAGTGCCGTGACACAGGTGCTTTGGTAATTTGCAGCTAAGCCAGGGTTTTCGGCAGCAATCGCATTGATCTGCGCGACATCGCAGGGATCATCCGGTCGGAAAGTAGTACCTACCTGCGGGCCAAAAAGTTCAGTGATATTCGGCGCGCGAACAGCCTCAGAGATCCCGCCGCGAATTGAAAGACCTTCGATAGGAGACCAGATAAGACGAGCCTCCCATGCTGTCGCTTCGCCAATAGTAGAGTAGTCAGAAAAACGGCCCGCTAAGTTCAAGGTGAGTTCTTCAATGCCAGTAACACCGTTTATAATTGGCAATGATGTTTCTAAGAAAACATCTGTGGTGTCGTATTCCCCTGACTCGTTGCTGGAACCGACCTGAGGTCGAAAAATCAAGTTTGTGTTGTCCGAAACATCACTAATATTAGTGCCGGCAGGAAAAGGGGAGCCCTGAGGAATGATACCTAGCTGAAAGTTATCAAACGTTGCTGTGGATTTTTCTTTGCGGTACTCGATACCTGTAGCAAAGCCGATAGGCCCACCTGGCAGTTTGAAAAAGTCAGAAGAATCACCAGCAAGGGTCGCGAGAATAACAGTTTGTTCAATTTCCAGTGCGTCCCAGGTATTGGTCGTGACGAAATCGGTCGCGGCTTGGGTTACACCTGGTTGGCCTGCCCAAATATTCAGAGGCACACATTGCCCGTCGCCTGGAGTAAAAGAATAATAGCCTTCGTCGTTTCCAGGGACGTCAAAAGGTGTATCCACAATCTGTGTCGTTGGATCTACAGTTGAACGGCAGGCTGGTTGGCCTGAGGCGTCGGAGACTGCGTCAATGGCTGCTAAGAAGCGATCATTTATAAGTCCGCCGGTGCGGCTAATGTCTTGCTGGAAATTGCCATAATTAAAGCTTACTTCATAAGTCCAGCTGTTATCGAACTCACCTTCAATTCCGCCGACCACCCTGTATGTATCACGTTCTGTAGTACGAGTCGCACCGAACAATAAAGGGTCGATTGTTGTTGACAAACCGCCGGTTGCATTGGCTACGTCTTGCAAAAACGCAGGCAAATAAGGGTTGTCTGGTGCGCCTAGTAGTAAATCCCAAAATGAATTTGGGTTGCCTTCAGTACTGGTTTTTTGAGTTACATATTTAACTTCACCAAACACAGTCATTTGGTCAGTTAGATCATAGTGGCCGAGAAAATTTAAGGTAACTTTCTGATCTGGGAGCAAGACGTCAGCTCTACTATCTCTAGACGCATTGTATGAGTCACCACCAAAACCTGCGAAATTGCCTGATATCAAGCCGTCTTGAATTGGGGCATAGCTGCCATCTTCAGATACATTCCAGCAACCGCCTATTGCGCCAAAGGACTCTGCACCGAAGGAAGAGTTGTAGCCAGTAAATGAGTCCAAACAGTCAGGCGTGCCATTTGCGTTCAAATCAATTGCTGTCTCGGGATCAAAGCCATCAAAGGTAAAGGCGTTGCCAGGAGCGATATAACCGTACCCTGAGGTGATAGGGAACGTACTAAAAGCACCAACTGCTCGCTGTGGTGAACTGCCCGCTCTATCAATTAGCGCAGTTTCCTGCGCAGTCAAGCTTGGGGCGTCTCCGAACTGATCCGCATAGCGAGTCGCAAAATCTTCGGATGTTGGGACCTTTAAGCCGAAATTGGTAAGTCCGGTATTGGCAAAATTGTAGAATCGAGCAAAGTTCGGCGTGCTGGTAGTAATGTCACCTTGTTGAAAACGTAGGGCTGGGTTGACCTGATCGTTACCGGAGCCTATGCGAAGGCCGTTGGCACGATCTGAAACCTTTAGCCCCTCGTCATTGCGAACATCAAGTGCTGCCGTAAAATTACCCCGGCCGTCGGAAAAATTGCGTCCAAATAAAACAGACAGCGAGCTTTGTTGTCCGTCGCGATATTCGGACATTCCGAAATTGCCGCCAAACTCTAGGCCTTCGAAATCGTCTTTGAGAACAAAGTTCACAACACCAGTAACGGCATCGGCACCGTAAACCGCAGATGCGCCGCCGGTTAGAACTTCGACCCTTTCAACTAGACCTGCTGGGATTGAGCCAATATCTACGGCTCCTGAACCTTGAACTCCGCCAACATGACGACGACCATCAACCAGCACGAGGGTTCTTTCTGCTCCTAGTCCGCGCAGGTTTAAAACGTTTCCTCCATCCGCTACTCCTCCAGTATCTATCGATTGTTCTGAGGAAACAGATTGGAGCAGCGATGGGATATCGTTAACAACATCGGTTAGTGAAAATTCACCCGATGAGCGAATGTCTTCCGCGGTAACTGATTGAATAGGGTTGGTGCCCGTTAGATTAGAGTCTCTCGCGATTCTAGAGCCTGTAATCACGATTTCGTCGATTACATTGTCGCTTTGGGCGACGACAAAGCTCGATAGGGGCAGTGTGGTTGCTGCTAAAAGAACTACAGCGCCACCATTAATATGCTGTCGTAGAGTTTTAGTTTTCATTTGGACCCTCACCTATAGTAGTAATTTCTTATTGGGAAGCCATAATTTTGAATATAGCTATGATTAGCAGTATTAAATACAACCCCTGCCTTTGCAAATTTAATACCAAAAACGCGCATTTACTGATCATGACAGCACTAAAAGAGATCTAAAGTGAGCTTTTGCGCACTTTCTTTGCATTTAGGTTGCTCATTAACAGCCATGGATAAGGCTTATATGCTCTAAACAGCGACCGATTAGGCCGAGTTATTGTGTTTTTTAGGGAGCAGATATCTTTGAAGTAAAAGGAAGTAAGTGCGCGAATCGGCCAAAAACAGCCTTTGGTTTATATAAGTGACTTCTTTTGGTGCTGTGCCGCACTGTTGCTGGGCTTAATTGTTGGTCAGTTATTCGCTGATTATTCATCATTTACTGGCTAATTACTTGGTCTCGCGCAAAGCGAGGTGAACTAGTGGCCACTATTCTATGTTCAGAATGTGTTTTTTAAAAAACAGGGGAAGTAACGGCGGACTGTCCTCGGGTCTTGAGAGGCAGCGATTTTAAAGTGCTGGTGATTTTGAGTATTACTCACTTCGCAATATCACTAAATTGAAGCCATTGCGATCAAGTGACCGGCAAACAATGAGGTTGAGATTAGTGGACGAATTGGCAAAGAAATTAAATTAAGGATTGATGACAGGTGAATTAACGTGGGTGTGCAGGCAAATTATGGCTAGTTCTTAACGAAAAAAGACTGCTCTAGGTTTCCTTGAGCAGTCTCTTTAATTTTCGATGCTGAATTTATATAGATTGGTTTTTAAGGTAGCTTTGCGGCACGTATTTCAATTTCAATTAACCAGCCGGGAACTACTAAACCAGCGATTTCAACAAAAGAACGAACTGGCTTCATTGGATTCTCTTCAGTTCCGAAGAATTTCCTGTAGCCACGATTGAATCCATCAAAATCTAGTAGGCCATATTCATCTGAGACTGCAAAGGCGCGAACTTGCACGATGTCAGACAGCGACCAGCCTTCGCCTTCAAGCTTGGCCTTGAAGCTATTAAAGGTGTCTTCCACCTGAGCTTCCATGTCACCCCAGCTGCCGTCAGCATTGCGACTAGCGCCAGAGCCGCTTAAGTACAGGGTCTCAGCATTTGCTGGAATTTTGATTGTAGTATAAAAATGGCGTCCTTCACCCTTACGCTCAATTCCGCCTACATTGACATCGCCTGATGAGACTGTGGCAGATGTGGCTGAGGCAGGTGGGGGGGTTGATGATGGTGCTACAACCGTTTCAAGGGAGGCGGGCGTTGCTGAAGCCATTTCTGTGGCTGGTTCTCCGCTGGCAAGCATGACAATAATGATAACAATCGCCATGCCAAAGCCGGTGATTAGGATCATATTAAAATTACTTATTAGGGGCGCCCTCGATGAGCTTTCCGTGAGAACCTCTTCTGTTTTAGCAGCTTCTTCAGGTTGCTCAATTATTTCTTCTTCTTTGCTAATCGCCATTCCTAGATCCTCAGTGCGTTGCCCAGAATCATTATTATTAAATAATGCTGACCCCAATCAAGTTTATATTATTTGTAGTTATTGTTTATGTGAACTTTAATTCATTGTGGTGATGTACGCTAACACGTCGTTGATGTCTTGCTCTGACCCGAGGGCCTGAACGCCGGCTCGCATTTGTTGTCCATAAATATCCTCTGGATTGCCTCCGCGATTGCCTGACATGAAAAGCTTCAACTGGCGGGCCATATACCAGTCATCTCTGCCCACCAAAGCCGGTGCGCCAAGCAGTTCGTTGCCCATTCCGTTGATCCCATGACAAGCGGCGCAGCTCGCATACAAAGCTGAGCCGTTATTGGCATCGCCGCTGAGTGTTTGTTCGGGTTCCGCGGGCTTCCATGTGGCGATATAAGAAACGACTTCTTCAATCTCGTTATCTGAAAGGCGTGCAACTGAAGCCTGCATCTCATTGCCAGGAACATAATCAGTCTCGTTGCCCCGATGTTTAGCGCGAAAGCCTTCTAGTTGGCGTTTCAAATACCAGGGCTCTAGACCGGCAAGACTAGGCCCGCCAACAATTGGATTGCCCACGCCGTAGCTACCGTGACAAGTGGCACAGACTTTATTGCTCAAAGGCTGGCTGTCTAAATCTAGCTTATCGTACTGCTGAGCAGATACCGATTGATGTTGCGTGGTTATTGATAAAATAAGGGCGAACAAACAACTACTGATTAACTTTTTCATTTATACCTGTACTTAGTTTTCGTTATTTCAGGAAAGCTTCTGGCCAGGCATGGTTGAGATGCCTGACTGGCGTTTAACCATGTCATTGATAGCCCAGTGAGCCGAGAGAATTGCACTTTCTTGCCATGCAGAATGCACGGATATTTGATCGCCGATCATATAGTGGCGACCTCCAGCCGGCTGCTGAAGCGTGTGATACAAACGTTCTTCCTCGGCAGTCATGCCACCACGATCTCGTGCCCATCTGGCAGCGCAGCCTAGCATGTGATTCATTCGATGCCAGGCAATGGTGATGCCTTTTTCTACTTGGTCGCGATATTCTGGATGAATCTTTTGACCTTGACGAATAGCAGTTTCGAGACGCTCTTCTTGGGTTAGTTTGGTGAAGTGCATACCGCCGCCAAAGTCATAGGCGGCTAAGATAACGCCTTTGTCTTTGAAGACCCCGTGTGGTGGGTACCAAATTTGCTGAATCTTCTGATTGGTCCAAGAAATACCGCCGTAAATATCGTCTTTTTCCCAAAAGCGGGTCTTCGCTTGAAAGGCCGACTTGTAGGCTTGGCCACGACGAACATAGCGCATTGCTTCAATATAGTTTTCGTCGAAATTATTCTCGATGCCTGTCATCAAATGAGAAGGGATACAGTTAAAACAATAATCAGCTTGGATCTTGTACTTCATGCCTTTATGTTCGTAAGCCACTTCAACGCCGTCGCCGTTGTTTAAATTGACGCTGGCTACCATAACGTCATAGTAAATTTTGCCTTCCAGTTTGTCGGTGAAGCCTTGAACAATTTTGTCCATGCCGCCAACTGGCTGAAAAAGAACAGGCCCAGTTTCACCTTCATTCTGACTAAGTATCATGCGCATGAAATCAGTTTTCAGAAGTTCGGAGAAATCGGCCACGTCTTTTTGCACGCCGTGCTCGATGAAGCCCCCGTGGGCGTAGCCAGATCGGGTGCTTCCCTTAAAGACATCACCTTCGCTTAGGTCGCCGAATGAGCGTATTGCCGCAAGCAGGCTTTCGGCTTCATATTGATTTAGCGGCTGGTCAAGTTCATGACCGGTAAAGTTCTTTGCCATGATCTCGGCCATAAAACCGCGGGCACTTGTGGTGACGGCTGCATTTTTAATAGGCTTGCCATTAAACATGGCGTCATCTTGGACATAGGCTTCTTTGTTTTCATTAACAAAGATTTCTAGTTCAACACCGAGATCGCGGCAGTAACGGAGCAGGTTTCGATGAGTGCTTGGTATTCGCGCAGGGCCGGCATTAAAGTACATATGTGGCTCGTCATCGAACTCACAGATTTGTGGATTGCCGACTTCGTCGATCAAGTCACCTGAGCGCACTGTCATACAGCGCCCTCCAGCTTTTGGTGCCGCTTCTAAGACGACACAGTCATAGCCTGCTTTGTCTAATTCGTACGCTGTAGTGAGACCAGAAATACCGCCGCCGAGAATAACAACCGTTGGTCTATTTGCCGGATTAACGCTGGGGATATCAGGAAATTGTACGCTTGTTTCAGGAACCAAACCAAGGGCTGTACTTGCTTTGAGAACTGCTGCGGTGGCTCCTGTTTTACCAATCAAGCCTAGCAATTCACGCCTAGATACGAACTTTTTCATAATTCATCTGCTCACTGAAAAAATTGACCGAAATTTAATACTAAACAAAGCATTTGTTGTGCCAATCGAATGTGGATTCTAACAAAATCAACTAGTTGGGAAAGTTACAGTTTGTTACCTGCAATAAGAAGACTCTAAAGATTCCAAAATGGCGCATAAAATTAAAAGATCACACTATGGTGGTGCGAGAAATCGCGATTTTAAAAACTAGCCGACGCTTCATTCGATTTTTATAATTAATGCAGCAATATACTAGGACATGTTAAAGGGCTTTTGAACGTTTTAACGTCATTTTATGATAATTTTGCCAGCATGCTCACACTTTCGCTCCGATGATTAAAGCAGACCGAAGTATATATATAGTCATTATATCCCTTTTTATTCGTTAGTTTGACGTTAGGCTGAGCGAAATTCGGCTGGCGCATCAGTGCCCCGTTGATAGGCTCTGCTGTATGTGAGGAGTTGGATTGGCACCAAAACGGGGCAAGGCCGGGTTAAAACGGTTCAGGTTTGTCTGTTATCAACAGAAAAAATCTGTGTAGCCCCTATAAATACGCTGTTGTTAATCTTGGCACGGCATGTGCATTAGTCTAATCACCTACGTTAAGTCTTATGTAAGCCAGCTGAACGAATCTCTCCCTCTTTCTTTGAGGTTTACGTAACAAACTAGATTTAAATGTTTTTGGGTATTTGTGCCCGCGCGGTTGATCCGCGCGGGCTTTTTTTTGCGTTTAAATTATTAGAAGGCACAAGAGCTAGCGTTCTGAAGTGATATGCTAATCAGGCGCTGGGGAGTCGGCTCCTTTTAAAGTCTTTAACTCTACTCGTCTAAATGCCTTGTTTTCTTTCATTACCACATAGGAGTTGATATTAACTTGGTAGGCGCTCGAGCTAACCAGATGATTGTTGATCTCTAAGTAACGATTCATGTCTGCGCAGATTATCCTTATTATGAAATCCGACTCGCCGCTCACTGTGTAACATTCCACTACTTCTGGAATTGACTCTACCAGTGTCTCAAAGGCTTTAAATTCCTCGTGAGTATGGTTTTTTAGCGAAACTGTGGCTATGCACATGATATGACGTGCCACCGCAGCAAGGTCAATTCTTGCATGATACGACCGGATAACCTGCTGACTTTCGAGTCTTCTCACTCTTTGCAAACATGAGCTCGGCGACAGGCAAACCTTGCCGGCAAGGTCCTGGTTAGTGATTCGTCCATCTTGCTGCAATGTTTCGAGTATTTTTAGGTCGATTTTGTCGAGTTTTAGATTAGTCATAATTGTGTCAATTTATCTTAAAAATCTGTTCGTAAGGGGGTATTTTTCAATTAACCGAATATAATTCGGAATAACTGCCAAATAAAAACATGTTATTTATCATATACAAAAAGATAGATAAGTCCTTCTGTAGCTTTCTTGCTAAGCTATATTACTAAATATTATTCGTTGGAGATATCCATGACTGCAATTGCTGAAAAGACTACGTTTGATGCAACCCATGAAAGCAACCCGCGGGATGCATTGTGGCCAAATTACAATCCGCCTAAAGAGTTGGTTTTTACACACGGAATTGGTAGCGAAGTGTTTGATGAACACGGTAATGCCTATCTGGATTTTCTCTCTGGAATCGCTGTAACAAGCTTTGGTCACGCTCACCCTCACTTAGTGAAGGCCCTTAAAGATCAATGCGATAAGCTTTGGCATCTGTCAAACGTTTTCCGAATTCCTGAAGGGGAATTACTCGCCAAACGGCTTGTTGAAAACAGCTTTGCTGATAATGTGTTTTTCGCCAACTCTGGGGCAGAGGCAGCAGAGGCAGGTATTAAAGCAATCCGCGGCTATCAGGCCGTCAAAGGCAACATCGAGCGAACTCGGATTATTGGATTGACAGAAAGCTTTCACGGCCGAACATTGGCGGCGCTAGCCGCCGCAGGTAATCAGGCTCAAATGAAAGGTTTTATCCCCACTGACTATGGCTTTGATCAAGTGCAATGGGGAGATATTGAAGCACTCAGGAATGCAGTTACCGATCAAACCGCAGGGATCGTATTTGAAACTGTACAGGGAGAGGGCGGCATTCGCCCAGTTACCCAAGAGTTTGTGAGCCAAGTGCGCCAGCTTTGTGATGACCTTGATCTGGTATTAATGTTCGATGAAGTTCAATGCGGGATTGGCCGAACCGGTAAGCTATTTGCTTATGAGCACTTTAACGTGACCCCTGATGTTATGGCCCTAGCTAAAGGGCTCGGAGGAGGTTTTCCAATCGGCGCTTGTTTGACCACGGCAAAAGTGGGGAACTCCATGGTATTCGGAAGTCATGGCAGTACCTTTGGTGGCAACCCACTGGCGATGGCTGTCGGAAATGCGGTAATGGATCTTCTTCTAGAACCAAATTTATTGAGCGAAGTTAGTCGTAAAGGAGAGTTTTTGCAAAGTGAATTAACACGCTTGACTCAAGAGTTTCCTGACGTAGTTGAGTCAGTTCACGGCCTGGGCTTTATGATAGGTTTAAAATGCGCAGTGCCTAATACAGACGTTCTGATTAAGCTCCGCGAGCATCATATGATCGTCGGGAAATCAGGAAGCAATATGATTCGCTTGCTGCCACCGGTAAATATGTCTGATGAGGATATTGCAAAGGGTATCAAAATCATCACCTCCGTCTTACAAGAACTGCAGGCCAAGTAATTGAATAATGCAATGAGTCAAAAAAATATTGAAGGCTGGATTGCGTCTCAGCAACAGTCCATGGTTGATCAATTGATGCACTTATCATCGATCAATTCCGGCACCAGCAATCTTGAAGGGCTAGCGACCATCTGTGATGAGTATTCTCAAGCTTTTGCTCCGCTTAGCGATTCCATCGAGGTGCTAGAGTCGAAATCGGTACAAAGGGTCAATCATTTAGGGCAGGCGAATTTTGAGAACTACGGCAAAATAATTAGCTGCGAAAAGCGAAAGGATGCGCCTATTCAGATCCTGCTAGTGGGGCACATGGATACTGTATTTCCAAAAGATTACCATTTTCAATCTCCAGAAATTG